>Ga0307380_10002021_pt1 | contig 29114 bp, 43 predicted proteins | sample UN3MG_FD_202239 | JGI IMG/M metagenome (GOLD analysis project Ga0307380, IMG submission 202239) | Soil microbial communities from Risofladan, Vaasa, Finland - UN-3 | ecosystem: Environmental > Terrestrial > Soil > Coastal area > Acid sulfate soil | place: Finland: Risofladan, Vaasa | collected... | reverse complement strand
GATCTCGTCCGCGCCTTCGACGAACAGGTTGTGCCAGGCGTTAGCTTGCACCAGCAGCGCGAGATCCTGGCGTTCGTCGCGTCGCTCGTCGAGCGGTACGCCGGTGACCTACGGCACGACGAGTAACGGACGGTGAAGAAAGTGTTTCCACGGTTCGCAAAGCCGGATAGTGTATCCGGTTAACGGACCGCGAACACGCAAAGGAGAACGGAGAAGAAAATGGGAACCACGAACCACTTCAGAGCCAGGATCGAAATCCTCCTCAAAGCGAGGGGATGGTCCTTCCGCGAGCTTGCTCGGATGCTCGGGAAGAGTGCGCCGAGAATCCGCGACATCGTCGAGCGAGGAGATCCTAAGACGAGCACGCTGCGCGAATTCGCCGAGGCGCTCAGCGTCGCGCCGGAGGACTTGCTCGAGGAGGTGACACCGGAGGAGTACGGCGAGAAGTTCCTGCCGACCTTCCAGCAGAACGCGACGGAGTAGGCCGCAGCCATCGGCCGAGAGGAGGAAGAGGATGAACGGAATCGCAAGACCGGCGGAGAGACGGACGTCGCTGATGCTGGCGACGCTCGCGAAGTGTCCGCGCAGGTACGAAATCGAGTTCGTGAACAACTATCGCCTGAAGGGGAGGAGGCCAGCGCCCTGGCCACCCAGCATAAAGTCTCTGCTGCGGGAGGCTCTCCGCGAACGAGACTTCACCACCACGAGGAATGTCGGCGCGCTTCGCACCAGGGCAGCGTCCGAGGCGATCATGAGCGTGTACTACGACGAACTCCGTACCGTCCTCGGCAACGTGCCGGCGCAAGAGGCGGCGGAATTTGGAATGGTGATCGCCCAGGTCGTCGACGAGTCGCGTCGGATCATGAGGCACTACGAGGAAGCGTACCGCGGCGACCGGCTCGTCATCGCCGTCGACAAGACCGGGGCACCGTTCGTCGACCGCATCGTCGAGCGCAAGCTCCTGGCGTCAGAAATGACCTTCGCAGAACGCGTTGACGCCATCGTTGAGATTCCTGGGCGGACAAACGAGAACGGCAAAACAGGTAAGGTGCCGGAGGTCGCCGTGCTCGTGCGGCGCTTCACGTCGAACTCGAATCCCGATGACGTCCGCTCCGACCTGGTTCACGACCTGGCGCTGCGCGGCCAGCTGTGGGCTGCGTCGCACCTGGTCGGCGATCCGGTAACGGTCGCCATCGTCGACGTCGTCAGGACCAAGGCACCGTCGATTCCGGATACGGTCCAGTGCCGGAAGTGCGGAGGTCAAGGACGGCACGAGAAGGGACAGAAGGAAGAGGACGGAACGTGGACGCCGGCGAAGTGCGAGACGTGCGAAGGGACCGGCGTCGGAGGTATGAGCAAGCGCGCGTGCGACACGACCGAATCGGTGTGGATGGAAACGGCGCGAGCGAACGGGCTCGATGCGACCACCGAGGCAGCGCGCTGTTCGGACGTGATCGGGAAGATCAGGGCACGCGGCGAGACCTTCGCCTATCGCGTCGAGGTCGAGGTCCAGGTCGCGGAGTTGAAGGAGTGGTCGACTGATGCAGTTGCGCTCGCGTCGATTGCCGAGGTTTACGCGACGCGAAAGCACTGGCCGCGGAACCAAGACGCGTGCGTCGGACGCTCTGGTCCGTGTCCGTACAGGAAGGTGTGCAGCCACCAGGGTGACGCTGACGTCGCCTGGTTCACCAAGACGGACGAGCCCTACCCGGGACTCGCCTGAGAGGTTTCCGATGAGCGACGATCTGAAAAAGAGATTGCTTTCACACGTCCGGAAGACCGCCAACGGCTGCTGGGAGTGCAACCTCGCGAAGGTCGGAATCGGCTACGCGAAGATGACCATCAGCGGGAAGTCTTTCCGCGCGCACAGGGTCGCGTACGAGCTTTTCAAGGGTGAGATTCCGGAAGGAATGTTCATCCTGCACGACTGCGACAACCCGAGCTGCGTGAACCCAGAGCATCTGCACCTCGGGACGCAGACGGAAAACATGAGAGAGCGTTCGCAACGTGGACGCGCGCCGACGGCGGAAAAAAATCACAACACAAAACTGACGGAGGAGAAGGCGGCGAGGATCAAGAATTCGCTGCGCTCCGGTGTGGGGATACGGAAGTTGTCTCGAGAGTACGGTGTCGCGAGGAACGCGATCAGTAACATCAGAGACGGTCGCGCCTGGGCCTACGTCGACTAAAGGAAAGAAGATGAACGCGAAACAGAAGTGGCTCGAAGGACGCCAGGCCGGAGTCGGGTCGTCGGACTCCCCGGTGCTCGCGCTCGGCGAGGTCTTCAAAAAAACCCCGGTTGACGTCTACATCAGCAAGAAGCGGACGGTGAAGCCGGAAGACGCGGAAGAGAGCGACAATCCGCACCTTCGGCGTGGAAAAGTTTACGAACCGTTGGCGGCCGCGCTGTACGAGCAGCAGACCGGGATCAAGGTCTACGCTCCGGAGACCGACGAGGAGCGATTCGGTCCGTACCAGGTGTGGGATCCTGACTCGCCGATGTTCGCCGACTTCGACGGATTCTGCGAGGACGGCTGGGTGCTCGAGATCAAGAGTCCGATGCAGCGCGTGGCCGACTCGTTCAAGGCATCCGGCATTCGTGACTACTACATGATCCAGTCGCAGCACCTAGCGCACGTTGCCAACGTCTGCCCGCTGCCGTTCCTCGGAGCCGACGCTGAGAAGTGGATCGGCAAGGTGAAGGGAACGCGCGTCGTGATCTACGAGTGCGAGAACGTCGCGCTACAGATCGTCGAGCTACCAATCGACAAGGACATAGTCGACGCGATTCGGCGCAACGCCATCAAGTTCTGGGGCGAGAGCGTTGTGGTGAACTTGCCGCCCGCGCCGACGCGGTACGAGCAGCCGCCGGAATCGAAGGAAAAGACCAAGTCGAAGTACACGCAGATGGAGGGCGAGGCGTGGCAGCGCGCCGTCGACGCCTACAAGCTCGCGAAGGAGCGCGAGGCTGGTGCGAAGGTCGCGATAGATTCGGCCAAGAAGATGATCATCGGCGTCCTGAAGGAAGCGAAAATCGAGGCCGTCCAGATCGGGAGGCACAAGTTCCTGAACCGCCTCGTCGCCGGTCGGAAGTCGTTCAGCAAGTCGCTCCTACAGGCCGACTTCCCGGACCTCGACCTCACGAAGTACGAGGTGCAGGGCGCGGGGTACGTCCAGTTCAACTACTACGGGCCGAAGGACAGGATGAAGGCGGAAGGCGACGACGAATCGACTATCGTCACGGTACAGAGCGAGCTCGAAGAGTTCGCAGGAAAAGAGTGGACTATCGAGGAAGGAGTCGAGACATTCGACGAGCTCCGGTCGCGTGCTGATCTCTACGCCGCGATGTTGGAGATGGAACTGGGCGAAGTGCGGACGGCAATCGAAGCAGCAGCCGAGGCTGTCACGCGCAAACTAGGCTGACGCGAAAGCGTCGAGAGGCGAGAGGAAGGAAGAGGAACATGGGAAACCCGACATACGAGAAGGTCAAGAGCTGGCTCGAGTCCGAGGGAATTCGCGAGATGATCGCGACGTCGCTCGGCAAGGCGCAGGAGGTCGACGCCTGGGTGAACGGCGCGCTCGCGTCTATCGGCGCCAACAAGGACATCCTCGACTCGAAGCCGGAGTCAATCCTCGGCGCAGTGCTCGAGGCGGCGACGCTGGGCCTCCGGTTCGAGGGCCCGCTCGGCGAGGCGTACCTCGGAACGCGGTCAAAAAAAGAAGGGAAGGACCAGAAGGGGAAAGACATCTGGACCTCGGAGGCCCAGGTCCAGATCGGATACCGCGGCCTAATGAAGCTGGCGCGCCGCGATCCGCGCGTCCGCAAGATCGAAGCGATCATCGTCTACGAAAACGACACCTTCGAGCACCAGCTCGGGACGACGCCGTTCCTCAACCATACCTGGGACGTCACGAGGCCGCGCGGGAGGATGGTCGCGGTGTACGCCGGCGTCAGATACCACGACGGGTTCTACGACTTCGGACAGCCGTACTCGATGGACTCCGTGATGAAGCACAGGGACAAAATCCTCGCCGACAAGCGCATCAGGGTCGCCGTCGATGGTGACGGATTCGAGACGTTCCACAAGACCTGGGACAACAAAGAGACGCAGATGTACCCGGACCAGATCCGGCGCATCCCATGGATCAGCTACCTCGAAGCGATGGTCCAGAAGACCGCCGTGCGCTGGTCGGCGAAGTTCTGGGACCTGACGCCGGACTTCGACCGCGCAGCGGCCCTGATCAGCCTCGACGAGTCCGGCCAGAGCCAGCAGCTCGAGGAACTCGCGAGGCGCATCCTGCCCGACGCCGTCCTGTCCAGGATACAGGAGCCTGCTATCGGAGGAACGGCGGGCAGGAAGCCGTCCAGCGAGGCGCAGGGGGTCAGCCTGCTCAGGATGGGCAGCCTTCGCGATCAGATGCTTCGCGAGGCGGGGATTCGCAAGGCCGATGAACAGGACGGTCCGCCGACGGAAGACGGCCAGGCCCCTTCCGAGCCTGTTGTCGAGCCGACCGGCGACGAGCAGTCGACGGACGAGGCGGGCGCACAGTCGACCGAGATGACCGACGAGGAGAAGGCCGAGGCGCTGCGCATCGAAGAGGAGGAGGCCGCCGCATTCGCTGCCGATCAGCAGCGTCTCATCGACCAGTCCGACGTGGTCGGCGAGAACAAGGGACGAGGAGGACGGCGGGGAACGAACGGCGCGAAGTAGCACCAGAACGAGGTTCACCATGCGGGACTACGGGAAAATATTCACCTCGTTCTGGACGAGCGAAACGACGCGGGCACTATCCGAAGACGGGAGGACGCTCGCGCTATACCTCCTGTGCAGTCCGCACACTACGATGATCGGCGTGTTCCGCGTTCCGGATGGCTACGTCTCAGAGGATCTCTGGTTGCCTGGATTCCCTTGGCCACCGGAGCGCGTCGCCGCCGCCTTCCAGAACCTCGACGAGAACGGATGGGCATCGAGGAGCCAGTCCGGTTGGGTCATGATCCATCGCTACCTTGACCCGTGGAACCCCATCGACAATCCGAACCAGGCCAAGAGCGCAATCCGTTTGCTCGACGCCGTTCCTGATTCCGTCGTGGAAAAACCAGTGGTTGCGAGGACGCTCATGGCGCAGAGCATGTTCTTCAGCGAGAAGATTGGGACCGAGTTGTGGAACCGTCTCGAAGCGATGATGAAAGGGTTTCGAAAGGGTTTCGAAACCCTTTCGAAACCCTTTCGCACCCAGGAGCTAGATCAGGAGCAGGATCAGGATCAGGAGCAGGATCAGGAGGTAGGAGGCGAGGAGGTGTCTCGGCGCGAAGCTCGCGCCTCGACCGGCCCGCTCTCGCTCGGCTTCGCCGAACCGGACACGAAGCCGGACCAGGCAGCCGGTCGCCAGCTTCCACCGAATGCTTCGCCGAAGCTACTCGCTATCGTCGAAGCGATGAAGCGTACGGAGTTCCTCGTACCGGGGAAGGGCGAGGCGACGCTGTGGAAGAACGCGCGACGGCCCGCCGTCCTGGCGGCGAAGCTCGAAGAGTCGTGTCCGGCCGTCGACATCCCGGCCTTAATCGTGAAGCTCGCGGGGTGGACGTTCGCCAACCCGAAGCGCGCGAAGCGCGACCTCGGGCGATTCGTGTGGAACATCGCGACGAAGGAACAGGACAAGCCGAAGATCGGCGTGTCGGACGAAACGTATAGACACGGGGCGGACCTTGCTGACAAGGTGAAGGGGACGAGAAGAGGAGACGGACGATGATGAACGAGGGCCGCATCCCGCCGTACGATGCAGAGGCAGAGAAGGCGTGTCTCGGGGCTATCCTGCTTGACAACCGTGCGCTGCAGATCATGCGCTCGGTGCTTGAAGGTCCGAACGAGTTCTACATCGAGGCGAATCGCAGGATCTACTGCGGGATGGTCGCGCTCGCAGGTCGTGGCGAAGCCGTCGACCACGTCACACTAGGGAACTTTCTCAATGACAGCGGAGACCTCGAAAAAATCGGCGGCGCGATAGCACTCAATGGTCTGACCGAAGCGGTTGCTACCATCGCGAACGTCGAGCACTACGCCAGGATCGTTCGGAACCACGCGGCGGTTCGCAGGATGATTTACGCCGCGCAGCAGGTCGTTGTTGACGGGTTCGGAGGGGTAGGAGACGTGCCGGAGTTCCTGGCCGCGGCGCGGAAGTCAGTGACGATGGCGTCGGCTATCAGCGGGGTAGGGGGTCCGGTGTCCATCGCCGAAAACCTCGGGGATCTTTTTATCGAGTTAGAGTCGGGGAAGATGCCGCCCGGCCTGGTCAGGACGGGGATCAACAACATCGACGACTTGACCGGGGGGCTGTGGCCTGGACTGCTCCACGTCGTTGGCGCACGGCCGAGCATGGGCAAGAGCGCCCTGTGTCTCAACATCGTGACCAACTGCGCGTTGCAGGGACGGCCGGCCCTGTACATCCCGACCGAAGATTCGACGAGGTATATCCAGCTGCGTGAGCTGGCGCGGTTCGGCGACGTCGACCTGAACGACCTGATGCTGAGGACTGTACACAAAGACGACTGGCGGAAGCTGCTCGACGGGGCCGAGAAGATCAGGGGCCTCCCGCTGTGGATCGACGACTCGCCCGGCCTATCGTCGTCCCGCATCGGGCAGATCGCCGCGCTTCACAAGCAGGTCCACGGACTCGACCTCCTGGTGGTCGACCACCTCGGCGAGCTTGAAGACAAGGGCGATAACCAGACGAATATCATCGAGAACGCGGCGAAGGGCCTCCGCGATATCGCGAAGGAACTGGACATCCCGGTGCTACTCGCGACGCAGCTGAACCGCGAGGTAGAGCGACGGCCTGACAAGAGGCCGACGCTGCATGACCTCCGCCAGAGCGGGGCCGTCGAGCAGATCGCCCGCGTCGTCTGGTTCATGTATCGCCGCGGCTACTACGAGCGCGGGTGCGAAGACGACCCTGACACACAGCTGATCGTCGCGAAGGCGACGCACGGAAAAACGGGGACGATTCGGCTCTGGTCTGACCTATCGCGCATGTTCATCCGTGGATGGAACCTCGAGACCGACGGACCGTTCCCAGAAGAGAAGTCTGGGAAATACTCGGCGCCAACGCATCAAGCGTACGATGGTACTGATGACCGGCAGAAGAAATTTTTCAAGGGAACAGGCCCGGCGTCAAGGACGACGTCGGATCATTGGACTGACGGCTACTGAAAGGAGAACCGATTGTGACCAAGGCGAAGAAAAAGACAGGGGATAAGGCGAAGCCGGCGAAGGCGAAGCGCGTGAAGGTGACGAAGCCAGAGGCGATGGCTGACGTGACTCCGGACGAGACGCCACCGAAGGCGAAGGCGAAGGCGAAGGCGAAGGCGAAGGAGGAACCGAGGGAGAAGGTCGAGAAGCAGCAGGACAACGTCGTGCCGCTAGGGAAGCCGACGGGGAAGGCCGCGGGCGACGAGCGGAAGCCGGCGGAGTCGGACCAGGACCCGGCCGGCGGTGTGATGACATCCGAGACCAGGATCCTCGCGTGCCAGTGCGGTAGCACACGTTTCGACGTCAAGAAGCGGACGAGGACCGCCGTCTCGCTGGTCTGCCTGAAGTGCGGACTGCGCGCGAGCGTGAAGGGCAACCTCGCCACCGTGCGCGTCCGGCAGCAGGAGATCACCTACGCTCTCGAGCATACGGTCGTGACGCCGGACGACTCGCAGGTCCCGCCCGACGACGACGACGGAGAGGCCACTGGCGACGGGCATAGTGGACTCGGAGATGGCTACGTCACACGGAAGTACCGTCACCTGAAGAACGTGATGGAGACCGTCGTCGACCGCGCCTTCGAGGCGGTCCGCGTGATGAACTGTTCAGACGACAAGTTCCGCGAGCAGACGTGGCAGGGCCACGCGCTCGAGGCCATCTGCGCCGACTTCCTCTCGGGCTGCCCGCACGACGTCCTGCAGATCGTCGACGCGATGGAGGCCGCCGAGGAGGATGCCATCAGGATCGCGGAGCAGGACGGGAAGCCGGAGCCGAACGCTCGAAAGATCCGTGAACTCCGCGTGAAGGTACGCGACAAGCTTGCTGTCGAGAGCGGACTCCTGCCGCCCGAGATGCTGAGCGACGACGCCAGACAACTCGACCTCCCCGTCGGCGACGGCGAGAAGGACGCCGGCGAAGACGACGATCAGGAGGACGCTGACGACGACCAGGACGAAGAAAACGAGAACGACGCGCCGGTGTTCGTTCCTGACGGTGGGCGGCTGCTGCGGGCCGTCTCCGAGACGCTCGAAAAATACAATACAGACGCGGTCGAATTCGGCGTCGACGGGAAAGACATCCCCGAGTACATCGTTTGCGACGGTGCGACGCCGACCGCCGCGATGGTCAAGCGGTGGACGAAGGCGGGCGGATACCTCGTTCGGATCGTTGGAGACAAGAGGACGACCGGGCCTGACGGAAAGCGCGCGTCAGTGTGCGCGTGGATCGCGGCTGAGCCGTCGGAACTCGCGCTCGACTTCAGCATCGAGTACGACGATGCGACCGACGACATCCTCGGCGACGGAGCCGTTGAGGTTGTCGAACTCCTTCCGCCGGACTACAAGGAGATCGAGCAGTGGGATCCGCCCCACTTCGCGGACAGGAGGGAGACGCTATGACCGACGACACCAAACACGAGGGGACAGAAGGCGCCCCGAAGGCCAATGACCAGGCGAATGGCGCGAGGCCAGCGACGACTGACGACGTGCGCAAACGTATCGTCGCGTCGGTCCAGGAAGAGATCGCCAGACTCGACGAGTACGCGGCGAGCTACTCGAAACACCCGAAGGAACAGGAAGTCTTCTGCCACGCGATGGAGAGCATCGCCGCGATCAAGGCACGCGTCGAGGTCTACGTTATCCAGGTCGAGATGGCGGCGTCGACCGCGGCGATGTCGTCTATTATCGGGCAGGCGATGCGGGCGCGAGTAGCGCAGAACGCCGTCGCCTCGGAACCCGCGATTCTGTCTGACGAAGTCGCGGATCTTCTGCGGCGCGGTCGGAGGCCCGGAGGAAACTCGCCACCGACTACCCGATAGTGTAAGATGGTGAACGAGCAGAAAGGAAGGATCTGAAATGGACGAAGGACAGCGGATCGCTCTCGCTGGCGGCGAGTTCAACATAGATAACGCGTTCATCCTGAACGGCGTAGCCTTCGACATCGGAACGCGGGTCATCAAGTGGACCGAAAAGGGCGGCTTCAACCAGTACCTTACCAACCGTTCGGTCGTGACGACCGAAGACCGGAAGACCGGGAAGGTGACGACGAAGGTCATCAAGGGGAAGCGGTACAAGAAGCGCGCACTCGTCGGCAATCCGGTCGCGGCGATCCGGCAGTTCTTCATCCATCATAGCGGTGGCGACGGCCGGAACCCGTCTGGGATGTACGAGACGCTCCACAACCAGCGTGGCCTGTCGGTCCACTTCGCCGTCGAGGACGACGGCCGGATCTACCAGTTCCTCGACGCCGTCGAGTGCGCCTTCCATGGCGGAAACCACAACTCGTACAGCATCGGAGTCGAGAGCTGCCTGTATCCCGATGCTGAGGAGCGGCCGAACTACTACTCGGCAAAGAACAGAAATAGGACAGGAAACCTTCCGCATACATCCGGAGTGGAGGTCATCCAGGGCGTGAAGCGCAAGGTTTTCTGTTTCACCGAACCGCAGGCAGAGGCGCTATCGCTTCTGGCAGCTGGCTGCTGGGCTGGTGTCGCCATGCTCACGAAGAGCATCGCACGGCTCAATATCCCGCCGGTCTTTCCGAAGGTCGACGGCAAGATCCCGCGATCTGTTTTCGCGGGTAACCAACAGCACGTCGGCCTGATAGGCCACCTTCACTGCACGGATAAGAAGTGGGATCCGGCCGGATTCCCGTGGGAATCGTTCGAGGCGCGCGTCGGGTCTGTGTTTGCGAGGATGGTGCAGAAGATCAGCTGACGTGCGACGGAGGACGTGATGAAGTTTCAGAAATTGGTCCCTTCAATCCTGTGGATTGCCATCGCCGCGGCGATCATGTCGATGGCGTCTGCGATGTCGTTCGTGTCTGAAAACCTGGAAGATCAGGCGCCGGTCGAGTTGATATCCTACGGATCGATTTCTGACGTCGAGGTCGAGGAACTATTCGGCGTCGAGCCACTGCCGACGACCGAGATGGTTGTCGAGACGATAACTGAGATGACGACCGAGCAGATCGACCGCGTCCGACTGATCGGACGCATCGCCCATGGTGTCAGGAAGGTCGGCCTCTGGAAGGGCGGCGGGCGCTGGTGGGAGTGCGGAGAAAGGTACGCGCCAGACGAGGAGCTTCTTGCGTCCATCGAATGGGCTAATCGGATCGTGACGCTCGCCTGGGAATACTCGGATCGTGGAAGCACGAACGGCTACCAGGTTAACCCGTGGGAAATCGCCGGTGTAGCTGCGAACGAGTGCGGGTTCGACCGCTGCGCGTTGGGGAAATGGCCGAGGCGGTGGGGCTACGACCACGGGACGATCAAGCGGAGCCGACTCGGGATTTCGCATAGCTATGAGGAGATCGAACGCACGCTGAATGACCCGCGAGCCGAGAATATCTGGAAGACGGTCGGCCTGGACGGTGCTCCGCTCCACGTCCTGTGGCGGTGCGAGGCCGGACAGTGCTGGCCGAAGTTCAACAAGGAGGAACTGCCACCAATTCCGATGCGCGAGGTATTCTCGCTCGGGACGGGCTTCGAGTACAACGTGCGCGAGATGAAAAAGCGCGCCATCGACAACCGCACCAACCGCCCGTCGATGTACTGGAAGGGCTACAAGTGCGACTGGTATGACGAGAAGATTCGCAACTGGGAGAAGCGCCTCGGAGCGAGGCCGGAAGAGGTCTGACCAATGGCCGAACCACTGATTGATTCCGTCGACCTGCTCCTTGCGTCGGCGAGGCCGGGAGGGACGCCGCACAAGAGGCTCCTGAAGTACCGCGACCAGCTTGAGAGGAACGTCATGCTAGGTCCGGCGTCGCTGCGGTTTATCAGGGATCTCCTTATCCAGATGTCAGGCACCATCGAGTGCCGCAACCTGACCGAGATCGGTAGGTGTCGAAAGACACGACTCGGATGTGATCACGTCGATGACAACAAGATGTGCAGACTGTACTCGGCGGCGCGCCCGCAGACGAAGGGGACACCCCTCGGGAGGATGAAATGAAAAAGGCGATCATCGGACTCTATCGGCACGACGAACGTACGAAGACCTCTCGACTCGTCGAACGGATCGAAATGGACGAGGAGTTCGAGACGCTGACCAGGAAGAATACCTGGAAGGAAGATGTCAAGATGGTCGTCCACGACCACGGCTTCGAGGTCGTGGCGCTCAGCCTGGTCCACAGCGGCGCGGACCTCGATGTGAACATCGTCGCGAGCGTCGCGCAGAAGCCTCCGGCGTTCGGCGAGAAGCGGAAGGCGGTGACGCGCGGCGGTCGAGCGGTAGACGGTCCGGTCAAGACGGGAAAGACGATGGCGACGAAGCGGCGCGCAGCGAAGGAGGCGCCGAGGAGATGAACTGGGTCGACCTATTCGGATCGCGCGAGTACGACTTTCCGCCGGAGGTCGAGGTCGGATCAAGCTTCGTCGGCGGAGCGACCTACCCTGACGCGCTCGTCATTCAGTCGGAACTGCACTACCCGCAGCGAATCCTGATCCAGACGATGGACCTCGACGTGAGTGACGAGACGAATCGAAGAGAACACATTCGTGTGACGCGCGTTGTAGCGGAACTCCACGGTGGTGAACTCGTTGAGATTTCCAGGATGGCACAAAAGATCGAGGCTCAGGACGCAGTAGACACGTCTGTATGCGTCGGCTGCGGCGTCGGCATCGTCGAGGGCCAGCACGTCATCGTCGACGGCGCGGCGTACCATAAGCGGTGCATCACGGAGAACGAGGAGGAGAGGCATGATCGTCGCGACCGTGGCGGTGCTGATCGGGTTCGTCCTGGTCTTGGCGGTGATGGAAATCGCGAGGACGTCACGGAAGCCGCGGGGGCTCGAGTTCCACGAACGTCTACGCCGAAGACGGTAACGAAGGGATTCAGCGACGATGATATCTCCCTATCGCACGCCGTGACGGTATCGCGCTTCGGTGCCGAGTACGATCTGGTTACGCTCTGGGCGCGCGAGTACGGCGGACGCAGCGGCACCGTCAGTGGTAGGTGGCCGAACGGCTTCCACGTCGACGACATCCCGAAGCGTCACGAAGTCGCGTACGTCGAGGAGAAGTTCTTCAACAGCGGGCTCCTGGTATCCAGTGCAGATATCGCGATCTGGCACCGGCTCTACATCAAGGCACTCGAGGAGATCGGTCGATGACGGTGACCAAGGCCCAGATCATCGCAGCGATCCAAGCTGTAGCAGACGCGAGCTTGAACGGGAACATCAGGATCGGCCTCGGCCTCCCAGGCAACCACGTCGAGAACAGTATCGGCGAGATGCAGCCCTCGGGTGGAGCGTGGATTCCGGAACCCAAGACGTGGCCGGTCGTCATCGAGGGGCTGGCCGATTGGCTGGACGCGCACGCTATGAGCGGACCAACGGGCCCGACCGGGCCAACGGGCGCCACGGGCGCTACTGGACCGAGCGGGCCGGCCGGAGCCACGGGACCGACTGGACCAACGGGGGCGACCGGGGACCCCGGCGCTGCTGGCGGGTCACTGCGGTTCGCCTACGCGGCTGCCCTGGGTGCACCGGCCCTGGGGCACTTTTCATTCGACGACGCCGATCCGACCCTGGCCCTGCACATGTACGTCAGCGACTTGGACAGCGACGGCGGCAACATCGAGAGCTGGATTCAGCTGTGCACCGTCGGTAGCTTGGTCACGATCTACAAGCTGGGCGACTACACGTCCTATCTCGTGTTCCTGGTCCACGGGTTCGTCACCGACAGTGGCGGGTACTGGGACTTCCCCGTGTCGTACATCGCGGACTACGGCGCCATTGCCGACGGCGACGAGTGCTTCGTGGGGCAGATCGTCCGCGGGATCGACGGGCTGACGGGCCCGGGCGGGCCCACAGGGCCGACAGGCATTCCTGGCGCGACCGGAGCCACCGGATTGACCGGCCCCGCTGGATCCCAGGGGACCACAGGCCCGACGGGAGAGACCGGTGCGACAGGACCAACAGGTCCTACTGGCCCAACCGGTGAGACGGGCCCCACTGGCGTCACTGGTGCAACCGGACCGAGTGGTCCGACTGGTCTGCGCGGTCCAACCGGCCCGACTGGACCCAGTGGACCGACAGGAGGAACAGGTCCGACTGGTCCCGAGGGTCCCACCGGGGCGACGGGATCAACGGGAACCACCGGTCCCACGGGACCAGCGGGGCCGACTGGAGATGCCGGGGCAACGGGGGCCACGGGAGATACCGGTCCAACAGGACCGACCGGAGCGACAGGCCACACAGGATCGACCGGTGAAACAGGACCCACTGGTCCGAGTGGCCCCACTGGTCCGACTGGCCCCTCTGGTCCGTCAGGACCGACCGGTGAAGGACCGACTGGCCCAACCGGACCTACGGGTCCGACTGGACCAACTGGTTTAAGTGGTCCGCTGCGAGCCACTCCAGACGCGAACATGCTCATGCTGTACAAGCTAGATGAGACAGCCGCACCGTTCGTAAATTCCGGCGTGGGTGGCGCTGCCGATCTTGCACTGGCGGGTACTCCGCCAATTGGGCTAGCCGCCGGTCGATATGGTGCTGCCCCGTATTTTGAAGGGACAGTCGGTCAGTATATTTACGGTAACGGAGTGTCACTTGCCGGTGTAACGAGTGTTAGCATGTCACTATGGTACTGGTGCTGGGCTCCAATATCGCTGGGCCGTATTGCTCTCAAGAAGTACCTTGCAGACAACTCTTGGGCCGCCCCCTATGCGGCCATGGAGATTGATTTTGAAAGTTCGACTAGTGGGTCATGGTTTGTAGGAGTAACGACTGGAGCAGGTACGCGCAGACTGCTTTCTGTATTGACCCCGTATTTTCTGCGTACCGGAGTCTGGTGTCATTTGGGTCTGACTTACGATGGACACTATCTGAAGGCGTATCTAAACGGCATGCTAGTGGGAACGAGCGCCGATTTTAATGAAGCGTTTGATCCTGGAAGTGGGCAATTCGAGATTGGTGGCAGGATAGGGCAGGGAACAGTCTATGGGATTGTGCATGATTTACAGGTCAGCAACGTGGAGCGATCAGCTAGTTGGTTCCTTGCTGAATGGCAGCGCGGTATGATGATGGGGACGGCCTGATGAATAGTCTTCGAATCAGTGTTTCAATGATCGTCCGCAGCGAGGAGGCGTGTCTGGCTACGGCGCTGGCATCGGTGGTGGGCGCGGACGAGTTGGTGGTCGTGGACACGAGCCTGCCAACCGATCCGTATGACCGCACGCTGGAGATCGCGCTGGACTACGGAGCGCAGTTGTTTCAGTTTCCGTGGCGTGACGACTTCGCATCAGCGCGGAACTTCGCGCTATCGAAGTGTCACGGGGACTACGTGCTTATCATCGACGCCGACGAGGAGTTGGAGCCGGGAGGCATCGAAAAGGTGCGTGCCGCCATCGGTCACATGGGGACGTACAAGACGATGAGCTTCGAGACGGTGGCCGCCAGGGGTGGAGCGATGCACCGGTCACAGCGGGTGTTCCGCCTCTGCGATGAGGTGTACTGGAAGGGAGCGATTCACAATCACCTGAGCGTGGCCGAGGCGTATCCAAGTGACGTGCGGATTACGTACGGCTACAGCGAGGCGCACAAGCAGGACCCGGACCGGGCGCTGCGCATCCTGACCAAGGAGATGGAGCGAGATCCCAAGCTGGTGCGCGAGGCGTACTACCTGGGGCGGGAGCACTGGTATCGGAAGCAGTACGTCGAGGCAGCTCGGTGGTTCGCGGACTACCTGACCAGGGCGACGTGGGCCCCGGAGATGGCCGACGGGTGGCTGTATCTGGCCCGGTGCCTGTGGCAGCTGCGCCGCGGCGAGGAAGCACGAGACGCCTGCTTGCAAGCCATCAAGATCAACGCGGACTTCCGCGAGGCCCTGTTGTTTCTGGCGGAGATATCCGGGCCGAAGAACCGAGAGCGCTGGCGCCTGTTCGCGGAGCTAGCGAACGATGAGGATGTGCTGTTCGTCCGCTCCCCAGTGGCACAGCCAGCGGAGTATTACGACAGGCTGTTCGCCGCCTCGAAGGACATGACGAGGTATGATCGGCTGCTTCGCATGGCGGCCGACTGGAGCTGGGGGCGCGTCCTGGACGTGTGCTGCGGGACGGGGGAGCTGGCCAAGCACATCGAGGACTACCACGGTATCGACTTCTCGGCCGAAGCGGTCCGTGACAACCCCAGGACGAGGCATGGGGACGTGTTCCGCGAGAACCTGGCTGGTTACGACACCTATGTGATCCTAGAGGCGTTGGAGCATCTGGACGACCGAGCGCTGCTGGCGCGGATCCCGCTGGGGGCGGATGTGGTGTTCTCCGTCCCATCCTTTGCTGACCCGGCGCATCTGCGGACTTACAACGAGAAGATCGTGAGGCTGCGGTACGCCGATCTGCTCCAGGTGCAGCGGGTGGTCCGGTTCAACTGGACTGGTGCCGAGTGGAGTCCGGACCAGCAGGACACGCCGAACTACATATTGCTGGTTCGCGCAAGGCGTAGGTGAGCAGTTGAAGAAAAACGGAAAGCCATATCGCTCGCCGGCTTTTCTCAGATTCTGCCACGAGCAGATGAAGCCGGCACCGTGCTGCCTGTGCGCCTCTCGTCCGTGGGTAGCCCTCCACCACTTCGGAGACGACGGTGGATGCTCCTTGAAGCCGTCCGACAACGAGGTGGCCAGGGTGTGCACCGAGTGCCACATGGCGACCGACGCGAAGCGCCGAGGGCTCCTACGGTCGGGCCGAGTTGATGTGCTCGAGGCGTACCAGAACGATGCGCTCAAGCTGAACAGGGCGTACGTCCAATGGCTCGAAGGGGAGAAGCGCCGGGCCCTCCCTGCGTCCAGGTGCCACGGCTGCCGATCCTGCGGTTCGGACGGCCAATGCCTAGCCCGTCTGGAACACGTCGAACCAGGGGCCGACTGCGCGCTCGAGGAGCTGAACCTGTGGCTCGCGACCGAAGCGCCCGGAATCGGACCGGACGAGCAGCGGGATTGGCTCCTGTCCTGGTCAAACCGAAGGTCGGCGAACGTGATCGGCTTCCTCGCGGAACCGATGCAGGAAATCGCGACGACGGGTTCAGATGGTGACAGGTTCGTCGCTTGGCGTGCGCTGAAGACAGCGTGCCTGGAGATGGAGGAGTAGATGACAAGGATCCTGTGTGTCGCGGTGATGCTGGTCGTGTCGGCGTGCTACGCCGGAGGCTTTGCGGAGTATCTGGAGTCGGACGGTGGACTGGACACGACGCTGGAGGTTGAGATCGATCAGCTGTTCCAGTGCGATATTATCTGCGGGAATTATCTCCCGTGCTGGCCGCAAGATCCGTACGGAGATCGCTGGAAGCAGTGCATGGCCAACTGCGAAGAGGCGCTTCCGTACACGCCGCCAGAGGCGGTCACGTGCCTCGTCGAGTGCGACGCTGGGGAAACGTGTCAGCCGTGGCTGGACTGCCTCGACGACTGCGGGGAGCAGTACCAATGACCACGAAGATCGATTGGTGTGACGAAACGATCAACCCGATCACGGGATGCCGCCAGGGGTGCAGGTTCTGCTACGCCAGGAGGATGGCACATCGGTTCGCGGGCAAGGCCGGAAGCGTATATCAGCGGGTGGCCGCTGCCACGTCCGGGGTAGATCCGGAAACGGGGATACTGGACGGCGATGGCGATCCGTTCGCCCCGGCGATCCACCTCGACGTTTCGCGGCGCCACGGTGACCGGCTGCGCCGCGCACGCAAGCCCCGGCGGGTATTCGTCGGGAGCATGGGCGACGTGTGCTTCGATGGTGAGGCCGTGTCGTTCGGCAACGACGGCAAGCCGTTCCAATCCCTCCTGTTCAACTACAACACGAACGACGTCCAAGCCCATGTCGCCCTGTTCGCTACCGGCCTTCCGCGCCACACGTTCCTGCTGTTAACCAAGCGCCCGGACCTGCTCGACGTCCGGATTCTCTGGCCGCGCAACGTCCACTTCGGTGTGACGATTGGGCATGGCATGGCATCCGACTGGGCCAGACTGGGGACCTTCAAGCGCCGTGTGCACGGGATGTGCGCCAACGGGCGCCCCGGCGTTCTCTGGGCCAGCGTCGAGCCGCTCGGCGATCCTGGCTTCGACCCTACGTGCCTGACCGGCCTCGATTGGGTGGTGGTCGGACTACAGACGGGGTCGGGGAAGGCCAGTCCGGGGACGGAGAAGATGACCGCGCTCCTCGGTGCGGTTCAGCGCATCGTTGACTGGTGCGCCGGGGCTGGGGTTTCGTGCTTCGTGAAGGACAACGCGAGGTACGCTTCGAGCGGCGGTCATCTGTGGCCGCGGCAGATCCCAACCGCAGAAACCTGAGAGGAGAACGACGATGCACGACCAACTGTTTGAGATCCTGCTGGCCCCGGAAGTCATCGCCCTGTCGGCGGCGATCATTGCTCTGCTGTACGGTCTCGGGAAGATCCCGATCCCGAAGTCGACGCTCGAGAAAAACCGGATCTGGCGTCGCATCCTTCCGGTTCTTCCGCTCGTCTTCGGCGTCGCCGGTTCGCTGATGTTCGGTTGCAACGAAGACGTTCCTAGGCCGACCGCGCACGCGATCCTGCTCGGACTCTGGTCTGGGTTTGTCGCGGCACACGGAAGGAAAATCTTCAAGCGGGTCGTCATCGACAAGCTCGGAATGACAACAGACGAAAAGGACGACGAAAAGGAGGCGTGATGTTCTGGATACCGAAGACTGAGATCATAAAGGCGGCGTTCCCTGCGTTCGCACTCGTCGCAGCTACTGTCGCCGCGCTCGTGCTCGGCGCGGTATTCGCCGCGCGAAGCTGTTCGCCGTCGGGAGGCGACGACTATCTCGACGACGCGAAGCGCGCGGTTATCGACGAGGTCGACGCGCGAAGCAAGGACAACCAGGAGAGGATGAAGGTACTCGAGGCCGACCTGTACGATCTGCGTTACCAGGTCGACGAGCTCGACGCCGAGGCGAAGGCGAGCGCCAAGGAGCGCGAGGAGATTCACGATGCCATTGAGAACGCTGCTTCTATTGACGACGTTGACCGCATCCTTCGTGCTGGGATTCCCGGCGTCAGCGAACGAAGGCGATGACGCGGACGCGGGCCCGCCCGAGAGCGTGCGCCCGGCCGCGCTAATCGACATCCCTGCCGGGGTCGTACTCCGACCGAAGGCCGACGACGGAACGCGCACGACCTTCCGGCCGGATCAGGAGTACAAGTGCTTCACGGCGACGGAATGGATGCAGATGGGCCACCTCGTCACCGACTACAGGTGGCTCTGGTACAACGCGATCCTGATGGAGAAGCGGTCGCTGCTTCTTGACCAGCAGGTCATGAACCTCGAACTCCAGCTCGGAGTCCTGCGCGACGACGTGGCAGCAACCAGGCGTGGACTCGATTCGATGACGGGGCTACTCGAGAAGGAACACGAGAGGAGGCTCGACGGGGAGACTGCTCAGCGTATCGAGATCTGGCTATGGAAGATCGGAACGGTCGTCGGCCTGGTTGCGGCCGGCGCGTTCGGCGCGGCCTACGGAGTCGAGAAGTCACGATGAACTACCGGCAGCGAATAGAAAATACTCTCGGGCGCGACGGCGTAGAAGCGATCACGCACAAGCTCGTTATCCACGACGGCGATAAGCAACACGACCTGTACATCAAGATCGGCTGGTGGCACGGACGCCCGGTCTGGGTCGACGTCACGATAGCGCAATTCGCGAAAGAGGGCGTGACGGACTCACTCGTTCTACCGGTGGAGGCGCTTTCGCTGGTAGTCAACCTCCGTCGGAGGATCACTGAAAACACGCGCGCATTGATCGAAGTTATCTGCCGAGAGGCGACCCTGCTGTTGTCGTCTCGCAGGTGTTCGCTCGACGAACTGGCCGACCGTTGGAGGGCCACAGGGGCGGAGCCGAAGGGACGGTGCGAGCAGGTCGTCGACGACCTCGGCGACCGCGTCCATGGTCCGCTAGACGCAGCGGCGAAGCTGTTCAAGCTGAAGGCCGAGGAATGGGAGAAGATGATGGCGTACAGCTACACAGACGAAGAGGTCGATACGATGATCGCCGACTGCCAGAAGGAGCTCGAGGAAAACCCAGACACGTTCACCGGATTCGAGCGCACCTTCATCGAGAGCGTTTCCGACGCGAACGAGACTGTGCATCTGACCGACAAGCAGATCGACAAGCTCGAGCAGATCTGGGAAGAACGCTGTGGGTGATGCAACCGCCGAGATCCTTGTCGAGTCCGAGATGATCCCCGGCTATCTGACAGGAGAATTGAAGGCTGAGCCTGGAGAGGTCATCGTCCGCTGCGACGGTATCGACGTCTGCCGCTTTATCGACGGCGCGCTCGTCGCTGTCGCGTGCGATCATCCGTCGCACGGTTGCCACCCCAGGTTCAGAGAGAAATACTCCAGACTCCACGAGATCATGGCGAAGCTGCGGTCGGCCGTAGTGACGGAGTCTGGACCGTGTCCGAAGTGCTCCGGAGCCGGATGGCTTCCGGCAGAATCGGAGGAGGCGAGGCGCGTTGTCTTGCTGTCGCTGATGGTCGGAATGTGGCGCGGGATCAGGTTCACTCCGAGGAGCTTGCAGGCGATGACGGGCGGTGCTATGATGGACGCAATCCTGATGGGTCACAAGCCCACTGGTTCCTCTTCCACGCCCGGTCAGGAAGGCTGCTCCTGATCGGGCGATTTTATGTGAAGGGGTCGAAGGCGAAGGCAAAGGAGGACGAGATGGACGAGAGTACAGTGAAGATCGAAGTGACGTGCCAGAACGAGATGAAGGTCGTCGGAGCAATCGACGTTCCAGTCGGCGCGGGAAAGAACGGATTTCTCCTCGCGTCGCGTGTCGTCTGGTCCGGCTTCCGGCCAGTCACGGAGGAGTACCGTCTGCCAAAGAAGATGAGCGGCGACGGCAAGATCCTTCGGTGTCCGCGCTGTGAGGGGATACTCTGCATCGCCGGAAGTACGAAGGCGAAGGAGAAGGACGTGTCGCAGGAGAAGCGCGACGAGGCGCGCCAGCGAGCCGTCAGGATAGCGCAGGAGAAGGGGAGTGTTCACGAGCACTTCCCGGCGTCCGGAATCGACCCGGGGATGATGCCGATCACGCTCGGCAAGACCAGGGTCGAGGCCGTGGCATGACGAAGGAAGCGAGGAACGCCATGACTCTCAACGAGGCGATGGCGGAGAACAGGAAGCTCGAGGAAGAGCTTCGAAAACTGTCGATGGAGAACGCGCGGCTGAGGACCGAGCTCGCGGTCGTGCGCTCCGAAGCGTCTGGCGACGTCGGCGAAAAGTGCGCGGTCGCCGCCAAGGTCGTCAAGCGCAGCGGATCCGAAGTCGAGCTCGATTTCCCCGGCGTCGTGAATATTCGGCTCAAGGGACCAGCTGCCGAACGCTTCGCCGGAGCGCGAGGTATTCAATGCGAAGACCTACCAGGTGGTTGCTGACCTTTCTATGGACCTTCCCCGCTGACGTCGTGGCGTGGGCGACGATCCTGATCATCCGCGTTCTCTACGGTGCGAGGCTGTCTTGGCTGGACGGCCTATGGGTCGAACTGCGCGCGGGATCGATGCCGGATCGGACGTGGAGTAGGCGGTGGTCCGGAGTGTCGTTCGCGCACGGAGGTGTGCTCGCGGCCGGTCGCGCCGGCGACGCAGGTGCAGACACCGAGACAGAGCGACATGAACTCGTCCACGTCGAGCAGTTCGAATCGAGGATGTTCGCCGGGTTTATCATGGGCCTGATATGTGCGGTCGCCTTTCTCGTCGACGGCTGCCTCGACGCGGCGGTCGCGTGCTCGCTGTTCGTCTGGCTGCTGTCGTGGCCGCTCGGGTACGCCGCGGCAGTTGGCCAGGCGTACCTTCGAGGAGAAGACCCGTACCTCGAGAATGAAATCGAGGAGGCGGCGTACTCGCAGACGAAGAAAGATTGAACGACCTACGTGGCGAAGTTTTTTCGTGGCCACAGTTCCTGATTGCTACTAGAGTTTGAATTGACACCGTTCCTTGGCGGGGCGGTCGAAGAAAATCTGAACAGTCGAATACCACCCCCCGCCATTGACAACCGTCGCGCGACGAAGCGCAACGAGACGACCGCGACTCGGTCGAAGGGAGATCCGCATGTCAGTAAATCGTGTTCATTTGATCGGCAGGCTCGGAAAGGATCCGGAGCTGACGTACACGCAGAACGGGACGGCGAAGTGTCGGTTCTCGCTCGCTACGTCGGAGGTCTACTTCGATCACAACCAGACTAAGGTGGAGAAGACCGATTGGCATAACATCGTTGTCTGGGGGAAGCAGGCCGAGTCGGCCGGCAAGTACCTCCAGAAGGGGCGCGAGGTCTACATCGAGGGCAAGATCGAGAACCGATCCTGGGACGACGAGAAGACGGGACAGAAGCGATACATCACCGAGATCAAGGCGCAGCGCGTGGTCTTCATCGGAGGCGGCGGTCAGAAGCGCGACGACGGAGACGACGTGCAGCGCAGGAACCGCGGCGGCAACGACCGCGACGCCGACGATCACGGAGGGAACGGTGGCTGCGACGAGGGCCCGGGCGACCAAGCGGGGGGACCGCCACCGGATGACGATATCCCGTTCTGAGGTGCGACATGGGAGATCGCGGAAGACTTCACGTTCGAAAGGTCGACGACTTCGCCGTCTGGCTAGAGAAACACGGATGGAAAAGAGTCGACGCCAAGGGGATTTACGAGGTGCTCAGGATGGAGCGCCTAATCGAGGCAACACCAGCTGGAAAGAGCCGCTTCATTCTAGTTCACAGGAAGGACACCGAGACGCAGCACTATTCGCTCCACGGTGAATCGTCGGTCTGGTTTTCGAAATGGATGCGCGAAATCCGCAGGGAAAAGGAAGGAAGGAACAGATGATCGCCGACCTTCCTAGAAAGGGCGAACGCGGGTTTCTTGTGCCGTATCTCATCGACGGAGATAATATATTCGGGCACGGCCGAATCGACTGGTGGGCGCGCGTCGATAAAAAAGGGAAGTTGCCGGACGAACCGATCCCGCAGATCGCCTGGAAGAGTCCCGGCGATACTTCCGTCCGCGTCGGACTACGGGAGTTCTCCGACAACATGCCTCTATGCAAGGGAGCGCCGCTCTCTCCGAAGGGCGCGGTGGATCACATCTACAAGCTCATCGAGAAGATGCACGGCGGCTGGGAGGCGCTGACCTACATCGTGCGGTGGCTCGCCTGGGGACTCGCAGTCGGAATAGATCCGGAGTCTCCGCGCTTCATGAAAACAGTCGACGATAGCTGGAACGAAATGCTCTATCGAGAGTTCCAGCTACAGCGACTCGTAGCGGCGGATACCGACGTGCTCGGGTACGTCCTCGCCGAGCGGTACGGCAAGGGATCCTGGAATCCAGCGGCGTTCTTTCCGACGCCGATCCACGTCTGCGATATGATGGCGAGGATGCTCATGGCGAACTGCGAGTGCGGCGACAAGGATTCACGCCTGCAATCGGTGATGGATCCGTGTGTCGGTACCGGAAGGATGCTGCTCGCGGCATCTAACTTCTCTGTTAACCTGTTTGGAGTGGACATCGATCCGCTGATGGTCGATGCCTGTTCAGTCAACATGGCGCTGTTCGCTCCCTGGGGCGTCTACCAGACGCCGAACCACAGGCAGGCGATCCGCGGTAACCAGTTCCATATCGATCCGGAATCTATCATCGAGCAGGCGGTCGAGGCGCGCAAGGAGCAAGGGCATCCTCTTCTTTCGAAGGGCGTCGTCAATGATGTGACGGGGGACTCCGCAACGTACGTTTTCAATCGACACGGACAGGGAGAGTTGTTTTCTGTCCCATCGTAAGGAGAAGCTATGGCGAGACGTGAGCACGACAACTACACGACCGACACGGGCCTCGCGCGCTGGGCAGTCAAGCACGCGATGAACATGGCAGTCATTTCCTACGTTCCGCTGCATTCAACGATCATCGAGCCGTGCTGCGGCGACGTCGCGCCGTTCGCCGCTGCCGGGAAGGAGTTCGGCCTGGTTCCCTACGGCTTCGATATTCGCGACGTGAAGCCGGAAGTCTGGGAACTCGGTGGTAAAGGAATGGGCGAGTTCCGGCGCATCGGCTTCGAGCTTCTGCACGGACCGTTTACCGAGAAGGTTTCGTTCGGCTTCGACGTGGTCGCGACGAATCCGCCCTTTAGCCTAGGCGAGTTCGTCGTCAGGCGCTCGCTCGAGATGCTGAAGCCGCAGGGGTGCGCGGTCTTCCTCGTAAAGATGGCGTTCCTCTCGACGCAGGAGCGGTCGAAGCTGTTCGTGGCGCGACCTCCGGCAGAAGTCTGGATCCTGCGGGCGCGGCCGTCCTTCACCGGCGACGGGAATACCGACGTTGCCCAGGAGTACGCCTTCGTGTTCTGGCACGGCGCTGGAACTGATGCGCTGATGAAGGCCATCGGACAGCGGCAGACCAGGCTCTACTGGCTCGACAACTCGACGATGATGGGGAAGCGCGCGAAGCGCACTAGAATCGAAAAGGAGGAAGGCGATGAATGACCAGATCCAGCTGCCGGCGTTCGCGGCACCGTCGAAGTCGCTGGCCGACGCGATCCGCGGGATGCGCGAAAAGATCGAAGAGGGGACGACGTGTCCGTGCTGCGGTCGACTCGTGAAGCTGTACCATCGGAAGTTCCACTCCGAAATGGCGGCGTTCCTATGCCGCCTCGTTCGGAGATACGAAAATGAACCGCGGTACTACTCGACGCGCGAACTCTGTCCCGCGCTGACGAAGTCGGCGACCGACGGATCCTACCTAGTCCACTGGGGACTGGTCGAGAAGGAGCCGATCCCAGGCCGAAACTCGAGCGGTGGAAAAGCGGGGATGTACAGGCCGACGAGAGAGGGGATCGCCTTCGCGAATCGTCACGGACTCGCGACGTCGCACCTCAGCATCCTCTGCGGAGACGTCATCGGTCACAGCAAAAAGATGATCAGCATCGACCAGGCGCTCGGAGATCGGTTCGATTACGACGAACTGATGGGAGGGGGTGGGCAATGATGGGAATACGCGTGTATCCTACGTGCTGCACGTCCGCGTTCTGCGGGAAGACCGAGTGCGAGGGGTGTAAGAATAAGCCGATCCTCGACGATTTTAAGGCGTGGCGCGACAGAACCGGCGCGGTCGTCACGGACCCTATTTGGTGCCCGCTAGTCTACACAATCTATACTGAGGTGCAGTGATGTTCTACTTCATCGCGCAGAACGGACTCGTGTCGAGGCGTCCGATCCGGTCAAACTTCTACGTCTATAGGCTGCCGGAAAAGTACCTCGCGAAGGTCGAGCTCGCCGTGCACAGGGCGAAGGTCGGAACGGCTGGCTTGGAACACGACACGGAGTTCCTCGTCTGGCTCGACAACGAGGACACAGACTGGGACCAGGAAGAGGGTTTGGAATGAGCCAGCGAACGATCAAGGCCGACCGTAAGGGGAAGCCCCGTATCCGTGGCCATCGCAACACGGCGGGACGTGACAAGTGGGAGCGCGATAGCGCACAGCGGTTCCTGCAGGAGCAGACCCGCCGCCGTCGGATGACGATGAAGGATTTGATAACCGGAGAGGAGTACATCCTGGCACGCCTTGCGATGGTAGACAAGGCCGATGTCGGCGCGTACCGGGACGGCCTCGCGGAAGCCATCCAGGGCCACCATGACGCCAGTGGGCAGGCGGAGGCTGTCCGCCGATACCTTCAGGCCTGGGTCGACGAGAAGCGGCTGGCGCCCGTTCCGTGCAGCAAAGGAGACAAGCCCGTGTGCCGAGTCTTCGGAGGTCCAAAGAAGCGCGTGGTGGTCATGCGGCAAGATGAACTCGACGCGAAGGTTGTCCCGTGACACAGCAGCGCGACCGCCTCCAGGCGCTTCGGAACCTCGCCGAGCATCCGGCGACGCCGGAGGCAGAGGCGGAGAACGCGCGCCGGCGCATCGCCGAGATCCTCGAGAAGAATCCGGGGTGTTCATCTGGCCAGCCGAACTCCTGGGAAGACCTGTTGAGAGCTTCAATGTTCGACTTCTCCGCGGCGATGGCGCGCGAGGTCGAGTACGAGATCCTCGGACGGAACCGCCGAGGTCGCGTGTCGGGATCGTGGATCCCGGAAGCGTGGCATGAGTGGAAGGTGTACAGGCGCCAGGGTCCACTCGGAACTGTTGCACGGTTCGAAGTGGTCCGGCTTGTCAACGGCGAAGTGGTCATTCAATGGCCGTGTCCAGTGTGCGGGGCACAGGCTGCGTACAGGTTACCATCCTCGTTGATGTCTTACGCGGAGACGGAGCCGGCAGCGCGCGAAAGGATCATGTCCGAGGTATTCACGAGGCTCAACGGGGACTCGGACAACAGATGCGCCCGGTGCACAAGGAATTCGGGCGTGGAAGGAGGAGGAAGGTGAAGCAGCCAGCGGCTATCAGGAAAAGGTTGGAGAAGGTCATCGACCAGGACATCGTGATCTTCCAGTGGATGAAGACGTGCCAGGGGATCCGCGAGCGGGTCTTCGCCGCGGCGGAGGCGGCGCGTCTCGTCGAGGACGGACGGTTCCAGCGGGGCGACCTCGTCACGGTCGGGTACAACGCGTGCGCCGACCAGGTCATCATGGCCGCGCCCGGCCGGTCGCGCCTCGTCACGAAGATCGCGGTCGAGGCGACTGATGCCGAGGCGCTCGTCGAGAAGCGCGGCTGGAAAATCTGGTGGGTCGAGGTTCCTGATAGCGCGCCGGGCTGGGCGCAGAAGTCTCCGATGGAGTGGGACATCAGCCAGGGGATTCGACAATGATCGTGGAGCTACAAGAGCACATCGACATCTTCCGCGCTGAGGCGTATCCGGTGATCGATTCCTGGTGCTCCGACGCTGTCGCCCAGCTCGGAACCGGCTGCCGAGAGGGCTGCGCGTACTGCTGTCGAAACCTCGTCACGATGACGCTGATCGAGGCGATGGTGATCCTGCGGAACCCCGTGGGCCGAGCGGCGTTCGAGGCCAAGGTCTTCCAGGTGGGAGAGCTAGCATTCAAGTTCTTCAGGCGTGACGCGGACACGACGCTTGCCAAGTGGAGGGCGCGGAACGAGCGGTGCATCTTCCTCGGCGAGTGCGAGCGGTGCGTGGTCTACGACGTCCGGCCGTTCAACTGCCGCACGCACATCGCGGCGAAGCCGTGCGAGGAGAACCAGGCCGGAAACCTCTACATCGATCCGCAGCAGGGAACCACACTTTCGCTGGTGCTGTGCCAGAAAGCGGAGCAGATCACAGGAGTTCCGATGGCGATTGCCCCGATGCCGGTCGCGCTCCTTCTCGCCGCTGAAATTATGAGGAACGGGCTCGAATACGTTAAGTGGCGTTACGAGCGAACTCCGTTCATGGACTCGCTGATGGCGGCAGAATACTGGGCGTACATCGAACTGGAGGCGTAGACGATGAAGGCGATCACGATTTGGCCGGAATGGTGTTGGGCCATCACGAGGCTCGGGAAGAACGTGGAAAACCGGACGTGGAAGCCGCCGCGATCTCTCGCCGACGGCGACCGTGTCGCGATCCACGCAGGAGGCAGCTTCGGAGGCGCGTCCACCTACCACGGACTGAAGTCTGTGTTCGAGCCTGTCGACTCGATGGCGAGGCGCGCTGGTTGGCACGTCTGCGTGGACGTCGCAAAGAACCTCGTGAACGCGTACAGCGTGCGCGAGCCGAAGACGGTATCGGACCGCGTCGTGAAGCTGCCACGCGGCGCCGTGGTGGCCGTAGCGACCTTCGCCGGGGTTCTCAATCCGAGCACGACCGTCGGCGGCGACCGTTGGCCGTGGTGGGCGTTCGATCAGTTCGGCTGGATTATTGACAGCGTTATCGCGCTCGGGAAGCCGGTCGAGTGTCGTGGTCGACAGGGGTTATGGAACCTCCCGCCGAACGTCGAGGAGGCCGTGCTGGTGGAGGTTGCGGCGTCCAGTAGGAAGGTCGACGAGTCGCAGAAATCTTCTAGCGTTTGTGGCCACAAGTCAGTATTCTAATCGTTATGGAAGTCGTCATCGGAATCGACCCCGGCGCAACGTCAGGATGGGCGGGCGTGACGGTCGAACACAACCCGACGCTGCTGCTATTCGACGCGATGGCGATGCCGAAGCCGGGGACCTCGAAGGACATCGCGTTCAACACGCCGAGCGCCATTGCCGGGCGGCTGATCGATGACTTCCGTCGGTTAGGTCATACCGTCGTTGCGGCAGCAATCGAGGACCAGTACCTCTCGAAGAACCCGGATTCCATGAAGAAGCTGGCGCGGAATGCCGGCCGGTGGGAGGAAGCCTGGCGTCGGCTCGGCATCCCCGTCGAGTGGGTCAACGCCCAGGTGTGGCAGAGCGCGGAACTCGGGACGAGTCGCATCGACAGCGCAGAGGTAAAGCGGCGCTGCGCGATGAAGGTGCTCGGACTATGGAGGAAGAAAGTCGGGAAGCATTCGGCCGACGCTGCGCTGATCGCGCGATATTACGCGATCCGCATGGCGTACCGGCAGATGAGGAGGAACCCGTGAGAGGCTATGCCGCTATCGGACTTCATCTTCCAAAGACTCCGATGAACGTCGGAGCTGCGCTGCGCGCCGTCGGGTGCTACGGAGCTGCGATGGTCGCCATGTCCGGACGTCGGTTCGCAAAGGCACCGACGGACGTGCAGAAGCAGTGGCGCCTCACGCCCGTCATCCAGGTCTCCGATCTCCGCGACGTGATCCCGTACGACTGCGTCCCGGTCGCCGTCGACTTTGTTGCTGGCGCGAAGCCTCTACACGAGTACAACCACCAGCAGCGCGCCTTCTATATCTTCGGTCCGGAGGACGGTACGCTCGGGCAGAAAGTCCTTTCGTGGTGCCGAGAACGAATCTACATTCCGACGCTGTACTGTATGAACCTAGCGGCAACGGTAAACGTCGTCCTCTACGACCGATGCACGAAAATGGGCTTCCCGGACGGAGCTCGAAGGATGGACGACTAATGCAGACGCTAAATCGCCAGTGCCCGTTCTGCGGGAGCGAGGTCGTTATCACCGAGACGACGGAAGACCAGGCGAGGCGCGTCGGCCTCGTCTATCTCCTTGCGAAGTGCGTGCCGTGCGACGCGCGCATAGAGGCCGCAGGAGTTGGCGAGCGTGACGCGCTCGAACAGATGGAGCGCATGTTCGCGAAGCGGATCGGGACGACGCCGACCGATTGGCTGATCGTTCCGGCCGTGCGAGGTCGCCGTCGATGAAGTCGAATACGAAGGATCGAGTCGTGAAGGTTCGCGTCACGAAGCCCGATGAAGAACGGATGAAGGAACTCGCCGAGGTCGAGGGACTAACGCTGTCGGAATACCTGAGGAGGCGCGGACTGAAGCGTCGCCGCGATACGGAGGGGGAACGATGAAGGAAGAAGCGGGATGCCCGTACTGCGGCGAGTGGTCGGAGGTGATCTGCGAGAACTACGTGGCGCCGTTCGTCGAAGAGGATCTGAACGGGAATGATGTGGTGTCCCCGATCCACATCTGGAGCTGGTGGTGGAAGGACAGCGCCGCGTGTCCGAAGTGCGGGGCCATCGTGCTCGTCGAGAGCGAGTGCGAGTTCAGGAAGGTTAGAACGGCATGAGGGAAATGTTCGTCGACAAGAATTTCAGGGCGGAGACGCTGACGATCATCGAGATGTGCGTCGAGGTCCTCGCTGACTACGCTGCCGATGGATATGACCTGACGCTGCGGCAGCTCTACTACCAGATGATCGCCCGCGACCTGTTCCCCGAGTCATGGGTAGATCCGGTCGAAGGTACGAAGAATAACCAGAAGAACTACACGCGTCTCGGGTCTATCGTGAACGACGCGCGCCTGGCCGGACTGATGGATTGGGACATCATCGTCGACCGCGGCCGGTCGACGGAGGCGAACTCGCACTGGCGGCACCCGG
>Ga0307380_10002019_pt1 | contig 29124 bp, 23 predicted proteins | sample UN3MG_FD_202239 | JGI IMG/M metagenome (GOLD analysis project Ga0307380, IMG submission 202239) | Soil microbial communities from Risofladan, Vaasa, Finland - UN-3 | ecosystem: Environmental > Terrestrial > Soil > Coastal area > Acid sulfate soil | place: Finland: Risofladan, Vaasa | collected... | reverse complement strand
CTAAACCCTATTCCGGCCATTGACTTTGCATCACCGCGATCACGTCGTCGGGGTCGAGCTGGGATCGACCGGCCCAGGCGGCCTCAGCCAAGGCGGCCCCCAGCAAGCCGACCGCGGCGGCCGGCTGCGCCGCCCTTTGCCCGTCGGTGATCCGCACCGCCGTCTCGATCGCCGTCTCGCTCACTTCGATCTGGCCGGCTTCGGCCAGATGCTTGAGGACGTCGATCGTCTGGGCCGTTTCGGGCGGGGGTACATAGACGGCGACCACCCTGCGGGCGGTGGCTTCGTCGTCCCGCAGCCGCGCCAACGCCGTTTCCGACCGGACCGTGGCGAACATCCGCAGCCCGCGGTCCAACGCCCCGGCCAGCAGGCAGTGGCTGATCGGGGAGCCGGTCAGACAGGCATCGAGGTCCCGCACCAACAACAGCGAGCCGTCCCGGTCGGCGGCTTCTTCCACAAGCCGCATCAAGGCGGCATCAACCTCCTGGGCGAAGATGCAACCGGCGGCCAGCCCGGCGGCCGACACGCGGAAGACCTGCGTGACCATCCGGGCTTCCAGGAGCGGATGGACCGCGGCCAGCATCAGGTGGTCCAGCCCGCAGCCGGCCCTCCCCCACAGCAAAGCGCTGCGGGGCAGGGTCGACCGGGTGGGGAGCACGGCAAGCTGTCGCGCCAAGCCTTGACGAAAGCTCTCGGCGTAGGCCTTGCCGGCCATCTCGCCCGTGACGGGCTCTCCTACCGCGTCAAGCACGCCGGTCGCCGCCGCCTCGGCCAGGGTCCGCGCTCGCACCTGGACAACGCGCCGTGCCAGCGCGGCCAGCGGGGAACCGAGGAGCCCCAGCGCCGAGCAGATCGCCTCGTTGACCGTGCCCGGAAGCGGCGGCAACCGCAGCCTCCGCCAGTTGCGCCGACATGGGCCGGCGAGGATCGTGTTGACCGTGCGGTCGGGGCCGTGGTAGGCGAGGTCGCCGTCGACGTAGACGGTCGCCCCCGACTCCATCCCCGACCGCTGAAGGAGCAGATTGGTCCGCGGCTTGTTGAAACACCCCTCGGCGACCGGCACCGCGTGGAACCGTGCCGTCCACGGGTCCACCGTCTCCGCGCGGGCCTGGTGCTGCTCCAGCAGGGCCACCAGCCGGGGGTCCAACGCGGCCGCCCAGCTCTCGGGCGCCGGGGGCGTGCGATCCGTATCCGACTGGGAGGCGTTCATTCGTTCCTTTCCAACTCGAAGGGCAGGACCGACGGCTGGTCGAGCCGGCGCACGGTGCCGACGCGGGCGCCGTCGGGGATCGTCACGTAGTTGTGGACGTTGTGCGCGTTGAGCTGGTCGACGATGCTGCGGATCTGCCGATGGAGGCTTTGGACGACCATCTCGGCGGTCACGCCCGGGGCGTCGCAGCCGTGGAACTCGGCGCGGCAGGCCTCCCGGCCGGCGTCCTGGACGGCCCGGTCGACCAGGGCGCCGGTGAGCAGGTCGCGCCGGTGCCTGACGTCGGGGGTGGTCGACCCTACATAGGCTATTTCAACCTGTCCGGGGTCGTGGCCGTTTTGGGAGTAGAGCCAGTCGGTGACCTCGTGGAGCACGCGGCGCTCGGCCTGCTCCTGTTCGCCCTGGTCGGCCCGGAGCTTGAGGCCGCGGAGGTGCTTCTCGAGGACGGCCATGAAGCCCCGGCGGCTGAGCCGGCCGAAGCTCTCCGTCGTGCCTCCCACCCGCCGGGCGAGGGCGGTATCCACCAGATCGGGGAAGTTCGTGGTCGCCAGCACGATCACCAAGCGGTCCCGCATCCTGGGGTTATTCACATCAAGCCGCTCCAGGGCCGTGGCTTGAACGCGCTCGCCGATCGGCTCGCCGGTGCCGCGGGCGCGGGCCAACGCCTCGAACTCCTCGCAGATGGCCAGCACGGGCGCCCGGTATTCGGCGCCGTTGCAACCGACGATCGGCTGGTCGGCGATCTGCTCCACCTCGTCGAAGAACCGCGCCAGCCGCTTCTCCGAGTCGCCGAACCACTTGGTGTAAATCTCCGAGGTCCGCAGGCGGAGGACGCGGGGCGGCAGCTCGTCGACGGGAACCCCGGTCACCTCGCTCATCACCTCGTACATCTTCCGCCAGAATGCGAAAATACTAAGGGTTTTACCCGACCCGCTGACGCCGTGGAGAAGCTTCGTCTGAGCGGCGCGAATGCGGTAGCCGGCACCGATCTCCGGGTGCTTCATGCACATCCGAACGTGGTCGGCCAGCTCGTCGATGTACGCGGGCGGGCAGCCGACGTCGCGGGCGACGACCACGTCGGGAACGGGCTCGCGGACCAGGTACCAGAAGTGCGACAGCCCGTCGGCTGCCGGGACGTAATCGACCGCGATCCGGCGGCGGCTGTCGACCAGAAACTTGCTCCCCGGCGGGATCTCGGTCGACGCCAACTCCTCGGCCAGGGCAGCCGAAAGGTGGAACACGCACGGCTCGTGGTCGCGGATCACGACTTCCACCCGCTCGTCGTCCAAACGCCGCTCGAACCGGGCGACGTCGCCGATGGTGATCTGGCTGGGGTCGCGGCCCAGGATCGCCTTCGCCTGGCCGTCCAACAGCACCAGTTCGCCGCGGCGGAGCGACTCGGCCAGCTTGGAGTCGGGGACGACCGGATAGACCGTGCCGCCGTCTTCCAGGGCGACGCGGGCGCGGGGCGCCTTCCCGTCGGCGTCCGGCGGAAGCATCTTGAAGAACATCCCCGAGCGCAGCGGCCCGTTATGGAGATCCTCGATCAGGGTCGAGAGCTCCTGAATCTTTCTCTCGTAGACGGCCTCCCCATTTTGCTTGGCCGCCAGGTCGAACAGGCGGTTCATGGCCGCCATGTTGTCGGGGCTCGGCTCCATGCACAGATGGGCCGTCATGTGCATCCGGTGTTCCAAGGGGATCGACGCGTCGGTCAGCGAGGCGACCATCTCCTGGGGCTGGTGTTTCTTGTTGGGTGGCATCGGCGGCTTCTCCTCCCGGTCCGTTCTAGTCCGTACGACCGTTCCCGCTGGCTTCCCGGGTCGGGTCGAAATCCGAAATCACGTAAAACGCCCGCTGCTCGAGGCGGTTCTCTTGCAGGCTGAACAAGGCGTGGACGTGCTCGCCCCGGGCGTTGAGCCCGAAGATGTGGCACACGTGCCACGGCTGCCTGGCAAAAACGGCTTGGGACCAGGTGCGGTCGTCGTGGGATACGAACACACTGGTTAACTTACACTTGTCGGCCTTGTCGCACTCCTCGCAGGAGCCGCCCGGAAGGACGTTGTGCCCGTGGGTCTGCCCCACGATCCGGTACGCGCGGGTGGCGGGTTGCGACTGCTTCGCCCGCACGACCCGCTGGATGCGTGCCCAGGTCTTGCCGGTGTACTCCAGCGACAGGCTCGACCCCTCGGCGTCCCGGGCCTCCAGCACGTCGCAGATGACGACGAAGAGCTCGCCCGTCTCCGGGCAGGCGCAGAGCGGCCCGACGAGCACCGCGCCGGTCTCCGTGGGTGGCCGGTCGTCCGCTCCCTTTCGGGCATAGCGTTGGGCTCGCCGCAGGGCGTCGGCCGTGTAGAAGACGGGCATTACGCGGTCGTCGACCTTGCCCACCGTCTCCGCCCGCTCGACGAGCGGCTCGATCGGCACCGTCAAGTACTCCAAGGGCGTGTTCCTGGCCGTGACCGTGAAGTGCAGCGCGGGGTCGTCGGCCTCCGGCTTCGCTGGCCCGTTGCGAATCGCCGCTTCATAGAAGTAGAGGTCCTCGGGCCTGAGGATCTCGGCGCCGAGCAGGGTTTGGGAGGCGCGGGTGGCGACGTCCTGGAACACGTGCGTGGTCGGCTGCATGGACCGGGCTCGGCCTTCGGGGTCCGACGCCTGGAACACGAGCTTTTCGCACTTGGAGCCGGACCCGTCGGCCAACTGGGCGGTGATCTGGAACGCGAGCGCCTCGTAGGGCACGTCGGGCCGGCCGGCCCGGAGCCAGCCGTCCAGCCACAGTTGGGCATAGACGTCGGCGACGTCGCTATCGAGCACCGGCTCCCGGGCCACCTCGGGCCCGCGGTGCTCTTTGCGCAACACGACCGTCAAATCGGTAGGCCGGACCCTGATGGCGGTCGCCTCGCGCAAGGCGGTATGGCTGCTGTCGCTACTCACCGTGTGATCCTCCAGGCGTTTCCGCTTCCGATCGCTTGTCCGCTTCCGACGTTGGTTGGATGGGGCGGGGGCGGCGATCCCGCCCCCGCCTCGCATCCGGTCGCTGGCGCGCGGGGTTTCTAGCCCAAATGGGTTTTGGGCGTGACCGTCAACTTGACGTCGGTCGCGCGATTGACCTGCTCGCCGATCGGCTTGTCGTCGTCGAGCAGGGCGCTATTGGAATCATCGCGCAAGCCCCACGGGACGTTCTCCGGCAGCGACATCCGCGATGCCAATGCCTTCGCAACCGCACCCGCGGGGAGCCCGCACGCCACGTCGTCGACCTGGACCCGATGGGTCCCGGTCACGTCGGCGGCCTCAAACCGCAGCACGCCAGCATCTCCCTTTCGGTCGCTCATGAGGATTCATCCTCCTTTCTCTGAGCGGCTTCCCAGGCACGACACGTCACGCGGGCGTCGCTGAGGAAAGCCACGGACCAAAGGGACCAAGAGACTACCCATCGGACGGCGTCCAAGCCGACCTGCACCAGCGCCTCCAGCACGAAATGCGGGGCCCCGGTCAAATCGACCTCGGCCCGGATCTCCGGCCGGCCCGGCGCCCCCTCCATTCCGACCCTCACCATCCGCCACCGGTTCTCCGCGTCGGCCAGCACGCGCCCGAGCCAATCCCGCCGGGCCGCGGAGATCTCGTCCGACAACTCCCCGGCGAGCGGGAACGAAAGCCCTAGGTGGTTCGGACCATGGATGAGCGACCCCTGGCACAAGAGCGGCCCGGACTGGATCACCAGCCCCCGGCTCGGGATCCACGACTCGACCTGCTCTCGCGGCGGACTCGTCCAGCCCGCGGGCACGTCGCCTTCGACGGTGGCGGCGGCCCAGTCCAAACAGGCCTGCAGAGGATCGTTCGCCTCTTCCCGGTCGTCGGCCCACGCGTCGCCGCCTTCGATCGCCGAGAGCGGCAGATGAAACTCGCGCCCAACCCGTTTCGGCTTCCGCTGGACGACCATCTTCCACAACCCCGGCCGGCCCAACTGGCGCGTTAGCAGCTCGGCCTCCGGGTCGGCTTTCGCCCGCACGGTCACCCAGCGCCGGTCGAACGTGACGCACAAGCCGTGGTGGCGGTAGCCCGGGCCTCGTCGGGCACGGCGGAACCCGGCCGCCTCGACCGCCGTTTGCAGGTCTCGGGGGGATTGCACGTTGATCTCCATGCTCCGGGCTCCTTTTGTGGTAGGGGATCAAGCAGCGTCGGCTTCCAGGAACCACGACTCGGTCAGCGGCGCCCGGTGAAGGTTCGCCGCCCACCACCGGGCCGCCTCGGCGTTGAATACGCCCGCCTCGTCGGCCTCGTTGACCTGCCGGATCTTCATCGCCAGCGCGTCGTAGGTCATCAGCACCAGCTCGACGGCCGGGACGTTGCAGGGCAGCACCACGCCGAGACACAGCGGCTGCTCGCCGAGTGCCACGTTCGCGTGCCAGACCCCTTGCGGCTCCAGGATCTGCACGAAGCTCGGCCCGGGGAGACACTGGCGAAGCACCTCCCGCGGATACACCAAACCCAATAGCGCGTGACCGGCCACGCGGAGCACGTTGTTCGCATCCGGCCGGCAGGGGACCGGCACCCGCACGAGCATCATCGCCCGCAGACTCTCCCGCAGGTCGACCATCTGCACCTCGAGTCGCCCCGGAGGCGCGATCTGCGCAAGCGCCAACAGGTCGCGGGTCTCCGCCAGCTTGCGTGCCCGCCAGGCCGCGTCGCCGCCGTTGGCCCGAGACGCCTGGTCGAGGATCCACTGATTGCGCTGGTTCAGCCTGACCGTCGGCAGCGCGTGGAGCCCCGCTTGGCCCTGTCCCGCGGAGTTGTTCTGGCAAATGGGAGTGACCAACATCGTTACACCTCCTGCCTGCAAAACCGACTTCGTCCGCCGCTGCGGACGACGACCCATTCCGCGCTCCGGGCGCCCAGCCGTTCGAGGGGCTCTTCGACGAGCGTCGCCAGGACGGCCGCGGGCGTCGGGCGATGGGAGTAGAACCGTTGCGGTCGCAGCGCTTGCCCACACTGCGAACACCGCGCTACCACTGCGCCCACTTCACAAAAGCGCCGCACCGGCTGCGGAACCCCACAGCACGCCACCTGCTCGACGAACGTGAGGTCATCGACCAGGAAGGAGAGATCCTCCGGAAGCGTCCCCGCGTCGAAGCCAACCGTTTGAGCGATCTGGTGCAGGCTCATTGGGGGGATTGGACCGGGCAGGCCGGCGCGATCCCAGGCCACGTGCTCGCATCGACACGCAGGATTTCTCAAAAGCGGCGAACTGGACACTTGAGTTTTGTAACCGCAGTACTCCAGCACCGAGTCGCCCGGCGACGGACCAAGCCCGAGCACGTGCCGCAGAAGCTGCGTCATCGCCATCTCGGCGCTCATCGAGCAGAGGAAGCTGACCGACATCGTCGGCGCCGTGGTCACTTGCCCCCGGTGGTGACCGTTCCCCCCACAACTGAACGTCGTCTCCCGGTTCACGTGGTCCCACTCGGCGGTGCCGAAGCCGCAGGCGGGGCAGGGGCCCGAGCCGTCGTCGTTGCGCCAGAAGCGAACCTGGGCGACCAGCGTGTCGCCGTGCACCGACGCCTGCACCAACGGCTTGCGGTGGTAGATCGAGCGCTGTCCGACTTCGATCTCCGCGGCCAGGTTGTCGGTGGCCATCACCACCGCGTCGACCCCGGCAAAAGCCGAAAGCGGAAGCGACTGGACCGGACCGGCGAACGCCGAGACCCGCGTTTTCGGACTGATCGCCTTGGCCATCCGGCCGAAGTAGTCCACCTTCGCAAGCCCGATCCCCCTCGGCTCCATGGGATGCGTCAGCAGGCTCTCCGGCTTGAGACGCCCGGGGTCCACCAGCCAAAGCTCGCCGACCTGAAGCCGTGCCGAATGAAGCACGAGGTTCGCGCCCACGCTCCCACAGCCGATCACCATCACGCCGAGCGCGTCGAGGCGCGGTCCGGCGGGCTCGGCCAGCCCGATGAACCTGGGGAGCCGGGCCTCCCGCGCAGGGAGCCGCGCCGGGCCCGCCGACGTGGGGCCGCCGAGCCGGATCTCCGCGAACTTGGCGCGGTGCGGGCTAGCACTCCGGGACATATTCATACCTCGGTTCGAGCACGATTGGCTGACGGCAGTGGTGGCACTCCGACATCAATCGGGCACACTCGAGCGGCCCGAGCTCCTTGTCGCTTGCAGTCGCTTCGCTCTCGCAATGAAACGGTGCGCCACAATGGGGGCAAACATAGGTGATTGTGGCGGGGGTAAACTCGATGCGGCAGTAGGAGCACGGCTTGCCGACGAACTCGTCCGGCGACGGACCGACGTGCGGCCGGGTGAACCGCGAAACGTGCAGCACCCACTCGCCGTCGACGCGTAGCTGATCACCCACGCGGAGGATGGCCACCGGCGGCATGGCCAGACCGTTCCGCCGGAGGGCGTCGCCGGGAAGCGCCACGAGATACGCCTGGCGCTCGTACGGAATCGTCTCCAACACGCTCGCCAGGGCCTTCGATGCGGGGGGGGTCGTCAGCACTTCGGGCGGCTTGCCCGGCTCTGTCGCCAGATAGGCAGTGCCGGACGAGGGCACCTCGATCCAGGGGAGGCGTTGCCGCCCCGCCTCACCGCTGCCGGAGCACTGCTCCGAGCCGTGCTCGCGCGACGGGTGCTCCAGGAAGAATCCGAAGTGCTGTGCGCCATCCGACACGGTGATAGCCTCCGATTTCCGAGAGTTGAGCGGTCGGCCTCCCTCCGAGGCGCTTCATCGACCTGCTTCTTACACAGTTCTGCCAGGTTCCGTCTCTTTGTGGAACGACGCACGACCGCGGCGGCGGCACAAAAAAAGAGGTTGGCCGGAGCACCTGCGATTTCCCGCAACGGGAAATCGGGGCTCCAGCCAACCTCGTCTTGGCATACGCCGGCTGACTGGCCGCGAGTCAAGTTGTCATCGGTCGGTTCTTAGGGGGGAGCGGTCGTGCCGATCAGCGCGGCCTGCCGCTCCCACCAACGCGTGTTCTACGTGAACCGTGCCCGTTCCGCGACCTCCCGAGAGAGGGCACGAAGAGCCGGGCCATGGCGGGTACTTCCTCCTCGATTCTGAACTTCTCCGTGAACCAGACCTTTCCGAGGACGCCGTCGGTGAACCACATCGTCACGTCGCCGAACGGGACGATGCAGCGCTCGAGCGTCTCTTGGAGGGTGGTGCGGAGGATGTGCCTTGCTTCGGCGAGGCTCACCTCGGGGTAGGACAGGACTGCGGGCAGGGCGTCGGAGGGGTCGAACATCTCCAGGTTGACGCGCGTCACCCTCCCATCGTGCAGCTTGGCGGTGATCGTGCCGTCGAGGAAGCCCACTTCGGGCGCCCGCGCCCCCACACGGCTGCACAAGTCGCGCGCATACTGTGCGGCCAGCTCCAACTCGTGTCGATCCATCCCAAACCCCCGGTGCCCTCGATCCGGATGGACCGAGCCGCCCGACGGCCGGCGGCAGTCTCTCCCGGTCCACCAACATCGTACCTGGAGCTGCACTCAGGTCAAGCGCCGTTTATAGCGGTTTTTTTTCCGCGGCGCGAGCGCCTCTTCATGGAAGTGAAAAAAGCCTAAAAAATCCCCTTGACCTGGGGGAGGGCAAACTCGGCCCGCGATGCCGGCTGCATCTGCCGATTTCGTTCTTGCGCAAATATATGCATTGCAAGCAGTTCTGTCGCGAGTGCCGCATCGGCTCCCCGGCAAGCCGGCCTCGGGAAATCTCTTTTCCCTGAGGCTGTTGTGGGGGCGGACAGATTTCCCCCGGCCTGTCACCCGCTCCTTCTGGGGAAATCATTTTACCCTTCTTGATGCCGTCTTTTGGCGGGTTCGGCCATTGCCTTTTCGCACCACGACTGCTACAAATTCCTCAAAGCGTGTCGGAGAAGGCGTTCGGAGGGGCCCGATTCACTCGCTTCCTCTAGGGAGGGCGCCGCCCGCGCCAGGGTTCGCGACTGCACGAAAACCGTTTCCACGAGCTCGTCAAGCACGCTTGGTAGTCTCCGCGGCCCATACCGTGCATAAGGAGGGGACGGCGATGAAAATCAGTTTCCGGCTCCAGGAGTTGCTCCGAGAGCACCACGATTTGGAGCGAGGGGTCATCAAACGGATCGCGGAAGCGACTTCCCTGGAACGGCACCAGGTGGCCGCGGTGCTCGGCAACAAGGCCAAGTACATCTCCCTGGATACCTTGGCCGGCGTCTGCCAGTACCTCATCGAGCGTCACGGTGTCGACCGAGCCGACCTGCCCGGGAAGCTGTTCCGAATCGAGCCCGAGCGGTTCTCCGCCCTCGTGGCCAACCGGAAGTACGTGGAGATCTGCACGGGGACGTGGACCGAAAGAAAAAGACCGCCCAAGGCCGAATCCCGCGGCGCCGGCCCGCCGAAGAACGCGAGACTCCCCACGCGACGCTGGGTGATGGCCTCCGATTCCTACCTCCAAGGGATCCTGCTGCACAAGCTTTTCGCTCCAGAACACGAACGGCATCCGGAATTCGTCGAGCAACGGCTCGTCTCCGCGTACACCGGGCAGGTGAGTCCGGAGAAGATCAAGCGGGAAGCGGAATCGGTATGCCGCGACTTCCGGGATCGGATCGAGGACCGCGCGTTGATCTGCCTGGGCAGCGTGAAGTCGAACGTGGTGATTGAAGCCGTGATCGCGGATGCCTTCGGCGCCGAGCCCTTCGTTTCCCAGGACGACGTGAAGCGCCTCAAGGATCGAAGCTGCCCTTTCTTCCTCCGCTACCGGGACGACGATGCCCAGCCTCCCTCCTGTCACGGCGGCCTCCAGCTTGCCCGGTCCAAGCAGTCCGCTCAGCCAGGTATCTACTATGAGGCGGCGGGCGGCTGGAAGTGCTGCCCCTCGAATCGGAAAGAGGATGCGGCGCTCGTGTTCTACGTGTACCACGTTCCGCTGGGACGGCTGGAGATGGTGATGGGTGGGTTCTCCGGCCGGGCCACCCACTGCCTGGCCTCGAGTCTGCGGGCGATCGCGGCCCGGCTCTGGCCGCCGAGCTACGACACGAGCGAGTTGCAGGTCGGCGCGTTCATCGTCCGATTCGAGTTCAGCGATGCCGATACCCAGTCCGAGGACAACCGCGACACCGAGTCGATGTATCGCGCGACGAAGACCCAGGTCATCCCGCTGGAAGCGAAGGTGCTCGGGGGGGTGAGGGGGTGACAAGGTGACGGGGTGACAAGGTGACAAGAGGAGGCCGCGACCCCATCACCAATTCAGCCTTCACCCACCCCGTCACCCCGTCACCCCGTCACCCCGTCACGGGCCCGGTCCGCCCGCTACCGCCCGCCTTCGGCGTTGCCGCCCTGGGCGGAGGTCTTCCGGAAAAGCTCGTGCACCTTGTCGACGACGAGCGTCTCCACCGATGGGGCAAAGGGACCGGGGAGCGTCGTGTATCGCATTGCGTCACCCCCTTCGTAACCGCCTTCTTCGAGAACCTTGAGGGTGGGAAGGTAGCCGAACACGTCGTTGGAGTACCCGGCGACCCAGACCGGCGCCCCGGCCAGCTCCGACTTCAGCCGAAGCGAGTAGTCGACCACGACCTCGCCGGCCAGCGCGACCAGGGTCAGATCGTCGCCGAAACGCACGATCTGGACGAGGTACGGGTAGGTGGTGCGGATCCGGCCGTTCTCCTCCAGCTCCCGGAGCAGTGCTTCCGCGTGTCGGTGCTCGTACTTGTTTTTCGACTCGGCCTGCTTCTGGAGGTCCTCACGGCTGGGCGGCTCGGCAAACTCGAGCGTGACCTCCTCCAACGCCGCCCGGATCGGGCCGCGAACCGGCCTGGGGCGCGAGACGAGCGCGGCTTCGACCCCGTTGGCCAACGCCCGCCCATGCTGCTCGGCCAGCTCCAGGGTGCGCCGTGGCTGGGGGTTCTGATCGCCGCCGCAGCCGGCCACGAACAGGGCCATCGTCCCGGGATGGGCTTCCTCCAGGTACGCCTGCGCAAATCCGGGATAGTCGCCGCAGAACTGAAAGAAGCCGAGCGTCGTGGCGTGGCACGCATAGCCGAACAAGACGGCCACCAGCTTGTCGTCCGGTCCGTCGACCCGCAGAACGGGCACGTCGTGATCGACCCGGCCGTCCGGATTGGGGCGATTCTGGAAGCCCTGCTCGGTCGGCAGGCGCCGGTTCATGGCGAAGCCGGCCCGGGCGTGCGTGTAGCTCAGCCTGGCGGGGGCCAGGTTGCCGACGGCCTGCTCGACGAGCCCCAGCAGTTTCGCCCGGAGCGCCTCGCAATACTGTTCGGCTTGTTCCACGCGGTCCGGCTCCAGGTCGTAGAGCGCGGCCTTCGACGCCCGCAGCTCCGGCCCGCAGTGCGTGTGCGACGCATTCAGCAGCAGCCCTTCCGGCGGGAGCTTACACCGCTTCGCGACCTCCGTCTCGAGCCAATCGCGCAACGGTCGCCGCACCCCGACCAGATCGAGCGTGACGATCACCAGGCGCGTGCCTTGCGGATCTTCCAGGGCGAGCGCCTTGGCGTACAGGTCGTGGACCTTGCCCTCCGAGGGCTTGTCGCGGGCCGCGTATCCGGCCATCCACATCGGCTTCTCCGGCGTAATCACCACCGATGCGACGCCGGCCTTCCACTCGGCTTCGGGAGCCTCCGCCCCCACGGAAGACAGAGCGGACCACGCGACCGCGACGATTGCCCACAAGCCCCATCCGGCCCGGATTCGATCGGACATCGCTGCACCTCCACGCGAGAATGCCCCCGTTCAAACAGCGGCGTAGATCCTACAACGCGCGGGGCGCAGATGCAATCAGCAGCCGGGTGCCCCCGCCGCCTCGGGGACCGCGTCCACGAGCCGCCGCCGGACGCCAGCCGGCACCTCGGCCAACAAGCTCACCGAGAAACGCATCCCGGCTCCACCGGCACCCGGTGATACTGGTCGCCTTTGGGGGTCGCTTCGTCGAAATTCGGGGTCACGTCGAAGTCGACGTTTCCCATGGCCCACGCCAGGCCGGCGTAGGCGATCTGCTGAAAGATCGGGTTGCCCCAGACGTCTTCGCGGTGCCCGAGCGACGTGTAGAACACGCGCCCTTGGCCGTACCTGCGGGCCCAGGTGGCGGGGACCGGGGGCCGGTCGTAGACGTTGCCCTTCATTCCCTCGGTTTCCAGGGCGAGGATGACGTGCATGTCGCGAGACAGCTTCTTGAACACGTACCATTCCTCGAACAAGCGGAGGGACCGGGAAAGGCCCTCCAGCCCCGGGAACTCGGGCGACGTGACGAGCATCTCCGCCTCTTGCTCGAGCCCGTGGCCGCAGAACTCCGCCCCGATCATCTCGACGTACGGATCGACGGAGTCGCCGTAGAACGTGTCGGCGGCGGCATGGAACCCGACGAAAGGCTTGCCCGCCGCGATCGCCTCCAGAAGCCGCCGTTTTCCCTCCGGCGACATCGGCGGCGTGGCGTATCGCTTGTCCTTCCGGGTGAGGTCGCCGAGCGTGTAGAAGACGAAGCAGTCGTACTGATCGAGGTCCCCTTCAAACACGCGACCGTCCTTGGTGCACTCGACTTCGACGCCGACCCGTTCTCCCATCTCGGAGAGCGTGATCTCCGACCAGCTCATCAAGCCGCCGTTTCGGCAGACGACCGAATGCTCGAAACCAATCGTTCGGGTGAAATAGAGCGCTCTCTGCGTCTTTTTGTCACGCGGGGGCGTCCAGCCGCGCGGTTCGGATGGGAGCGTCTTCGGAAGCGTGGACATTTCTCATTTCCTCTCTTTGCGGTGTGTGCAAGGCGTGCTTGCGCATCGAATCTCCCTCTTACCGTTGGACGTCGCTCATCCTCTTTCCCCCTACGCCCATGTCGAGCCGGCCTTCTTGGCACCAACCCGGTCTACGGCAGCGTCTCGTGGAAGAGACGAACACCCCGCGAGCGAGCGCACAGGTTACGCAACGTCTCGCGGGGAAAGAGAGTCACAAGAGAAACTTGCAGAGAACGGTGCAGAGTTGCGTTGCGCGGGCAGAAAAAGGCAAGCAGTCGGGCGTCGCGAGTCGTTGCGCCATCGGCACGGGCGCACGACTCAGGCAATCGGCCGGAGGGACGGGCGCCCACTGCTTACCCGTTTTCTCGAGATTCGTCAAACGAGCCCGTAAGGCCGCGACGGCATGCCACCGCGTGTGGCAGGTGCAGGTGCCGCAGCCAATGCTGTCGGAGGGTCGGGCTCTCCTAGCGCAGCACGGGCAGAGTCCGGCAGGCATGCTGCCCGAGGAATCGCCGATCTTAAGGCGATCCGACCCGGCGTTTGCGTCCGCATCCCGCTCGTTCGTCGCGTCGCCGCTCTCCGTCTCCGAGGTCGCGCAGCAGGCGCAGCGGCACGTACCCGCGACCACCGCCTGGAACTGTGCCGGGAGCACCATTGCCAAGAGGGCCATACTCGCGACGGAATTCTGGAAGCGACGCATGGGCTGGGATGTAGGACCTTATTTCAGGGCTTTCCGTGAACGATCACCTGGGAAACTACGCTGGGTGGAGTTTCGGCCGGCGGTCCGTGAGCCGATCGGCCTTGAACTCAAAGGGAGGCAGCGAGCCGCCGGGCACGACCTCGATATCCACACGGATCCCGAGCAGTGACTTGAGCTTCTGCGCGACCCGCGCCTTTCGTTCCGCGTCGCTCATCGAGGCGGTTTCCGGGCTCGGCTCGACGGTCACCTTCACTTGATCCATGTCGCCGACGCGGTCGATTTCCACGCGGAACTCGTCCCCGACCTCGGGCTGGCACCGGATGGCATCCTCGATCGCGGCGGGAAAGAACAACAGGCCGCGAATCTTGACCAGCTTGTCGTGCCTGCCTTGCAGCCCTCCGACCGCCCGGGCATGCGTCCGCCCGCACTCACATGGCTCGGTGGTGATCGTGATCCAGTCGCCCATCACGTAACGGAGAATCGGCTGTGCCTCGCTGTACAGGTTGCTGACAATCAACACGCCGGGCTTGCCCTCGGGAACCGGCTGGTAGGTCTCCGGGTCGAGCGCCTCGGGAATGTAGACGTCCTCCATCATGTGGGAGTCAACGGGCCGGTCCTTCCGTTTCACGAGCTGGGAGCACGTGTACCCCAAGGGGGGCATGGCCACTTCGGTGCACCCGAAATGGTCGTGCATCTCCGCGCCCCAGAGGTCCTCCACGCGCTTCTTCGTGGCGGGCACACAGGCGCCCGGCTCGCCGGAGCAGCAGAGGAGCCGAATGGAGCTATCGCGCGGCGACATGCCCCACTCTTCCATCTTACGGCCGAAGTACAGGGCGTACGACGGCGTGCACATCAGCACCGTGGGCCGGTAGTTCTCGATGAACATCGCCCGGCGCTCCGTGTTCGCGCCGCCCCCGGAAATCAGCGGCACGCCCATGTGGTGCAGCGCGTAATGCATGCTCCAAAAGCCGACCGACGTGCCATACGAGAAGCAGGGGAAAGCGACATCGCCGCGGCCGATCCCCATGGCGTACAGCCCTCGGGCACCGAGATACGACCAGATGTCGCGGTCAAAGGTCGTGTGGCGGAACACGCGTGGACACTTGGCCGTCGTGCCCGAAGTGCTGAAGAACATCCATCCCCGTTCGAGCCAGTCCTCCTGGCGGAGGGGTGAGAATGTGCCCCACGGGGGGGTCTCTTCCTGGTCCTTCAACCACTCCTCGCGGTGGGTGATGGGGATCTTGGGTAGGTCGTCGATCCCCCGGACCGAATCCGGCCCGAGGCCCGCCTCTTCAAATTTCCGACGGTAGAAGCTGCTGCACTCCCACAGATAGCGGTAGGCCAGCGCCAGCTTCTCGCTTTGGATCGCCCGGAGCCGGTCCCGGGGGCAAGTCTCAAGCTCGGGCGCCCAGTAGCGATCGTTGGCCGGTGCGTCGTAGTGCAGGGCGTAACTGCGCACCAGATCTCGCCAACGCTGGCGGATGTCGTTCATGGGGGGCCGTCCGACTGGACAGAGGGTGAGTACATGAGTTTCAGAATCTAAGCATACGGCACAAGATAGCCAGATTCAATTCCCTGCCTTTTGCGCAGGCGCCTCCCTCCCAACAGGCTTCCGTTCCCCCGGAACCCGATGCGCTATTAAGGCCCTAATGGCAATAAAGATTGTGGTATTTCGGCCTGGAGAAACGAAGCCCCCGGCAGGCCACCCCTCTAGGTGTAAATATGACCCCCCGGAAAGAGCACACAGATCTCCGGCCGGGTGAAGAAGGGGCGAGGTACTCGGCCGATTGGATTCACTCCGCGCCTTGTTCGAAAGGCGGCGAATGAGTCCGGTCAGAAAGCGCCCGGCACAGCCCGCCGTACTTGCCCTACTCGCCCTATTGCACCTTCCGCACCACGCCGACCACCACGCCGAGCACGCGGGCGTTCTTGACGTAGATGGGCTTCATCGCCGAGTTGGCCGGCTCCAGGCGGATGCGTTTCTTCTCGGGATACCAGCGTTTGAGCGTGGCCTCGTTCTCTTCGGTCAGGGCGACGACGATCTGGCCACGGCGGGCGGTCCGTTGCCGGCGCACCACCACGTAGTCGCCGTCGGCGATCTGATCGTCGATCATCGAGTCGCCGTTGACCTCGAGCACGAACAGGCTCTTGTTCTTGCTGTCGAAGACGTCGCCGAAGTCGACCCGCTCGTCCTGCTCGATGGCCTCGTGCAAAACGCCTGCGGCGATCCGCCCCGCCAAAGGCAATCCCCGCTCCTCGATCGGCTCGGCCGCCAATTGGATCGCCCGCGACATGTTCGGCTCGCGCGTGATCAGCCCCTTCTTCTCCAGGGCCTTCAAGTGGCACATCACGCCGTTGGGCGAGCTAATACCGAAGTGCTGCCCGATCTCACGGACCGTGGGCCCGTAGCCCCGATTGCGGATCTTGTCGCGGATGAATTCGTACACCCGGCGTTGCTTGTCCGTGACTTGTCCGTACAGCTCCATTTGGGACTCCCCTTATTCGCGAGACGGATTGACCGGCCAAGGGCTCCTACCCTGGACAATCGTACAATATACGGGTGTACAGAGTCAAGAGGATTGGGCAGGGTGGCCCGGCGCTTTGCCAGGGCGCTTTGGCTGAGCGACGGTCTCGCCGTTTTCGCTGGCCGCGGCCGCTGATGGCGAGCGCGCCCCCGCCATATTGGTGGTACCGCCCCGTTTGTGTTGGCTAGACCCCTCGCTTGCACTGGGTGAGCGCCGCTGGTATGTTGATAATTGGCGCTTTTTTTGGACTCCCCTCTAAAGAGCCGGATGGTGTTTGTGCCGGCCGCGTCATGGTAGCTTCCAGCGCTCAATGCCGTTGCCCCCCTAAGAGGGCATTGTGGGCGGCTTTGGCAGCGACCGCCCTCGGTCTCCCGATGGGTGGGTGTGGCGGCGAGGCTTCCTCTCTGTCCGGCGAGATCAGTGTCGACGGCCAACTGGTGCAGCACGGCAGCGTCCGTCTGGATCCGATGGTAGGGACGCCCGGACCTTCCGCGGCCGCGCCGATTCGGGCGGGTCGCTACGAACTGGCTCGTCGCCAGGGCATACGGGCGGGCAGACATTCCGTACTGATTCTGGCGGTACGGGAGAGGGGCGGAACGGGCCAGCGGCCGAGCGTCCCGCCAGGCAACTCACATCCGAAAGGGAAGCCGGACGCGACCGTCCAGGCTGACGTGGCGCAATACAGCGCGACCGTGGAGGTCGCGCCCGGCGAGAATGCGAAGGACTTTGAGTTGAAGTCGCGCGGGCCCGATTCCTAGCGAGGCCTTCCGTGCCTCGTTGCGCGAAGTCAACCTGCCCCCGCGACGTGGAACCACGCGGAAGGCAAGGAACGAGGCATCGTGTCAAACGAACAGAGGAGGCGGTCTCCATGTCCCGATGCAAATGGGTAAGTAATGGGTTTACCCTCGTAGAGCTGCTGGTGGTAATGACCATCATCAGCATCCTCATTGCGATGTTGCTGCCTGCCGTGCAGGCGGCCCGGGAGGCGGGACGAAAGACCCAATGCTCCAACAACCTGAAGCAATTGGGTCTGGCACTCCACCAGTACCACTACGTATACGGTTGTCTTCCGCCGGGCACCGTTCGCCGCATGACCGTTGAGGACCCGTCGCAAACGAGCATGCTCTCGTGGATTGCGAGGATTCTGCCACACTTGGAACAGGAGACCCTGTACAACCGGATCGATTGGGAGATGGAACCGGGCAACGAGGGGGATAACGCGCGGCTTTGTGGGATGGAACTGGAGGTCGTACGCTGTCCGAGCAATCCGGCCGATGCGCCGACCGCCGGCTACGCTCCAACCAACTACGTCGCGTGCATCGGGCACACCGACCATGGCGACTTGCGCGAGGAGCCCCGCAAGAAACTGCGGGGCGCGTTCGGCATCAACAGCGACACCTCCTTTGCAAAGATGCGGGACGGCAGCTCCAACACGATGCTGGTTTCGGAGTGCGTGATCGAGACCCCGGCGACTAGTTTTTGGGACGGCGACACGGGAGCGTATCTCGACTGCCTGGCTCGCGTCCCGCCCCACGGCGTCCCCGTACCGACGGAGCCGCGCGGTTTCTCCTGGTTCTTCGCCCGGCGCAACCAGGCTTGGTCGTACAGTACGTGGCTCACACCCAATGACAAGGTGTTCGCATCCGACGAGTGTGAGCTGTACCCCCGACAAGCTCCGCTTGCCGCTCGCAGCCGGCATCCCGGCGGCGTCAACGTGGTGTACGGCGACGGGGCCGTGCGATTCGTTTCGCAAAGCATCGACGCGGCCGTTTGGAGAAACTCGGGCACGTGTGCGGGGGAGGAACTAGCGGGGGACTGATTGCCAGTGGCCGTGCTTCCCGCTTACCGGCGCGCTTCGTCGCGCGGCAGGAGCCGCGCCGGTTCACGCCGACCGCGCTCATGCGGCGGAGCAGTCCCCTCCATCTGCCGGACCCCGGCAATCGGGGCGCCAGGAGGCTCTGACATAACCTCTGTCCAGCCGTCAGTCAGCAGTCCTCCGGCGCTTCCGAGCCCCAGCAGCCAAGCGACTGGGGCTCACGCGGTCACCACCATGTTGTCGCGGTGGACCACCTCGTCGTACGGACAGTGCCCCAGGGCCTCGGCGATCTCGCCCGTCTTCAGGCCGCGGATCCGCCGGACGTCGTCGGCCGAGTAGTTGGTCAGGCCGCGGGCGAACTCGGCGCCGCCGGGATCGCACACGGCGACGACGTCCCCCTTGCTGAAGGAGCCCTTCACTTTCACGATTCCAATGGGCAGGAGGCTGCGTCCGTCGTGCTCGACGGCCCGTCGGGCTCCCGCGTCGACGATCAGTTGGCCCCGCGTTTGCCGGGTGAAGCCGATCCAGCGCTTCCTGGCAGCGACCACCCTCTTCTGCGGCAACACCAACGTGCCCACCGGCTCGCCCGCCATGATCTTGCCCAGAACACCGGGAGAACGACCGCCGGCGATAATCACGTTCTCACCGGCCACGGTGGCCTGTCGGGCGGCCTCGAGCTTGCTGGCCATGCCGCCGCGACTCACGCCCGTGGCCCGATCGCAAACCAGGTCGAGGATCGACTGGTCCAACCGCTTCACGGTAGGGATCACTCGCGACGCCGGGTCGGCCGGGTCGCCGTTGTAGAGCCCTTCGACGTCGGAGAGCAGGACCAGGAGGGGGGCCTGGATGAGGTTGGTGACGATTGCCGCCAGCCGGTCGTTGTCGCCGAAGGTGATCTGGAGCTCGTCGACGCTGACCGTGTCGTTCTCGTTGATGATCGGCACCGCCCCGTAATCCAAGAGCGCGCGGATCGTGTTTCGGGCGTTGAGGTAGCGGGTGCGAGTCTCCAGGTCTTCGGCAGTGAGGAGGATTTGGGCCGCGTGTCGGCCGAAGGCCTGAAGCGAACGCTCGTAGGCCTCGACCAACAGGCTCTGCCCGACGGCGGCCACGGCCTGGAGCCGGGCGATGTCGGTGGGCCGGCTGGTGAGCCCGAGGCGTCCGATCCCGGCGCCCACGGCCCCCGAGCTGACCACCACCACCTTGCGGCCGGTGGCGAGCACCCGGTGCAGCTCCTCGGCAAGCTGAGCGATCCGCTGCTGGTCGAGGCAGCCGTCGTCGCGGGTGAGCACGCGGGTGCCGACCTTGACCACGATGGTCGTGGCCGCGGTGGCGATCTCTTGACGGAGGATGTCGGTCATCGTTGCCGAGAAGCGGTGCGTGGTTCGGTCCGGAACAAGTCCCGTAGTCGCGGAGGATCGGCCGAAGAATAACCTGCCGACTTCCGTAGCAGGCACACGCCGTGTGCCGTTCGCTGGCTACGGCACACGGCGTGTGCCTGCTACTCCTATTCTTCCGCCCATCCTTAAGATACCGCTCCCTTGTCAAAATCGAAAGGCTCCCGGGCAGGCAGGTTCCGCGCGGCCGGGTAGCACGCTTCCTACCGGTCGACCGAAGAATGCCCACGGAGCGTGCAACTCAAGCAAGAGGGCCAGGTTACGGATTCACCGGACCTTGCCCGGGAGACTTGCCACATCCCGAATCGCTTGAGAGAACGGACCCGCGGCGCTAGAATGGTGCGAGGGCGGCAGCGGGACGCGGCAGGAGCGCCGCGTCTTTGCCGACGCCAAGATCATCATTCGCGTGGACTATTCCTTGGAACACCGGACGGGCCGGACGCGAAAGCGTCGGTCTTCGGGTCATCATGAGCCAACTCGGCGAAGAGTGCGGCGTGGCGGCAATCTACCATCTGCCGCACGGAGGGGTCAGCTCGCTCTGTCCGGAGCAGGGCCCGGACGAGATCTCCCGGCTCATGCCGCGGATGCTCTTGGACATTCAGAACCGCGGCCAACTCGCCGCGGGCATGACCACGTACAATCCCGGCCGCAAGCAGTTGATCGATACCCATAAGGAAATGGGTACCGTGGCCGAGGCGTTTCGGCTCAGCCACCGCGGGAAGGCCGAGAACCTGATGCGGCAGTACGCGGGTCGGGCGGCGATCGGGCACGTGCGGTACGCCACCTGCGGCCAGGAAGACCGCAGCTACGCCCAGCCCTTCGAGCGCCACCACATCAAGAAGCACAAGTGGTTCAGCTTTGCCTTCAACGGGCAGTTGGCCAACTTCAGGGAGCTCCGCCGCAAGCTGTTGACCGACGACGACAACCATCTGGCCCGCGAGACCGACACCGAAATCATCATGCACACCATCTGCACCACGGTGGCCAAGCAGGAGCGGCCGTCGCTGGTGGACGTGTGTCGGGAGTTCGCCGCGCGGTTCGACGGGGCCTACAGCCTCGTCTACCTCAACGCCCTAGGGCAGATGCTCGTCGCGCGCGACCCGCTGGGGATCAAGCCCCTGAGCTACGCCATCGAGGGGCCGCTGTTCGCCGCGGCCAGTGAGAGCGTGGCGCTGGTGAACCTCGGCTTCTCGCCCGACAGCGTCAAGTCGCTCCTGCCCGGCCAGGCGATCACGATCATCGACGGGCGGTTCGAGGTCGAGCGGTTTGCGAGCAGTCCGCGCCGGGCGCACTGTTTCTTCGAGTGGATCTACTTCTCCAACGTGGCCAGCGTGCTGGACGGCCGCAGCGTGTACCTGGTCCGGAAGGCCCTGGGCGAGGAGCTGGCTCGGCTGGAGACCGTGCCGCGGGACGAGGAGACGATCGTGGTCCCCGTGCCCGACACGAGCAAGGCGGCCGCCGACGCCATGGCCTACAAGCTCAACCTCCCCTGCCTGGAAGGCTTGATCCGCAACCGCTACACCGGCCGCACCTTCATCGAGGGGACCGGCAGCCGCGAGGAAAGGGCCCGCACAAAGTATACGCCCTTGCGCGAAGTCTTGGAGGGGAAACGCGTCCTCCTGGTAGAAGACTCGATCGTCCGGGCGACGACGATGCGGGTTTTGGTGGATCGGATTCGCCGGGTGGGGCGTGCCGCGGAGATCCACATTCGGGTCGCCTCGCCGCCGATCGTCTCGCCGTGCTTCTACGGCATCGACATGTCCACGGTGAGCGAGCTTTTCGCCCCCCAGTTTCTAGGCGGCGGCCCGCTCACCCCCGAGGTCGAAGCCCGGATGGCCGAAACGCTGGGCGCCGAATCGCTCCGCTACCTGCCGGTCGATTCCATCGCCCGGGCCGTCGGGCTCGACGCCGACCAGCTCTGCCAGGCCTGCATCACCGGCGAATACCCCACCCCGTTCGGCCAGAAGCTCGCCGAGCGGGCCGCGGAGAATTACCGCAACGGCATGAAGGGGCGGACGTACGAAACGTCGGCGGCGGGTGGGTAAAGCGCCGTCTTCGAGCCTTGGCGAGAGGCCCGCCGACGGGAGGTCGGAAAACAAAGGACTTCGGCCCCTTGGCGCGATCACTGGCTATGCAAGGATCAATAAGCCCCGTCAGCGGGGGTCCTGCGCGTGCCCGGTTCACCGGGCTTTTCCGCGGAGCGGTCCTAGCCCCGGCGTTTACGCCGGGGTGGCCGTGCGATAGACTTCTTCTGGTCAGGCCCGTTTACGGGCCTTCTCCCCTGGCTTGAGGCGCTGCATCCCGTGGGGCTACGCCAATGTCGCACAACTACTACAGCGAGATCAACCTACACGTCGTCTGGCACACGAAGAACAGCTTGCCCCTGCTCACGCCGACCGTCGAGCCTGTTGCCCACCGGGCGTTGTGGAAGCGCATCGTCGACACGCCCGACGCGTTCGTCCACGAGATCGGCGGCACGGAAACGCACGTGCACGTGGCCGTCACCATTCCACCCACGCTCACGATCAGCGAGTGGATCGGCAAGCTCAAGGGCGGAACGTCGTACGACGTCAACCAGCAGATGGGCAAACGGCAGAAGGTCCTCCAGTGGCAAGCCGGCTACGGGGTGGTGAGCTTCGGGACGGGCGATGTGGAGTGGGTGAGGAAGTACGTGCGCGACCAGCGCGAGCATCACGGGCGCGCCACGGCGCAGGACCGTCTGGAACGGATTACCCGCTACGACGACGAGCCATGACGCCCATCGGCTCAAGCCCGAGCGGCGAGAAGGCCCGTGAACGGGCCTCATCCGCTGATCGTGTTGCCCGCGTCACCCCGGCGTAAACGCCGGGGCTATTACCGCTCCGCGGAGCCGGGCCGTAAACGGCCCTCGTGCCGACGGGTTCGTGTGCCCCCCTTGCCGTAGCGAAAACGCGATGGGTCTCATATCCTGCGACAGACGGACCGTGAATAGTGCTGGTGGCTTGGTTCGCCCCCTCCGGATCGCGGAAGAGACAACTGTCGCGATATGGCGGTGGGGCACGATGGAATCGTGCCCCACTTGTTGTTTGCGAGGTCCTTACCTTTCGGCTGCCGGGCAATCACTCCGCCCCAAACCACACCGGGCTCGACCACGCGATCTCCTCGTCCTCCTGGATCACGCGGACGTAGTAGTAGCTGCGGCCCGCGAGCGGCTCGCGGTCGACGAAGGTGAGCTGGGCGTCGCAACCCTCGGGCTCGTGGGTGTAGATGAACTGGTTGTTGCGGCAGACGTCGATCCGGGCGATCTCGCCGGGGCAGCGGGCGAAGATTGTGACTTCGACGTTCCTGGGCGCCGGCTTGGACACCTTCTCCCCCATCAGGTGGCCGTCGGTGCGGACGTCGAGCAGGATCTTGGCCGCCGTGGTGCCGTAGCAGTGGCGGGCGCGGAGGGCGTCGAGGATCGCCTCGCGGGTGAGCTCCGGCGCGAAGACCGCCGCCTTGCCGTAGCCGCCGCCGTGGTCGGGGCTGGCGACCACGCCGATGACGATCCCCCGGGCCCAGGCGTCCTGGAGGAAGTAGCCGGGCTTGGGCGTGGTGCGGGCCGCCTCGCGCGGCGTGCCCTGGTATTCGTACGAGCCGCGGATCTGGAAGATCTCCGCCACCGGCTGGGCCACCTCGTCGGTGTAGTTCCAGTCGGTGGGCACGTTGCCCGTGTCGGCAATCTGGTGCGGAATCTGCACGAAGTTGGCATTCATCTTGCGCAGGTCTTCCCACACCTGGGCCGGGTTCTGGTAGTTGCGGGCGTTCCACCAGCGGGGGAAGTACATGTCGGCCAGGATCAGGTTGCGGTGGCCGTAGAACCCGTACGGGTGCTCCTCGCTGTACTCCTCGAACGTCGACGTCCACTCCTCGGCGAGGAAGGTGACGAAACGGTCGGGGTCGTCGTTGGTGCGGGCGAGCTTGGCCGTGTAGTTCCAGAGGTACGGGTTGAGGTTGTAGCCGTGGTCGGTGGCGCAGGCGAAGTCGTACCGGGCGATGTCGCGCATGTGCTGGTAGCTCTCGTCGATCGTCTGATCGCCGTTGCGGTTGCAGATCGACACGTCGGTGTGCTCGTGCAGGTCGCCGAAGAAGAGATGCAGCTTTTTTCCCTGGTACTCGATCGACCGCGTGGGCAGGTCCTCCCCGTAGGCCACGCGGAGCTCGCCCGCCTCGAACGGCTCGTCCGGCTCGACGAGCGGCTCCAGCTCGATGGGCCCGGCGGCGGGCGGGGCGTCGAGCGGCATGGCGGCCAGGTAGACGTCGCTGGTCGCCGCCGCCGACTCCTCCTCCGTTTTCCACGAGCCCGGATTGGGATCGGCCTGGAACGCGATCAGGGCCCGATCGCCCCCGAGCGCGAGGACGGGCGGGCGGTCGAGCCCCTTCTGGTTCGACACGGGCACGGGCTTCTGCCAACCGCCGCCCGAGAGGCAGGTGACGAACACGTCCCAATTCTTGGCCGGCGATCGCGGCTTCAAGCAAGCCAGCCACAGGCGCCCGGCGGCGTCGAACGCCCCGCTGGCCCCCTCCGAGTGGGCGTAGAGCGGCGAGGCTTGGGCGTAGTCCTTCGGGGCCAGCAGCCCCTCGGCGGTCACCTTGGCCACGATCAGGCGCCGCTGGTCCGTGGCGCCGATGCGGTACGGCTTGGTCCGCCCGCCCGTTTGCGAATTCTCGTAGGCCAGCCAGAGGTCGTCGCCGCGGGGAATGAGCACCGGATGCCGATCGACCGCGGCGGCCGAGGTGAGCCGCCGCTCCGGGCCCCAATCGCCGTCGGCCGGTTTTCGGCGGAGATAGACGTCGTAGTTGTTCTCGCGGAAGCTGTGCCAGGCGACGCAGACCTCGCCGCTTTGGAGCACAACGACCGACGGGGCGTAGTCGGACGTTTCGGACCGGCTGACCACCTGGGGCGTAGACACCTTGCCGTCCCGAACCGAGGCGGCGCAGACCTGGCGCGGCCCGCCCGAGTTCGACTCCCAGGCGACCCAGAGCGTGCCGTCGCGCCAGGCGGCGGCCGGCTTCACGTCGACGCCCGCATCAGAGGTCACGGCCAGCGGGCGGCCCGGGCCGTCCGCTCCGCAGGTCACGGCGCAGATGTCCCACTTCTTGTCCACTTCCGCGGCGTAGAGCACGACGACGCTCTGCCCGGCGGATACGACCCGGGGACCGAGCACGTACGTCCCCTCGCCGCCGCAGACTTGCCATGCCCCGGCCGGCTCGAGCTTCTCGCCCTCGAGCCGGTAGCGGGCGACCTGGAGCGAGTCGAAGCCGTCGCGGAAGCTGTTCCAGGCGCAGTAGATCGAGCCGTCGTCGGCCGCGGCCATGGCCGGCTCATCGTTGTAGCCGACGCCCTGGGAGACGCTCGCGATCGGCGGCATCTTCGTCTCGACCAGGGCGAGATCGTCGACCCAGATCCGTCCGGCGGGCGCGTTGTGCGACGACGGGGCGATCAGCAGCAGCTCCAGCGTGCCGTCCTGGCCGACGCTCACCGGGGTGCTAAGCCGGCGCCACTTCTGCGGCACGTTGTCCCAGGCGGTGACGAGCTGCCGCTCGTCCGCGCCGGGCGGCACGACCCACAGCACCAGCTTGGTGCGGTTGGTCGCCTTGGCCCAGACCTCGAACTGATAGCGGTTCTGTGCCTTGACCGGCACGCGGCGCTTGAGGTACAGGGCCTGCTTCGGCCCGGTTACCTCTCCGCTCAGACAGGACTGGCCGGAATGGGCGTCGTCCGCGCCGGTCACCAGCGAATGCTTGGGATCGGGAGTCCAGCCGACCGTCCCCTCCTCGAAGCCGCCGTTGGTGAGCAGGTTGACCGGCTCGGCAGCCGGGGCCGGCGGACCGGCGATCGCCGTCGCGAGCACCAAGGCGACCAACAAGTGTCGTATTCCGCAGATCATGGGCTTGTCCTCCTGAGACGGTCGTGGGTGGTTTTCACGCAGAAGGCCGGCTGACACACGGAGCGAAGCCATTTCTCGGCCGGTCCGGGGTCATTGGTTGGGAGCTTTCTGGAACTTCTCGGGGACGTACTCGACCATCCGGCCCACGTAGTCCCCGGCGTGGCTTTTTTCCTCGAGCCGGGCCCGCTCGATCGCGGGCAGGGCGGGCCGGGCTTGCTCGCCGAGCCGGTCGAGGACATTGATCGCCCGGAGGCGCACAAACGCCGTCGGGTGCTCCAGCCCGGCGATGAGCACGGGCAGGGCATCGCCCGCGCGGCCCAGGTTCGCGAGCGCTTCGGCGGCGGCGATGCGGACGTTGGGGGCCGGGTCCTCGATCGCCCCGAGCAGGGCGTCGACGGCCGGGGCAGCGTCCTTGCCCAAGGCGACCAGCCCGGTCGCGCCCCAATAGCGGAGGGCCGGCTCGTCGTCCCCCAGCAGCTTGACCAGCCCCGCCAGGCACCCGGCGTCCATCCGGTTGGCCAGATCGGCCGCCGCGAGCAGCCGGTCGAGCGGGTTGAGCCGGGGGTCGCGAGCGACGTCGTACGGCGTGCGATCCTCGACGCGGCGGTGCATCTCGTACTCCGGCAGAAGCCCCAGGTCGCGAGTTCGCTTCATCCAGGCCGCGCTCTCCGACCGCATCCGCTCGAGCACGGGCCTGTATTTCGGGTCGCCGGCCAGGTTGTGGACCTGGTGCGGGTCGGCGGCCGTGTCGTAAAGCTCCTCGATCGGCTTGGTGGGGCGGAAGTACCGGGCCTCCACGTCGTTGAGCTTGCCCTCACCGGCCAGGCGCCGCCATACCTTCATCGTGGGCATCTCTTCGGTGTAGCTGACGAACTGCGACCAGCTCAGGTGCGGCACGAAGTTCCGCATGTACTGGTACTGGTGATCGCGGACCACGCGGACCGTGTCGTACCGCTCGGCCATCCGGTCGCGGATCGCGTAGACGTACCGGCGCGGCTCGGCCGCCTGCGGGCCGAGGAACGCCTTCCCTTGCACGTGCGGCGGGATCTCGACGCCCGCCAGGCTCAGCACGGTGGGGGCGAAGTCGACGAAGCTGACCAGCCGCTCGCAAGCGCTGCCAGGCTTGCCCGGCGCCCATTTCCGGTACTTTTCCGGAAACCGCACGATCAGCGGCACGTGCAGGCCCGACTCCCAGACCCACTTCTTGCAGCCCGGCATGCCCGCGCCGTGGTCGGAGAAAAAGAAAACGATCGTCTCGTCGGCCAGCCCGTCTTCTTCGAGCTGCGCCAGCACGTCGCCGGCCTGGTAGTCCATCGCCGTGATCAGGTCGTGGTAGCGGGCCCAATCCTGGCGGACTTCGGGCGTATCGGGATGGAAGGGCGGAACCGCGACCCGGGCCGGGTCGTGACGCTGATCGGGCGTGAGCCGCGCGGTGTTCTTGAAGAAGCTCGCGTCCGGCTGCCGGATCTGGCTCTCGTGGCAGACGGTGAAGTTGAACACGCTGAAGAAGGGCTGGCCTTCTTCGCGGTTCCGCCAGTGGGCCTTGCGGGAGCACTCGTCCCAGGCGGTCTTGGGCGTGGCGAAGTTGTAGTCGGTCTTGACGTTGTTCGAGCAGTAGTAGCCCGCGCCGCGGAGGTACTCGGGGAAACACTTGATGAAGTCGGGGAGCCGGGTGGTGCTGCGCATGTCGTGGCTCCCCAGCGTGGAAGGATACACGCCCGTGATCAGGCACGAGCGGTTCGGGGCGCACACGCCCGTGATCGCGTAGGCGTCGGTGTAGCGGACGCCTTGGGAGGCCAGCTTGTCCAGCACGGGCGTTCGGGCGTAGGCGTCCCCGTAGCAGCCGAGATGGGGGCTGATGTCTTCACAGGTTATCCAGAGGACGTTGGGGCGGGCCGGACCGGGCTCGTCGGCGCGAGCCGTCGGGGCCAATGCAAGAAGGGCAAGGGCGGCTGCGGCGCAGCAGAGCCGGTGGAGGGAGAGTCGCATCGGTTCGCGTTCCTTTCAGGGCGAGGATCCGCCGAAGAACAAATTCCCGACTTCAGTAGCAGGCACACGCCGTGCGCCGTCCGCTGGCTACGGCACACGGCGTGTGCCTGCTACTCGGCAATCTGGTAGCAGACCACCGATTGGACGCCGCGGACGTACATCCGGCCGTTGGCGATCGTCGGCTGTTGCGGTCTGCCCAATTCCAGCCCCAAAGGCACGCGGCCCAGCTCGCGGTAGCGCTCTCGGCCGGCCTCGGCCATCACCAGCTCGTCGTTCTTCGTGAGGGCGAAGATCAATCCGTCCGCGATCACCAGGTTCTGGTCCTTGGTCCAATCGTCGCTGTCTTCCTTCCAAAGCAGGCGGCCGTCGGCGAGATTGGTGCAGTGCAGGAAGCCGATCCTCGGGTTGCCGCCGAAGCCGAACACCGCGTCGTCGTAGACGGCCACCGTGTTGAACATGTTCGTTTGCAGCTCGGTGCTGAAGTAGAGCTCCCGGAAGGCGATCTTTCCGTCCACCGTGTGCATGTCGAGACACACGGAGAAGTTGCGGCCCTTTCCCTCTCCGCCACAGACGAACAAGCGCGATCCCACGGCCACGGGCGTGCTGACCAGCCCGATGCGGATGTCGGCCGGATAGGGGTAGCGCCACATCACTTCGCCGGTGTCGGCGTGCACGCCCAGCAGCTCTCGGGTGCCGTAGGTCGCCACGATCACCTGCGGTACGCCGTCGACGACCTGGTAGGTCAGCGAGGCCGGCGCGCCGAGCTCCCGGTCCTTCTTCTCCTGGGGAGTCACGGACCAACGCAACGCGCCGGTCGTCTTGTCGAGTGCCACGAGGACGGAGCGCGCGGGGTTGTCTGCGCCCGCGTAGAGCGTGTCCCCGACGACCATCGGGGTCGACGCCTCGGTCCCCCAGAAGGTCTCGTCGGCGCGCCACAGCTCCGTGCCGTCGGTTCTGAGACAGACGATGGGGCAGCGCATCTCCCATACGTCGCCCTCGTAGATGGCATAGGCAATGAAGTAGACGCGGTCCCCGTCGACGACCGGCGAGGCCACCGGTCCCTTGGCGAAATGGCGGTTCTTCTCCGGGTGGAGCAGGTGCGTCCACCGCGTGGCGCCGGTGAGCGGATCGAGGCAGACCGCCCACTGCTTGTCGTCGGTTTCCGCGGCGGTGAAGGCCAGACCGTGGGCCTCGACGACCGCGCTCTTCCCCCAGCCGATCTCGACGCGCCATAGCTCTTTCGGCCCCTCCGGAGGCCACTGGCGGAGCAGGCTCGCGGCTGGGTACACGGAGTTGCCGTGGTTGGGCAGGAACCGCTCGAGGTCGGTGTTCTCGGCCTCGCCGGCGTGCGCTGGGAAGGTCGTATTGGCGAAAGGACCCATGGACGCCGCCGCCATGACTCCCACTACGATCGAGAAGCGAGTCGTCTGCATCATGTCTCCCGGACTTATGATCTCGCAAGGTGCCCAAGGGCCGGCCCCGAAAACCCCGTGCCAGTGTACTCGCCGTACGCGAAGAAGACGAGACACGCTCCCGGCCCGACCTTCGAGCAGCACCTCTCCGTGAAAAGACGACTCCCCCCGATCGGGCTACTTGGCTGGATGTCTCGCGGGACGGGCGACGGCCGGCCGACCATTGCGAGCCGTGTGACGGCCAGGGTAGAATCTTCCTCTAGAGCACACCTTTGGGATAGCCAAGCCCCGCAGGCCCTGCCTTCCCGACGAGCGATCCCGGCCCACGGTCGAAAGTGAGTCGGCCCGAGTCTGAGGGCAGGGATGGACCGGCAGCGACCATCGCGCTACGGCGCGGCTCTGACACAACACTTCGAACGAGTAAAGGGATTCCGATGAAGCCAGACCTGAGCC
>Ga0307380_10002015_pt1 | contig 29195 bp, 57 predicted proteins | sample UN3MG_FD_202239 | JGI IMG/M metagenome (GOLD analysis project Ga0307380, IMG submission 202239) | Soil microbial communities from Risofladan, Vaasa, Finland - UN-3 | ecosystem: Environmental > Terrestrial > Soil > Coastal area > Acid sulfate soil | place: Finland: Risofladan, Vaasa | collected... | reverse complement strand
TTCAGAATGGCTCCTCGTCGAAGAAGTCGGGGCCGTTGTCGGCCTGACCTCCACCACCCGAGTTGCCTCGGTTGCCGCCATCGCGTCCACGGCCACCGCCGCCGCCGTCACGGGAACCGCCGCCAGAGCGACCACCCCCGCCGCCGCCGCTGTTGCCGCCGCCTCCGTTGTTGTCACGGCGGTCGACCTTGGTGACCTGAGCCGTCGACCACTTCAACGAAGGGGCCACGTCATCAGCGATGACCTCGATCTTGTACCGCTTGTCACCCGTGTCCTTGTCGTCCCACGAACGCTGTTCGAGACGACCCTCGATCATCACCCGAGTACCCTTCGTGACCGACTCGGCCACGTTCTCGGCCAAGTCCTGCCACGCCACCACGTCGAAAAACGACGGGTCGGCGTCCTCGTACTCGCCGGTCTGCTTGTTCTTGAATCGCCGGTTGATGGCGATGCCGAAGTTGCAGACCGCCGTACCAGACGGGGTGAACCTCAGTTCCGGGTCGCGCGTCGCGTTACCGACGAGGATAGTTGTGTTGCCTTGTGCCATGTTCGGACTCCTGTTCCGTATTCGATGTTGGCAGTGTTTCGCGTGATTACGCCGCCGCGTGTTCTGCCTCGCGGGTCAGGCGAAGTTCGATCCCCGGCCGGTCGGTGTGTTCGGGGTCCACGTAGACCGCCTTGATGACGGTCGTGAACTCCATGCCACCGTCCATACGGGGAGCGAGCCTCGCGGCCAACTCTCGCGGGACGTGCCCGATCATAGTTCCGTACCTGCCCAAGACAGGGACATGAACTTCGATCGCGTTCTCGTCGTACTCGTTCTCCGGGTTGCGGATCAGACGCACCGGGATCGGCTCACCGAGCAGGTCGCCGTCACCATCCCAAGCGTCGATCGCAGCCCACCGGGAGTTGTCGTCACCGGTCCCGTACCGCTCCTCCGCTACATCGCGGAGACGGATCAGGTTGTCCGGGTACCCGTCGCAGAATGTCACTCCCACGACCCGAAGGTCCATGTTCTTACTCATCGAAACCTCTCTCTCGTGGTTGTCGTTCCAACACACACACTACTACCGGGGTAGGACGATCTCAGTCGTCGCCGGGGTCGAGCCAAGCCAACACGTCATCGACCTGCGAAGCGGTCATGTCGGCCGGGTCTTTCGGCGCACCGATCGTTTCGAGGAACCCCTCGTAGTTGCCGTATTCCTTGTCGGTCAACCCGTCAACCAACTCGCGGATCGTGTCCACCCGGTCGTCGTCAGTGGCGACGATCTCCGCATCGGTGATGATGCCGTCGTCGATCGACTGACCATCCGGGTCGGACTGCGCCGCGTCGTCGAGCGCGGCTTCGATAGAGCGTGGCTCGTCGCCCGAGTCGCGGCTTCCCGCGGGGGCGGAGCCTCGGCCGATAGCGGCCACCGGCTTCGCCTGCCCCGAGCCGACCTCACCGTGGAAGGTGCCTGCTCCGATCGCTGCGATCTCGGCGTCGCGCTGACGCCAGAGGAGGAGAGCCTTCAAGTCCTTCAAGTCGTCGGGGTATCCGGCCTTCTTCAACGCACGCCCGAGTGTCTTGGTGCAGATCACGTTCCACGTGTCGGGGTCGCCGGACTCGCCGGACGGCTTGAACGCCGTCACCGATGACTTACCGGAGTTGCTGGGGAACATGATGGTGCAGTGGCAAAACGACTTTTCTCCGCCGAACACGTCGGGGATCGGGTTGATCGGGAAGTCCTTGCCCTTCATCAGCAGGAACTCGTAGGTCGCTCCGGGGTGATCTTCTAGTAGCAGTCCCCATCGGAGTCCGGGGGACGCGTATGACTCGCTAATGCCCATGCTGCACTCAGCCTTTCGTTCTGTGTTCGGTGCTTGGCCTGTTCACCATACGACGTGGGTAGGACCATCTCGCCGGGGTTCGGGGTTCGCAGGGGCACGCGGAAAAATGTTGGAGAAATCCTACGTTTGACTTGCATCATGTGGACGATGGGTATACAGTTACCTTCATGTTCTCCACCGGCCAAACAGTCACCACCCCACAGGGGATCGGCACCATCTTCGGAATCGGCACCACCGGTGCCTGCGAGGGTGAGATCATCGTCCGCTTCCCCGGCGGAGGGATCGCCCGTTTCATCGGGTCCGCCCTTTACACGGTGGAGCCGGTCTAACCGGCAGGGGGGCGAAAGCCCCCCAACCGCCGCGTCTACCCCCAACCAGAAAGAACCCAATGATCGGAGCCAACCGCAACCGCAACGGCCACGGCGAAATCACCTGCCCCTACGGGTGCTGCCGCGCCGACCTCACCAGCACCGAACGCAAAGCAGCCAAGCGCCGCCTCCGCACCCGCGAGAAACGCGCATGGAAGAACGACGCCTCCCCCTGACCTACTTCCGCCAACCCCACACCACCGACTCACGATCCGACGACGGATCAGGGTCAACCCACCACATGAACTTCCGGCCATCCTTCGCCGCCGCTCCCCAGTGGAAGTCCGGGTGACCCTCCTTCCTCGAACACGCCCGGTCATCCCCCACAAACGGACTGCTCAACCGCTCAGAACAACGGGCCACAGGTCACCTCGATCAACTCGCCCTCATCGCCACCAAGATCAGCGAACATCTCGTCACTCCAATCCAGATGCGGCACCCCCGCCACCTGCATCCCCCCACAGTACGGACAGTGATATTGACCCAACGGAGCGCCCGCCCGCAGCAACGGGTCCAACGGAAACTCGCACGCCTCCCCGAGTTCGTTCACCGGTAGACGCCACACGCCGCCCTCCTCCACCAGCGACACGACCAGCAACGCCAGAATCCGCAGCCCCATCACCGACGCCGCCCCCTCTGCACCAACACCTTGTCAGCCCGAGACTGCGGCCACGCCGCCAGATCATCACCCTTCAACTGACCATCCCCCACGTCATAGATCACCCCGAGCATCACAAGAAACTGACCCCACGCAAGGAACTGCCGGAAATGCGACGAACACAGATGGGCGTTCACCGGCGACGGCCCCAGCCCCGGACGACGAACCGTCACCTCGAACTGGTTACCGCACAACTCGCACTGATGCCCCGGATCGTACGTCACCACATACCCCCCGCCGACTTCATCTCATCCATCCACGAAGCGCCGCCCTCGGCTTGGAAATGCTCATCCGTGATCGCACACTGAAACAGCAGCATCGGATGGAAGTCGAACGTCACCGTCGGTTGGTACGTCTGCACAGACCCGTCCAACTTCGTGACCTCATACGGCTCCCCACTGGGCGTCTCCGTCTTGATGACGACACGCGCCACCTGAAACCTGCGGCCGTTCCGCACCTCGATGCGCGGCGTCGCGTCCTGAATCGACTTCACCACATACGTCTTGCCCATCGTGGTGAACGAGTCGCCGGGCCACAGCGACCCGACCGTCCGGTACCCGGCCTCGTCGTACTCACGGAGTTCCTGCATCGTCAGTGGCGGCATGTCACTCATCCGGGCCTCCTATCGGTTCGGTACCCGGCAAGGTACCGGACGTTGCATGAACCGCAGCGCCACATCGTATAGACCCGTTGCTCGCCTGCGTAGGGACGGATTCTCACCTCGTCATCGTCGCCCCAATCGGTAGCATCGCACTCAGGGCACGGCGTGTTCCGCATCACGAACGGGTTGACGGACTCAGCCACGTCGACTCCGGTACGACCTCGATGTCGGATCGTCGTCGAACCGCCACTCCACAAGGAACGCCTCGAACGAACCTGTCGACGGCTGCGTCGAATCAGCCTTGTAGAGATGCCAGCCATGATCGCCACAGACAAGCGGGGAACATGGGATCTTACGGAACCACCCCGAGTCGAGCCGCGGCGGATAACCGTACGGATCAGGCGACGGCTCCCACGGATTCGAGTGGAACCGGAGCAACGCCTCGGCCAACTCGATCGCAGGTTGGATACGCGGCCAATGGCCTTTCAACAGGATGCCGTGCCCGAGAATGTCGGAGTCGATGTAGTCGCAGTCCGGGTGCCCCAGTAGGAGCATGTCGGGTCGCCAGTCCGCATCCACCATCGTTGATGTCATGGTGTCGTGCTATCACGGTCGCGTAAACGCTGCATCCCGTACCACCACGTCGCAGTCAGAGCCAATGCGTACGCAGTGAACAGCCCCGACCCGAACATCGCCACCAACGACCATCGGCCATCCGGGTACGTTTCAAGTCCCCGCAGCCCATAGACGACAGCAATAAACCACGCCCACACCGGAGGCATGTCACCGTCACGGTACCTCCACAACTGCACCATCGACACGACCATCAAGACGACGAGCAACCCGGACCACGCAGGAGTGAACCTCACCGGGCCACCCACTCGATGTCATCGACCACCCCGATACGGAACACCGGATCAGCCCCCACGTCCGGCAAGTCCCCTGCACAGACCGTTCGGGGCACACACGGACCGGGCAGCATCTCGACCACCGGCCGCTCCACAATCTTCGGCACCAGATCACCCGAGAGGATGTCGACCTCCCGACGCGCCTCGGCCACGAAATCCACTAGACCGCCGCCAACTCGGCCACGGTCGGCGCACGCCCCCGAGCAGCCTCCACATCGAACGCCTCGGCCCCCGCTTTCTGACGGAGCAACGCCACCATGTACGGGCACGGGTCCAACGTCTCGATGTCCGCGACCACCTTCAACCGCCCGGCCTCAGACATGCCACCCGACACACCGGCGATCACGAACCCGCGGCACTCCAACGACCACGCCACGCCGCCTATGGCACACGCCACATCGAACCAACTGTCAATCGGTCGGGTCACCTCGACCGTCACCGGCGATTCCATCGGTCCGTTTCCACCATCCGTGCAGCACGGCTCGACCATCACACCCTCACCGTCGGTCATCAGATCGTCCACGGCCTCGTCCTTTACGTTCACGCTCCCGACGATACAACTCACCCCGGACCATCTTGCGAGCATCCCTCAACCACTCCACCTTCGCCGGAAGGCCACGCCCCGTCCTCATCCACTCCCCAAGATGCGACGGCCACAAGTCGGACCCCAGCCCGACGAAGTTGCCCCACGCCAACCGGCGCTGCGACCGCGACCCGCCAAACATCCCCGAATCCGACCCGTGCGTCTCATAGCCGCCCTCGTCGTACGCCCACTCAACCAACTGCGTCCCCACCCATCTCACATGCTGAGACAACCGGGGATCGCGGAGCAGATCGAACGGATCAGCGTCCTTATCCCACCTCGGATCAACCATGATCGTGTGGAACACCGGGTTCCCCTCACGAGACAACCAATCGCACAACTTCCCGTGCGGAAACTCGTCGATCCCAAACGACCCATCCCGAGCCGGATACTTCCGCTTGAACTCCCCGATCAACGGGAAACCCCCGTGCAACACCACCGCGTCAAGATCCATCGACTGATGCTGCGAAAACGGGCCGATCACACAATTCGTCAACAACCGATCCCGAGCCAACCCGACCACATCAGCAGGCAACATCACCTCGGTCAACCCCCGCAAAGCCGTCTCATGCCGGGCCACCGAATAGCCGACCCGCGGCGACGACTTCACCCGAGCGCCCTCCGCCAACCACCTCCGCACCGACCCGAGAACACGCCACTCCCCGTCGATCAACACCTTCCCCCGGAACGCCCCCTCGTCCTCATCAAGCCGGGCCAACAACACCCGTTGGTTCCGCTCCCCCAGCCACCGCACCATCGCCTTGTCCGCCTCGCCCGCCAACTCGCCCTGCACATGCAGCACCCACACGACCCCATACGCCTGCGTCTTGGCGACCTTCCACCCGAACGACACGTCCTCGAACTCGTCGGCCAACACCCGCTGATAGATCGCCTCGAAAGCGAACCCCTCCAACCGCTTGTGCCCCTCAGCGGCCAGCACACCCAGTGCGCCGGGCTGGTCGACCGGGAAGTCGCCCGCCTCGAAACGCGACCGGACCGCAGGCAGCCCACCGTCGCGCACGTCGTCGAGATCCATCCTCGTCGGAGAGTACCCCGCGGGTAGGACCGATCAGACTTGGCGGCGCTCCACCCGCCAACCCGCCCCGAGTTCCACAGCCTTCAACCGGGCCGAATGCAACACGACGAACAACTGTTCCTCCGACTCGTGGTCCTCCGGCGGGGGAACAACAGCGAAGATCGTGCGACGGCGCGGCCTACGACCACCCGCCCCACGGACAGGTTGACCGTTCTTCGATGCCCCTGCGGTACCGCTCCCGGCGGACCTCGACGAGCCTGACTGACGCACCGGGGCAGCACGCCGTCCACTCTTGCCACCTCAACCCATGTGGCTACTTCTCCCGACGCTCCACCCGCCACCCGAGTTCGACAGCACGAACCCGAGCCGAGTGCAACACCACATACAACTCCTCGGTGCAGTCCTCGCACTCCGGCGGAGGAACCACAGCGAACAACGTCCCCCGAGTCGGACGGTTCGTCACCCGGTCACGGGTACGCGGAGCGTTCGCCGGATTCGCCCCAGCGGCAGCCCGCCTCGCCGCGGAGGTAGACAGCCCTTGCTTCTTCCCGCAATTACACGCCACGTCAACAACCCTCCGGTTTCGGCATGGGTGTCAGCCTAGCAGCGGCCCCCCGGCAGCATCGGTGGACCCGTCACTCCTCCTCGGCGCAATACGGGCACATCGGGTACGGGGCAGGGATGGCAAGGCACGAGTCGCACACCGGGTCACCGCAGCCGGAACAGTAGGTGTCCACGTAGTCGGTGCCGACGACGATCCCGCCGTTGGACCCCATGAACCCCGCCGGGGCCTCACAGTTCTCGTTCACGATCGCACAGCAGTCGCCCTCCTCGACCTCATCCGGTTCGTCACCAGTCGCACCCTCAGCGAGCCGGACCCATTCGTCGAGCCGCCACACCTTGTCGGCATGGTCGGCGCTGACAGCCGGGTCGTACAGTCCGAGCCGCATCGCGATCCGAAGGTTCTGGTTCGAGCCGCCCGACACGTCGAGCGCGGTCATCGCTCCCGAGCAGAGCGAAGCGTTGTCGGTCGACGGCACATCGAAGCCGTCGTCGTCGAGTTCGTCGGTGTCGTAGTCGACCGTGTTGTGGCAGTGGAAGTCGCTGCCCTCCACCAGTGCCCGTGCGATCTCCTGCCGCCGCCCGGCGGTCAGGTAGATCGGCACGTCCTTTCGGAACGGGCACTTGGCGCAGGGAGCAGCCGTGATGATCGGCGTGCCCCCCATCTCAGTACGCCTCGACCATCAAGGAATCGAGATCGTCGAGCGATCCGACCGACTCGAACTCGACCTCGCCGTCATCGTCGAAGTCCCACTCGGCGTCGGCCGACGCTTCGGCGTCCATCTCGGCCATCGCCTGCGAAGCGAGAACCTCGAAGTCGCCACGCACGTTCAGCCACTCGTCGCCCCACACGAGGATCGGGTGGAGTCCGAGAGCGATCGCCGCCTTGTCAGCGGAGTGCCACGGGATGCCGCCGTTCTTGCGCCAGCGGTTGACGTTGCGGGCGGTGGTGCCGATCATCTCAGCGAACATCACCGTGTTGAAGCCGGTGTGGAACGCCTCGCGGAGTTCGTCGTTGCCGTCGATCGAGCGGCTGTCAGCGAGATCGGTCTGCGTGCGAGCAGCGGTCCAGAGCGGTTCTACTGCGAGGTTCCTGTAGGTGGAAGTCATGGTGTGGTTGGGTTCCTTCGTGGGTTGTGGTTGGTAGGTAGAACTGTAGCAGGTTCGCACACAGGGTGCAAACGGGTTTCAGACGCCAGCCTCGACGACCGGGGTGATCGAGCCGTCCTCGTGAACGATCTCACGAGGGGTGTCCTCGCCGCACGGCCACCCGGAAGCGGTGCCTCCGGCGCGGACATCACAGTCCATGCAGCGGGGGCACTCGTCGGGGTCCCATGCCACGAAGTTGTGGGTGGCGCGGTTGGCCTTGGCGTTTGGGTTCTCGACGACTCGGTTGATCTTCATGGCTGCGGTTCCTTCGGTGGTTGGCGTTCCTTATGTCTACGACACTACCACACTTCGGTAGGGAGCGTGCAACTTCGATGTTGTGACATCTGCCACACTAGGCGACGGGGCCGAGAATGTCCTCGTACAACACCGCCTGCACCCGCACATCGAACTGCACCAACGCCAAACACTCCGGGCAGTCATGCAGATCATCAGGGAAATCCCATGTCGACGACGACATGAACACCGGCTTGCCGTAATGCCCGCACGACAACAACGGCCGAGAGAACTCCTGCGGCCGGGACTCATCAGTCCAACCGAACTCACGCAACTCGCCGGACGTGACTTGGATAACGAGAGGCCGATCGCTCATGCCGCCACCCCCAACAGATCCGCAGCGTCGACCAGCCGCATCCACCCGGTCACCCGGTAGCGGCCGTACTCCGGCCCCGCCGGATCGTGGAACGTGTTGCCCTTGCCCGAATAGGTGAGCCGATCCATCGACACACCGTTCGAGAACTCGATCGGCTTCACGAACTGCACGACCGTGCCCTTGCTCACCGCCCGTCGCAGAGCGATGGCGCGACGGCAGGCTGCCCGCCACTCGACCGCGTACTCGCTGTCCGTCGGGGTGAGCAGGTCGAGAATGCGCTCAGGGCAGTCCGTGTCGCACGGCCCCATGTTCTCGTCGAGAGGCTTGTACGTCGTGTTGAAGTAGTCGCGGGTGAAGCGAAGCATGTAGACGAGAGCAACAACCTCGCCCTCGTCGGTCCGGTATGCGATGTATGCCGTGGTCATGTTCTTCACGGCCATGTCGACGATCTTGTCGTCGTCGAGTCCGTCGGCCACGAGGTACTCGCGGATCGACTGACCCTTGGGGCGATGACCGCTGTACCAGCCCATCAGGCTGCCCGTCCGTTGGCCCGAGCGTTGCGGGCATCGGCGTCGGCCACGGCGTCGGCCACGGTGGCGAACACGGCGACGGGATCTTCACGGTGATCGTCGGTCGCTACGAAGAAGCGGAAGCGATCCGAGTTGGTGGTGAATCGGGGAAAGACTCGAAACATGGTGGTTGGTTCCTTTGTTCAGTGGTTGTGTAGATCAGTTTACTACAGGACTAGGACAGTCTCAGTCGTCCCACCGGGTGATGCCCCGGCGCTTCGACGAAGCGGACAGGCCCGTGTAGGCGTTCATCGGGAACTCATTGAAGTCCCGGCCGACCACGAAGGTCATCGCCCACTGCTTGACCTCTGCGACCGTGAGGCCGTCGAAGTAAGTTTCCCACTCGGTTGCGGTGTTCTCGGTTGCTGCCATGTAGATAATGTAGCAGGTCCGTCGACAGTGTGCAACATGAGACTACAGAAATCCGTAGGCCCATCGGCCCTTTCCTCCCCATCGAGGCGCAGCGCCCAGCGTTGAGGCCGAGCGGCGCGGCGCACGCCTTTCCTACTGGGGCACGCGCCGCATGGGGGCGGCGGAAAGAAATCTGAGAAATGTGGCCGAAAGTTGCACACCACCCCGCGAGGTGTGGTACGTTGGTACACAGATCGAAGGAACCAACCACCCGAAGGAAAGCAGCCATGACAGTCTCAATGCAGGTCAACGGAGGAGCAGTCCGAGACAGGCTCCTCGCAGAACTCGAAGGCCGCGAAGCCGTCGTCAAAGATGTCGACTTCACCGTCGAAGCCGAATCGTTCGAGGAACTCCTCGAATGGCTCGAAGCCGAAGGGTTCAACGTCTGGCAGGTCCGTGAGGAGTTCGGCACGGTCCGGGCCGGAGTCCCCGAAGGCAACCCCCTTCGGGAAGTCACCCGAGACGCCGACTTCGTGTGGGCACGGGTCGACGGCCCCTCGGTCGACGGTCGGCGTCCCGCTTGGACCCGCCCCGGCACGTTCGAGGAAGATGCGCTCCGCCGAGACTTCACGGTCAACGCGTTGTTCGCTGATCCCGAAACGGGCGAAGTCACCGACTTCGTTGGTGGCCTTGCCGATCTCGAAGCCCGAGTGCTTCGGTTCGTCGGAGTCGCTCAGGACCGGCTCAACGAGGATTGGCTCCGGCTCGTCCGGGGACTCCGGTTCTCGGTCACCAAAGGATTCACCTTCGCTCCCGAAACGTGGGAAGCCCTCACGTCCGACGAGTCGGTCGCCGGATTCGCTGCGGCTGTCGAATCGGGTTCGCTCTCGCAAGAACGAGTGCGGGACGAGTTGGAGCGCATGTTCGCCTTCGACACGGTGGCCTCGCTCCGGCTCCTCGGAGAACTCCCCGACGCTCTCGTCGAAGCGTTGTTCCCCGAAGGGTTGCGGCTCTCGGCCACAATGAAAGGCTGATCCCGAAGTCAGCGCAGACAGGCCCCCCGGCTCACGTCGGGGGGTCTGGCGCGTCCGGGTTCAACCGCACCACATGGATGCACGGATCATGGCCCCGGTTCATCTCGGCCGCTTCCTCCCCAGTCAGAGGCACCGACACCGAACAGATGTCCAACGTGTCCGACACCGCTTCCTCCTCGGCCGTCATCCCGAACCCGTCATGGGTCAGACACGACTCGTACACCTTCCCCGCCCCGCGTGGAGGCGGCAGGATGAACCCTGCGTCGAGTCCCTGCTGCAACCACTCCACAATGTCCATACGGGTCACCCTACGACGCGGGTAGGACCGAACTAACCTGACCGGTGTGGGTCGACTCACCCAAGCCGAGTGCGCCATGATCGTCGATGAAGCATCCGACGCTGTACGCGCACAGATGACCGCCACGACCGACTGCAAGGGATGGAAGATCCCCCGCCGGTCCCTAACCGCGGCGATCATGCAGGACCACGGGATCGACCCGGCCGATGCTCAGGTCGTCCGCTACGGACAAGGCGGCTCCTACGACTGGCACACCGACGGCGGGCACCGGGCCGAAACAGTCGTAGTGCAGTTGACCGCCCCGGCAGAGTACGAAGGCGGCGACCTCGAAGTCATGGGCTGGGGCACGGCCCCGCGGACGCAGGGGGAGATCACCCGGTTCTCCGCTCAGGCCCGGCACAAGGCGCACGAGGTGACGAAGGGTGAACGGTGGGCGCTTGTCGGATGGGTTCCGGTCGGGCTGTAGCGGACTGTCCCTCCCGCCTGATAGAACAGGGTGAAGCGGCGCACGTCGCTCGGACGCAACGGACCTACGACGATCCTCTGTGGTAAGGGTTCCTTTACCGCAGCCTGCGTTACATCGGACCAGAGGGTGTGGTTGCTCTCCCCGGTGGTCGAGCCTGACGTGCGCCGCTCTCTCGTTCGCCTTACCTGCGCGGGGTACAGTCGAATCGTGACTCGCCCAACCTCGGATCGAACCTTTACGGTAATCTCTCTATTCTCCGGCGCTATGGGCCTAGACATCGGGTTGGAACAGACCGGTCGCTTTCAGACGCTCGCGGCGGTCGAGGAAGTTCCATCCTTTTGCGAAACGATCAGGAAGAATGCCGAAGCCGATCGCATCGGTAACGGTTCGATGCGGGTCTACGAGGGAGACATTCGCTGCCTTGACCCGCTTGACGTGCTAAGTGATCTAGGACTCAAACCGGGTGAAGTTGATCTAGTGGTGGGCGGGCCACCTTGCCAAGCGTTTTCGACGAATGGGAGGCGCGGTTCCGTCGAAGATCCGCGCGGCACTCTACTGTGGGAGTTTCTGCGGTTCATCGACGCGATCCGACCAAGTTTCTTTCTCATGGAAAACGTCCGGGGCCTCATGTCTGCGGCCCTTCAACACCGGCCGACAGCAGAACGGCCGGAGAAGGGTGGCCCTCCCTTGAATGATCGGGAGCAGCCCGGCTCAGTTGTCCAAGAGTTCATCCGTGACCTCAGCGGCGGTTACCGAATGGATGTGTTCGAGGTCAACGCCGTCAACTACGGCGCACCCCAACTGCGAGAACGTGTTTTTTTCATTGGAAACCGTGTTGATTGCGTCGTTGACTTTCCAGATCCGACCCACGGATTAGTGGCGGTTGGGTCTACGCAGGACGAACTTTTTGCGGACGAGAAGGTAACACTGCTCCCGTACAAGAATCTCGGTGAGGCGCTGCGCGGACTCAGCGAGAAAGATCCCGTGCGCCTAGAGTTCAGTCCGAGGAAGCAGCACTTTCTCGACATGGTTCCGCCGGGAGGGAACTGGCGGTCGTTGCCTCCCGAAGTTGCGGAGGAGTCGATGGGGAAATCCTACTTCATCAAGGGCGGACGTTCTGGCTGGTGGCGGAGGCTGAGTCTCGACCTTCCCTCGCCCACGATCGTGACCATGCCGAACCATGCGTCGACTGCGTTGTGTCATCCGACGGAGACAAGAGCGTTGACGCTGCGTGAATGTGCGCGAGTGCAGGAGTTCCCTGACGATTGGGAGTTCTGCGGTCGACCAACGGAACAGTTCGCTCAAGTCGGCAACGCCGTTCCGGTTCGGCTGGGTGAGGTTGCGGGACAAGTGCTGATCGAGCATTTAGAGGCGAAGCACTCTTGCGAACCTGCGGCACTGAGCAAGGTTCCCACTGTCCGGCAAGTCAACGTCCAATCGCATGTTCGCACCCGAAAGTGGTTCGACAAGGGCAAGGCGGTAGTGAGGGGAGCAAGCGGGACCGCTTCGGACTAGAGGGTTGGCGTGCGCCGCTCTCTCGTTTTCGTCCCACCTGCGAGGTACGGTCGTGTCGTGACCGGACGGCTCGCGGCAATCGCAGATCAAGTCGCTGAGGCGACTCAGGGTTGGGCTGAACGGCTGGACCGGAGGAACCGCGTCGCGGCGCTAGGCATGTCGGAGGAGGAAGCCGACCTTCTCGTGTCGAGTGTCGCCGCTATGGGGTTCACGGCGCAGGAAGCGATCGACGTGCTGACGATGGAAGTTCAGTGCTGGAACGCCCAAGCACGAGATCATGGCGCTGAACCTGAATGGCCGGACCCATGACCGTCTCGATCGAGATTCTCATTGAGGGTGACCACGACCTGACGCCGAAGGATGTGTTCCCCGATGGGGTGCCGGACAACTTCGCTGCGGAAGATGTCGTCGCTGTGATGCCCAAGACGTTCGCTCGGCTGCTGTCCGAGTGGAATCTTGATGCGCGGGTGACGGTCATCGTGCGGGAGGAGAACCCCGTGTGGGAGCAGGACGAGGCGCTGTTCTCGGATCATGCGCCGTCGCGGTGGTTGGAGTCGTCGGCGGTGGCGTTCGAGTGACGACACGAGGCACGGCCGACTACGAGTTCCGGCTTGTCTGCGATGAGTGCGGTGGGGTGTCGGACTTCTTCGCTCTGACGGCCCATGACGTGATCTTCGATGTCGGGCCGGGCTTCGGCTGGGATCGGCCGCGGCCGGGGCTGCGGGATTTCTGTCCGTCGTGTTTGGCGGAAGAAATCCGGCGTAGGAGTGGCGCACTGTCCTAGATGTGTGGTACGCTCGGCTACAACAAGGACGAGCAAAGGAACCAACCACATGACCTCCGCCACCATCCACACCAACGAGATCGCTACCAGCGAGTGCGATGCTCAGACACTCATCGCACAGATCACCAAGGGCGTTCTCATGTCCCTCGGTGCCCGCGACATCGTGAACCTCGGAGACGGCATCCAGTTCGTCGCCGGAGGTGGACGCGGCAAGCCTCGCCGCAAGGTCATCGTCAAGTTGCAGGCCAACGACCTGTTCTGCGCCGAGATCGTCAAGATCAACCGGGACTTCACGTTCGTCTCCGAAGCGGTCGAGACAGACCTGTTCTTCGACATGCTCCCCGAAGCCCTGCTCCGCATGGCCGACGAGGTGTGGGGCTGATCGAGTTGAACATCCATCCCGAAAGTGTGGTATGATGATCTACATGGAGTCAACCACCACCACCTGCGAAGGCTACCGCTGCGGCGAGAAGGCCACCACGACCCGCGTGAAAGACGACGGCACCACCTACCGGTGCTGCTCAGACCACGCCGAGTTCTACGACAACCACCCCGACCGCAGGATCACCCCCGCCATGCGGGCGATCATCGAAGCCGAAGGATGGGCCGAACGCGAGTTGGAAGGGCGGGTGTCCTGATGTACCTGCGCAAGATCCGAGAAGAAGCAACCCCCGGCTGCCGACGACAGATCATCCGGCACCGCCACGGCAACCCGTGGGAACCCGTATCCATCCTCGACATCGACGAGAACGGTGTCCTCACCGAAGAACTCGGACTGATCCCACAGGCCGACATCCACGACATGATGGGCGAGTGGAAACCCCCGGTCGACGGGATGGTCCAATGCAACATGCCCCACGACGACGAGGCACTCATCTGGTCCCGCAAAGGCTCATGGGACATGCACGAAACACCAATCGACTGCGGACACTGGTTCGCCACCCGAGAAGAACGCGAAGCGCACCAGACCGAACTTCACTCCGTCTACATCAAGTGGAACGAAGGGATGCGCTCCCAAGCCCGACTGAACCCCGGCCCCGTCGGACAAACCGAACTCATCCCCGAGCATGAAAGCGGCGGCACCCCCACCAGCAACGGCACCCCCGACGGGCCGACCGAGAAGCAGTTGGCGTTCATCGCTTCGCTCGCTGAGGCCAAAGAAGTCGAAGCGAACGAGTGCAAGACGAAAGCCGCGGCGACCGCCGAGATCGACCGGCTCAAAGCCCTACCCGACGCACAACCGTTCCGACGCAACAAGTTCGACGCCCCCTGCTCCGAATGCGGAAACATCGTCGAAGCCGGAACCGGCGCACTCCGCAAGGTCGACGGCGCATGGCTCGTCGGACACTCCGACGGCTGCCCCGAAGAATCCAACCTGCCCCCGGCGGTACCCGACGGCTACTACGCCGTGGACAACTCCGATGGGGACACGGCGTTCTACCGGGTGAAGAACGGCCGGAAGCCCGGCGTCGTGTTCATCGACACGGTGATCGGCGGAGGGTTCGGAAACCGGTTGGTCCGTGAACCGCTCCCTGCGAAGAACCGAGAAGCGGTCCTCACGAAGATCGTCGAAGCCGGGTTCGACGAGGCAGCCGCAAGGTTCGGACGTGAACTCGTGATGTGTGGCCGCTGCGGACGGCACTTGACCGACGAAGTATCCCGCGAACTCGGTATCGGCCCGACCTGCCGCAAAGCGTGACGGCCCCCGAGAACGTCCCGGTCATCACCTAGAATCAGAGGCCCATGAACTCCGACATCCCCACCCCCGCGGTCGACGACGAGTCGGACGATCTGCCCCCCATCGACCCCGACGACTACTTCGACTCGCTCGCCCACGGCCCCGGCGAACCGAACCTGCTCGACGACGACGGAGACGACGAGTGATCCCGTGGCCGCTCGTCTGCCTCCTACGCACCGTAGCGAGGCTCGATGACGACCTGATCCTGCGGAACCACCCCGACCACACGGTCCTGTTCAACCTCTCACCGTTCGGAGACGGATGGGTGTGTCACGTCGCTCCCCGCGGGCTGAACGACGACCCCCGGTTCGTCGACTGGACAGACAACCCGCAGCGGGCACTCAGGTACACCCTGTGACCGTCCACGGCATCGGAGGAACACCGCTCGAAGGATGGGTGCCGTTCGCCCCAGCGTGGGAACAAGGCCGAATCCGATGGCTCGACGAACGCACCAACCCGTACGAGCCGTGGTCGATCAAACGGATGGCGAAGATCGTGGGCGTCAACGAACGGACAATCACCCGGTGGAACGGCCGCGGGCAGATCAACGCGGACTACGCCGATCTCGTCGCCGTCCGGCTAGGCACCCATCCGGGGTTGCTGTGGCCCGAGTTCTGGTGGGCCGAGTGTGCCTGAACCACGCACCCGAGCAACCCGGATTCCCCGCAAGCGACTCACCTGCACTACCACCGTGGGCGACGACAAGATGCCCAAGACATGCCCCCGCTGCGGGTGGCCCTGCACACACCTGACCATCCCCTACCACGAGTCCGCATGGATCGAGTACGGAGGGTTCTGCTGCGAGTGCGCGAACGAAGCCGCCGCCCAGCACGACAAGACGGGGTGGCCCCCGCGGAGAGACGACTTCGGACAGTGAGACAAAAGCGTAAGGTTGCGGGTCATATGATAGAGGTTCACCCACCAAGCCGAATCGAGTCGAGGGGACTAGAGGGGCTGGGACCGGCCATTCAGAGGAGACTCTGTTGGCTACAGCAGACCCGAAGCGAAACGAAAGCAAGAACGATCTCCTCGACGAGATGCGGAAGAAGCACGGTGACGGGATCGCTTCGGTGGTTGAGCGGTTCATCCGGGGCGACATCCAAGAGAAGCCTCGCCGTTACTACGAACCGACGGAGGAGTAGTCGATGATCGTTGGTGTGGACATCGACGAGGTGCTGTTCCCGTTCATCGACCAGTTCCGCGGGTGGCTTGTCGAGCATCACGGCCGGACCCCCGAGTCGCTACCGACTCCGACGGCGTGGAACATGGACGAGGCGTGGGGGTTCTCGGAACATGAGTGGTGGGAGGTGTTCGCTGAGGCTGTCCATGCGGGGCTGTTCCTTGAAGGCGAACCGATGCCCGGCGCTGTCGATGGGCTGGGGCGTCTGCTCGATGCGGGGCACGAGGTGGTGTTGGTGACTGCGAGGATCGTGCATGGTGCTGAGGCGAAGGCCCGGCAGGACACGTTCCGGTGGGTTGCTGATCTTGGTGTGCCGGTGTCGGGGCTGTTCATCACGAACGACAAGGGGTCGATCGAGACGGATCTGTTCATCGACGACGCCTACCATCACTATGTCGCTCTCGACGAGGAGGGTGAGACGTTTCCGGTGGTGATGTCTCATCCGTGGAATCGGCGGTTCGGGGATGTGCGTCGGGTCGATGGGTGGGTGGAGTTCACGGAGGCGGTGACGTTTCTGTGTGCGGCGATCGACGGGTCTGATGACCACCCGCAGTTCGTGATGCGGGATGCGTGGGAGATGTGGGGCGAGGAGGAGTTGGACCCGGAGTTCGGTGACGACGACTACGAGTTCGATGTGGACGACCCGTCGGCAGAATGAGTCGTTCGGCCTACGCTCCCGAGTTGCATAGTGTCGTCGAACCCTATACAGTGGGTTTCACAAGGACGACATAGCCCCGATCAACAGGGGAGAGGCCAACAGCCTCCACGGCGGTTCGACACCGCAAACCAAAAGTCGAAAGGCACTCACGAGAGGCCCGGAACCGGAAGCCTGCTTAGGCAGGTGGGCGAAGGACACCGACGTGAGTGAAGGTCACGAAGGGTCTACTTCCCGCTGAAAAGGCGGGGGGCATCGCCAAGTCGTAAGGCCGCTAACCCAACGAGCAACTGCATCGCGAGGGGAGCGGAGATGACGGCACACCGCCGGGGGAAACGCCGGAACAACGGTGGCAGGAAACAACAATGGAAACCTGATGAGCGTCAACCCCGACTGACCGCCTGACACTCGCTCTGCCCGATGCAAGCGGAGAACCACGAGGAGTCAGGCACGCTCCCTTAGCAGTGGAAGCCCTCACCGATCGGTGGGGGCTTCTTCACGTTCAACCCTCAGACGGCTTCGGGTTCCACTCCTCGAACACACCAGCCGAAGCCACAACAGCCTCACCCTCGGCAGCGTCACCCAGTTCGACACCGGCATCGCGGGCCAACTGATACAGGTCAGCCAACACAACCGGCCGATCCTCAACCTCGAAGTCGAGACTCGACACCAGATCGGCGTCAAGATCACGCTCACCCAGCCAAGAGCGGGCGTCGTCCTCAGAGAACCCGCCGACATGGATGTCAGCGAGGCAACGGCCAGAACGAGCCAACGCAGGGTTGAGACGGTCCATCGGCACGTTCGTCGTGATGAGCGTCAGCAGGTTCAGTCCTTGACCGACGATCCCGTCAGCCATGTTCAACAGACGAGCGATCGCCTGCCCCTTGTGTTCCCGCTGCCCAACGTCGATGAACTCGTCGCCATCCTCGATCACGATGAGAACCCAATCGGCGCGGCCCTCAGCCCCGAAGATCACATCGTTGAGGTACGTCGGGTCACCGAAGAAACGCTCGGCGTCCGTCACGACCGAAGCCGCACACCAGTCCTGCCACTCATGGAACAGCGACATGATCGCCCGCGTCTTGCCGGTCCCCGGAGGCCCGTGCATCAACATCAACTTGCCGCCGCCACCCGGATCGGACATCGACATCAAAGCGCCGAGTTCGGCACGAGCGGACTCGCCGTAGTTGCCCTCGATGTCCTCCCACGGCTGCACCGTGATGTTGCGCCGAGCGAACGTCGCGCCCCCAGTCATCGAGTTCTGCATCCAGAACATCGTCGGGATGATCGTCCGCGGCAGAGGAGGAGACGGCGGGGGAGGCGGGGGTGCGGGGAGCATCGTGTTCATCGCCGCCACCCACTTCGACGCATCCGACTGCTTCTTCGCCGCGACGAGAATCGTCCACTCGTCCCAACTGGCTTGGTGCCGCCCGGCGATCACAACATCGCCGGTCACCGCATAGCCGGTAGTCCGGTCGCCCTTCGTCGTCACGAACTCGAACCCACCGAACCGCCGTTCGACGATCGACGCGAACTCGGTCCACTCCGTGAGTGAACGCCGCTCGATCTCGTGTACCTCGCTGAACTTCCCCAGCGCCAAGCCGACGGTGATGAGATCGAACGCCAACGACGACGGGCCGGTCGAAGGCGGGTTCAGAGACAGTGCGAGTTCATCCATTCCCACACGTTACCGGATGACTGTCGTACCATTGGGACATGCACATCTCTCTCCGGCCGTTCACCTCCGAATCCGGTACGTCCAACGGCCGGTCGACGTTCCGTCTGAACTCGGTTGAGATCGACGGGGTGCTGCATGACGAGCGGGTCCACGCCGCCGAAGTGATCCTCGGTGACGGCCCGGCAGAGATCGTCGTCGAGTTCCTCACCGAAACACCCGTGGTGTTCCCAGTGGAGAAGGGGGAGCGCAACGCTGTCGGCCGCGGGTTCCATCCGGCAATCGGCTACTTCGACTCGACCACGCAGGCGCATCCGTTGGCCGACCAGTGGAAGGTCGCGGCGGACACGGCCACCCCGTACGTGTCGCTCGGCATGTGGAAGCACTGCGACGACTGCATCGAACCTTCCCTCTACCGGTGCCCGTGGGTCCAGATGGGATCTCAGCGGATCGTCGACTTCGCGTCGGTGATGTTCTTCCCGGCGGGCGTCACGAAGGTCGGCGGGGAGTTCCCGTACTCGCGGAACAGCAAGGGCGATCTTGTGCGCGGTGAGATGTGGGTGGCGCGGGTCGAACTACTGGGCACCGTCGACATCGACCCCATCGACCGGTAGCGAAAACTAGGAAAGCCCCCCGGTGAGGGAGGCTTCCTGTTCCGTCTGGCAACCTTCCGGTTGCTACCTTGTGTCGACTCGACCCCTTCTAAACCCGGTACGGACCGCTGCTCGGCGGGGTGTCTATGTCGTGGCGTCAGTCCATGTAGATAACCGTACACGCCCCGTCGACACTTTGCAAGTCGGGGGCATGGGCCGATGGGATCATTCTCCGATGGGGTCGGACAACGCAGCCAACAACGCCGCCCGAGCCTCGACCGGCCACACATCCAGATCACGATGAGCCGCCTGCCACTCCGATAGCCCGAGAGCGATCACCGGCCCCTCCGACGAGAACCACTCATCCGGCACCTCGACGCCCTCCGGGGCCACAGGCACCGACGACTCCCAACGTCGCCCATCCTTCCGAGCGCCACACCACGAACAGAACGTGACCCGCGGACCACCGTTCACTGTTCGATGGCTACCGAACGCACATGCCCCGGCCCGGCGACTGCACGGCTTCCCCGTAACACGACCCGACGCTGACTGCTTGCGCGGGTTACCGCCCTTCCGCTTCTTCTTCGCCATCAGTGGCCGCGGACCTGACCCAACCGCCCCATCCCTCGACGGCGATCGTCCTCCTCCTGAGCGCACGCATCACACGTGCCCTCGACGGCGTTGGAGCCGCGGGCATGGGCACGGGCGGCAGCGTGGCCCGTCACCCGGACCTGCTTGAACCGGCGACAGGAAGTGCAGTAGCCGGGGAGCCTCATCACGCAACCTTCCGGGGGGCCATCCGGCCGACGATGTACGGGTCGACCGGCACGTCGATGGTGACTCGCCGCACCAGATGGAGCGAAGCGCCGATGCCTCCTGCGCCGCCGTCGTAGTAGGCGTAGGTGCCGCGCTTGTGCAGGGAGTTGATGGACACCTGTGTCTTGCCTGCGACGACGTGGAAGCCGGTGACGTAGCCGACCTGTGGCCGTCGCCCATCGGACGGGGTGTAAAGGACGATGTTGCCGACAGCGATGGTGTCGGGCTTGTCGTGGGGGGTGTGGTCGAGCCGGGTTGGGTTCATGGTTGGGTTCCTTCTTCTCGGCGTTCTTCGTTCAGGCCGCGGCCCGGAGGCGGGCGGCGACGACACGCATCTCGTCGATGTCGATGTCGATGTTCACCCGATCGGCGGGTGCCCAATCCTTGATCGTCTCGGTCAGCCCGGTGACCATCGTGTCGCAGTGGGCGACGGCGTGGCTACGGCAGAACGGCTCGTTGGACTTCGTGGTCCAGACGGCGATCTCGGTGCAGTTGGTTTCGGTGCAGGTGCGCATGTGGTTGATTCCTTCTACTTGGTGTTGTCGTTCAGTCTACGTGGGGGGTGAGACAGTCTCAGCGGCCCCGGCCCCAAGTGCCGTTGTCTTTGGCGGCATCGACGCCATCGTCATCCCAATGACGGGAGGTGGCGGGGCGATCGTTGCCCCAACGTGCCCGAGAGGCAGCGACCGACTCACGGGTCGGGACGAAAGGTGCGGGGCGGTTGGTTTCGGTGGTTGCTTCCATGTAGATACCGTACATCACACGACTACACTTTGCAAGTCGATTGTACGAACAAACCGACAAAGGGCCGATGGGCCTACGCGCGTCGCCCATCCCGAAGTCAGTTCAGACTCGGCGTCCCCACCCCAACCGACAACCCCACCGCCGACCGATACTTCGTCGGCTTCCGACGCAACTTCTCCGCCAGATCAGCCCACGACCAATACGCCGCATCCGTCAAGTCGAACGGCTTGACCTTCGGGAACCGCTCCAACGCCGACTCCAACATCGACGACGTGCCCTTCAAGTGCCTGATCCGATGCCGCTCGTAGTCGACCAACATACGTTGCGCCCGCTGCATCTTCCCCCCATGCCCCTGACCCGCCTTCGCAGAATTGAACTTCGGCGCAGACCCCAGCAGTTCGCCCTCCCGCCGCAACTCCTCACACGCCTGCGTGTAGACCGACTCCCACGTATCGCCGCCCTGATCCGTCTCCACCCCAACCGACTCAGCGTTCCACTCGATCGCCTTACGGATCGCACGCTTCACCGCCTCCAACGGGGTAGTCCGCCCCTCCCACGAGAACAACCGGTAGATCAACCCGTCAGTCCCCAACGCATCGCACTGAATCCCCTGACAGTCCGAGTTGTCCGTCGAAGTCACCGCCGGGTCCAACCACACCACAACACGACGCAACCGCGGCAACTCAGCCTCCGTCACCGACATCCCCGCCCAGTTCAGGTGGTCGAACAGTCCGCCCTTCGCGCTGACCGTCGAATGCTGACACTCAGCGAGGAACGCCGTCAGCCCGATCTCGTTCAACAGCCCTTGCGACGCGTCGACCGTCATACCGTCCGGCCACGAAGCGTGACCGCCCGTGATGAAGTAGTGGCCCTCCCGCTCCTCGTACGCCATGTCCCACACAGCAGGGATCGGCCCCGACACGATCCGGTCGTTCAGGAAGTCGGCCCGGCCGTCCGACAACCGGGCGAAGATCGAGTCGTCATGCACCTTGTTCTGGATCGCCAACACCGCGCAGTCCTGCGAACCCGCCGGGATCAACTTCCGGGTGATCGTCTTGATCTTCTTCTCCGTGATGTGAGGAGAGTCGAGTTCGCCGTCGATGTCGTCGAACACCATGAAGTCGGGACGCTGGGCTTCCAACTTGATACCACGAGCCGCAGAGTCCAACCCGATCGCGTCCACGGTCAACCCCGACGACGTGCGGATACGGTTCCGCCGCCAACCCTTCGCAGACCCGAACTTGCCCATCATCCGTTCACCGAGTTCGGGGTAGGCGTACTCGATGTTGTCCGACTCCAACAGCGCCGCGATGTTCGCCACGTGGTCGTCAGCCTGTTCCTGCGTCTCAGAGATATACAGCCCGTACCGCCGGACCTGCCGGGCACCCAACGTCACGGTCGCCAACTCGGCGGACGTGGAGTTGTGCGTGGGGATAGCGTCGCGCCCCGCAAGAAACAGGTGGCTCGGTGACTCGACCATCAGACACCGCACCTCGGCGTCTGGCAGCCGCTCGATCGACACGATGTAATGCAACGACCCGTTGAGACTCATGGGGCGACCTGTCCCACCCTCCACCTTGCGGGTCAACCGAAACACGTCGCGGGGCGGTGCCGCGATACGGACACGCCAGACCGGCCCGCAGTCACGACCATCCAACCGGGCGACCCCTTCCGACATCGAAGCCCGGTAGCCGAGCGAGACTGCCAACTCACGGACCGCATCAGCGAGCAGCCGATTCGTGTTGGCGAATGCCACCGCGTCCCGATGCACAGACCCATCCGAGTCAAGTAGCCCCGACAGCAACGCCCTCCGTTGCTTGGCCGACGAACGCATGTACGACTCAGGGACATGCTTGTTCCCCCGGACGCCCATGCCTTCCAAGATCGCCGTCAACCCGACAGGCCGCAGATCACGAGCATTGGGGTGATCCGTATACCTGACCTCGAACCCGGCCATCTCCACAGCAGCGGTGATCTCCCGCGCGTCCTCATGCCCGACCGTGACCCGTCCGCCCGCCGTGTGCCCGTCCCCCAGCCAGAGGCCGAACAGCCACGGGTCGAGCGGCAAGTCCACCTCGGGTAGTTCCCACTCGCCTGCCGTCGGGATAGCGAACCGCCACTCGGCCCCATCCATCAGGCCCTCGGCAAGCATCTCCTCCGTCGTGACAGTACGTGCCGCCATCACCGGCGACTCCCGCCCGGACAGCCCGCGCACCGAGTGACCATCGCCGCGCCGAGCATGAGAGCGACACCTCGGGCCGTGACCTGTCGACCGGGACGCCATACGCTCACAGCCTTCGACGCCACAACGCACCGACAGATCGCCATTCGTCGCCCAATCCTCCGGCACGTGTCCCGCCGGTCGCATCAGTCGACGGGTTCGAGTGTCAAGAACTGTCCACAGGTGATCGCCCGACACGTCGACCGTAGCGCCCATCTTGGTAGTCACCCGGTAGAGAGACTTCCGTTCGATGGGAGACATCGCGGTGATCCCGGTCGGAGTTCCGCGTTCATCAAGTACGACATCCCCGACTGCAAGATCACCAACACGCTGCCAGCCGCCGGGCGTTGGCACCACCTCGTCGAGCGCAAGGGCCTTGGCACCACCACGGGGCCAGATCGCAACATACGGCGGAGGACGCGTCCCACGCTCGATCGACCACACCCACTGCCAGAACTCCTCGTGGTGGTCAGCGAACCCGCGGGTGCAGTGTTCCGGCGCGATAGCGAGCAGCCACGTCAACGGCTCGTCCTGCTTCTTCGCTTCCCCGATCAGGTACATCCGGTACCTGTGCTGTTCTTCCGGGGACGCGAGAGCCAGATGGTCCGGCGGGATCACCACCACGTCATCACTCATCGTGACCCCAGTGTAGATGTCCTAGCCGCGTGCGATGATGGAGAGCATGGGAAAGTCTGATCCGAAGCCGTCCATCCAAGCGTCCAGCGGGATCACCGGGACATACATCGCGTACGACCGCGCAGGGAACGAGATGTGGCGCGGCGAGAACTTCACGATCGGGGTCGACAAGGCCCCCGGTGGACTCTCGATCGGCATGGGTGCCATGCGGGTCGTCGACCCCAAGACCGGCGAGACGTTGAAGCAGTGGAACCCGTGGGGTGTCCTCGATCGCTGACCCCATCGGGGCTGGGGCGCGGGTCCGGCACAGCAGAACACGGTGCCAACAGGAACTTTCTCGGACCACAGTGCCGTGCATGTTTGGCTATCACACTGTGGGCTGTCGCTGATTCTCTCGGGGAACCGGACCCTTTCGGGCAACCGGCATCGTCGACTTTATCCTTTACTTGCTCCCGTTTGGGTCAAGCAGGCCCGACCTCCATGTCTCCCTCCCTGCCCTTGCGGGTGACACCGGCTCCGGTGTCGGGGGAGTTGAGTAGCAGAGGCGACTCACCTTTAATTGTGGCTGCACGACGTTCGCATTTTTCCCCCGCTTTGCAAAGGCGGGTTGCGGTGCATTGGTCACTCTTGGGTTGATGCACAACCCTCAGACCTACGGCCTCGGTGAGTCTGGATTACCGGGCAGGCCCACTCGGTTCCTGCGCTTTCAAGGTAACTTCGACTACGCCTCCCTCGTCCGCACATCGACACTGACCGGCGCTGTCGCCATCTCACATTGAAGTGAGTCGCTTCCCCTACATGAGCCTTGGGTGTCCAGCAAGGGTAGCGACGATGGTTTACCACCGCATCGCTGCGGTGGCCCGGTCAGCCGTAACCGACTGAGAGAGAATCATCCGTCCTTCAACTTCCTACGAGCAGATCGAGCGCAGCGTGCAACGACGAGGTGGGCGCTTAGGTTCGTTCTGAGCGACGACTCCGGCCTACCGGCCTAACGCCTATCGCTCTAGTTCCCTTCACTATGCCGTGTCCGGCTATCCCGCACGAGTCGCTGATCGAACGATCGGCTCGTAGGAAGTTGAAGTTCCTGTTGGCTCTTGTTCTGCGGTGCCAAACCGCCTTGCCGAGTCCTGCTCGCTTGCTCCTCATCGGGAGGGGCTATGTCGACTTGATGAATGTAACTGTATACCCTCCGGCTACGGTTTGCAACTCCATCGGGCACATTTCGCAGATTTCTTTCACGAAGGGCCAATGGGCCTACCCGCCCCGCCCATTCCACTGGGAACCCATGCGAGTTCGTCCCGCCGTCGTGGTACGTTCGACCACATGACAGACAGGCCCGTACTCCTCGAAGGCATCGTCGGCTCCACCGCCTACGGCATGGCACACGCCGACAGCGACACCGACTACCTCGGGGTCTGGCGCGCCACCACCCGACAGATGACCGGCACTCGGCCACCCGTCGGCAAGTCAGCCACCGTCGTCAAACACGAACCGCACGACCGCCAGTTGCACGAAGTCGGCAAGTTCTTCGCCCTCGCAGCGAAAGCCAACCCCACCATCCTCGAACTCCTGTGGCTCCCCGACGACTGCTACGTCACCGTCACCGACGCCGGACGCCGCATCCTCGATGGCCGCGACGTGTTCCTCTCCAACCTCGTGCGCTCCACCTACATCGGCTACGCCCGATCGCAGATCGAACGCGCCAAGCGTCGAGAGGACGGCTCGTTCGCCTCAGACCTCCGCAAACGCACCGAGAAGCACGGCCGACACGTAGCCCGCCTGTTGCTCTCCGGGCACCACGCCGTCGAACACGGCGCAGTCCTCGTACGCCTCGACCCCATGCAGGTCGCATGGTGCCGCCAGATGGGCGAGATGGCCGCAGACTCGATGGAAGATTTCGAGCAGGAACTCCTCCCCACCATCGAAGCAATCGACAACACCGACTCCGTTCTGCCGGACAAGGTGGACTACGACGCCGTAGACGAACTGCTCTGGTCCGTCCGCGGCGTCTGACCTCGCTCGGGCCGGGGACCGTGGTTGGCCCCGGTTCCGAGCAGGTCAGTACCCCAGCGGGAAACGAAACGGCCGCGCCGGACGCCGGACCCACTGGGAACGTCGGGCCGCGCCTCGCCGTGCCCGTCCGCCTCTCAGAGTTCGGTGTCGAGCAGGTCGATACCGAGCGTCTCCTGCACGTCGAGAATGCGTTTCGCCAACGATTCGAGCGCCTCGCCGTCGACCACAATGTCGCCCGACGGACCGTGATGGCCCTCGTGCTTCCGGGCGTTGAGCCGGAACTGTGCGAGCAGGGGGAGGATGTCGTCGACCTTGCGGCCGAGTTCCTTCGCACGCTGACGCTGACGGTCGCGCTCGTCCCACTCCTCACGCCACTTCCGGTCGTTAGCAGCCCGCTTGTCCTCGGCGTTCGCGTGCATCTTGCAAGCACGAGTGGTCCGGCCGACGTTCTTCACCTCACGGCCATCGTCGAGAGCGACCCGGCTACAGGGACCGAAGTGCCACGAGTCGTGCGAGACGGACACCTCGCAGGGACGGCCGGGCTTCGACCACGTGATCTTCTTCTCGCGCTCCTGCCCCTCGCGCCACACCATGCCTTTCGCCTTCACGGCCGCGGCCACAGGGAACCAGTCGCCCCACTGCGTCTGCCGGACCCACTCGGTGACGCCGATGTTGTCGCGCGCCCACTCAGCGAGTCCGTCCCACGTCTTGAACGGGTGTTCAATCTTGCCGATCACCAATCGCCAATTCGCTCCGGTAGTTGTGCCGCCGCCGCCGTAGGCGATGGGTGACCCCAACCGTCGGGCAAGGTCACCGGAGTTGATGAGGTACTCACGTTCGGTCATGGTCAGGACTCCTCGGTCCAACCTCCGACCTTGCCGGTGGTCAACCAGTTGGGGCCGTAGTAGTTGATGTCGATGAGAGCCAATCGACGAGCGCAGTCGGCCTCGGCTTGGGCGATGGCTGCCCGTCGATCCTCGACAGCCTCCTCGATCTTGGCTTGGAACTCGGCCGTGCTGATCCTGTAGATCGGGTCAGCCATCAGCCTCGCCCGTCGAACTCGATGATCTCGAAGTGGTCGAGTTGCATGTCGGCAGTGACGAAGAACTCGAACCCGGTCGTCAGGTTCGTGATCCGCCGTTCGAGGCTCGGCTCGTTCGGGTGCCGGGGAAGGTCGCGGGTCAACCCATCGCACACCTTCGATCCGTTGTAGGCGAACCGGACTCGGGTGTAGGCCGGGAGTCGGCGGGCCACGTCGGCACGCTCGGTCATGTCGATCCGGCGGCTGCCGCTGCCGTAGCAGTGCGGGCATGAGCCGGAGTCGGCTTCGCCGCGGTTGTGGCCGGTGCCGCGGCAGTCGGGGCAGTTGCCCGGATCTCCGCCGTGGTAGGTGTCGGGGTTGGTGAGAGTGCTGTGCATCGTGGTTGGTTCCTTCTTCTTTGTCGATCTGTGGTTGATGTTACTACGAGGGTAGGACAGTGTTCGTCGGGGAGCCTCTCGACTCCCTGCCGATCACCAGCGGCGACCGTGGTTCCGGCTGCCCCAAGTGCCTGCCTCGCAAGCCGCATCTTTCATGCGGTCGTAGGCGTCATCGTCATCGAAGTCGCGGCAGGCGTGGACGGGAGCCGGGGTGAAGGTTGGGCGGGCGCTGTGAGTGGCGCAGGTGGTGACCCACTTGCCTCCGACTCGGGTGACGCTGCCAGCGCCGGTTGCGACCTTCGTGCCGCACTTGCAGGTTCCGGGGTACTTGTTTGTTGCCATGTAGATACCGTACATCACCCGTCTACAGTTTGCAACTCCATTGTGGGCATATCGACAACATTTCTCAGAATGGGCCGATGGGCCTACGGCCACGCCGCCCAGTCATGGGGACGTTGCAGACCGTCCCACCCTTGTAGTACGATGGGCTACATGAAGTCGCCGCAGGTACTCACCCTCGCAGCCAAAGCCCACGCCGGACAATACGACCGGCAAGGCAAGGCATACATCGGCCACCCCATCCGAGTCGCCGGATACGCAGCCAAACGCGCCACCGACCTCGGCCTCGATCCAGAGATCGCCCGCCAAGTCGGGTACCTCCACGACATCCTCGAAGATACGGACCTCACCGCCATCGACCTGTTCGACCTCGACATCGCCCCCGAAGTCATCGCAGCCGTCATCCTCCTCTCCTGCCCCGAAGGGGTCACGTACGCCGAGTTCATCGGACTCATCATCGAATCCGAGAACCTCTACGCCATCATCGGGAAACTCTCCGACCACGACGACAACACCGACCCCCGCCGGTCCTCCGGCTCCAACCCCGGCCTCGCCAAACGGTACGCCAAGTCCCGTGCCCGCCTCGAAGCCGCCCTCGAAAGGCTGACCTCCCAATGACCAACGCCACCATCCTCGACCGGGTACTCGACGAGATCGCCCAACGGTACTCAGACCATCAGGTCATGGCCGCAGACAACCTCCCCGCAGACGCCCGCATCATCGCATCCCTCGACGGAGAACTCCGCGGCCTCTGCACCGCCGTCGACCTGATGACCGGCACCGAAGATGCCTACGAACGACTCGTCACCCACCAACAGATCCAAGAACGCATCGACGCCCACGAAGAAGCACTCCTCCGCCGGACCCGCTACGCGATCAAGAACCACCTACCACTGTTCACCCGTACTCGGTGACCCCGTGATACAAGTCGGTGCCGAACCCCTTACGCCCCATCTCATGCGCCACCCGCACAGTCGTCCCGCTCCCAGCGAACGGGTCGAACACGCTGTCGCCCGGCTCGGTCGAACACTCGATGCAGCGCCTCGGCAACTCGTCAGGGAACGGAGCCTGACCCTTCCCGCCCTGCGACGACGGAGCAAAGTGCCACACCGTCCCCGTCTCGGCCATGCCCTCATGGAAGAACCGGTACTTCCGTTGCTGCGCGAACATCAAGATGATCTCGTGCGACGGCCTCGGGCGGCGCGCATGGGCGAGCGACTCACGCCGTTCCTTCCCCTTGTCCCACACGATCTCGGCCCGCAGCAGCCAACCGTCGTCGACCATCATGTTCGCGAACGTGCCCGGCACGTTGCACCACGTCAACTGCGGCAACCCCGACTCGCCCTGCCTCCACGTCGGCCGACCGTCCTTCGACCCGCCAGCGTTGTAATCCCCACCAGACCCGCCGGACCCCGAAGCCGTGTCACCGAGATTCACGAACAGCAGCCCATCGTCAGCCAACACTCGCCGGACGTGACCGAACACGCCGACAAGTTCGCTCAGGTAGTCCTCCCTCGACTGCCCTGACCTACCGATCTCAGCCTCGTCATCCCCATAAGCCCGAAGGCCCCAGTACGGCTACGGGGGCGAAGTAATGACTGCCTGAAACTGGCCGTCCGCAAACGGCAACCCGGCTCGTGCATCTGCTCGCACAATCACTTCGCCCCAACCTCCTTCCCGACTCGGTTCAGCAACTTGGCTCGCTGGAAGCACTCGATCCCCCCGGACATTAGCCGCAGGGTAGGACCGTCTCAGCCGTTGGCGAGCATCGGGGCACGAGGACCCCGGACCGGCAGCGCCCACAGAACTTCTTGCTCGTGGTCAGCCAATTCGTCATCGTTCCAG
>Ga0307380_10002014_pt1 | contig 29199 bp, 29 predicted proteins | sample UN3MG_FD_202239 | JGI IMG/M metagenome (GOLD analysis project Ga0307380, IMG submission 202239) | Soil microbial communities from Risofladan, Vaasa, Finland - UN-3 | ecosystem: Environmental > Terrestrial > Soil > Coastal area > Acid sulfate soil | place: Finland: Risofladan, Vaasa | collected... | reverse complement strand
CTTGGAGTAAAATAAGAGGTCTTTGGCAAAAAAGCAAATTACCTTTATTAGTTGGCGGGAGCGGCTTTTATATTAGAAACGTGGTGGATGGAGTTGATACTCGCGAAATTCCTCGTAATCCGGAACTCAGGGTGAAAATTGACGGCTGGTCTGCCAAAAAACTTTTTGACTATTTGGCCAAGCTTGATCCGGAAAAAGTAGGAATGATGAATAAATCTGACAGAAACAACCCTCGTCGTCTTGTTCGAGCGATTGAAGTGGCTATTTTCAAAAAAGAAAATCCCTCTTGGCGACCACCGGAACAGCCAAAATCAGACAGTTTATTTATTGGTTTGAAAGCTCCCCGCAAGATTCTTTACCAAAGAATTGATAAGCGAGTTGATCAAAGGCTGGCACAAAGCGCAGAAGAAGAAGTCAAAAGACTTTTAGAAAAAGGTTACACCTGGAAGGGATCTGCTTTGGGCGATACAATGGGCTATCAAGAGTGGCGGCCATTCTTTGACAGTCAGGCGACTAAGAAAGAAGTTATTAAGCGTTGGCAATTTGCTGAACATGACTATGCTCGACGACAGATGACTTGGTTTGGCAGGGATAAGCGAATCCGTTGGTTTGACATTACCCAAAAGGGGTGGCAAGATGAAGTAGAAAGTTGGGTTAAAAGATGGTATCATCAAGAAAATGCCCAAGAAAGTTGAAATTTCCCATCGGACGATAATTTTTACGGTCCTCTTTTTAATCTCTTTGTATTTTCTTTACCAAATCAGACAAATTTTGGTCGTTCTTTTTATTTCCTTTGTTTTAATGTCTGCCTTTAATCCGGTGGTTAATAAACTTGAAAAACTGAAAATTCCTCGGCTATTGGGAATTATTATCGTTTATTTACTGGTTATTTTAGGTTTGGGGGTAAGTATTGCCGGCGTCATTCCGCCGTTGGTTGACCAAACAGCGACTTTAATTTCTCGTCTGCCTGATTATTTTCAAAACTTGCGATTGCCGGCCATTGATCAAGATATTATCTCTTCTCAAATCAATCAACTGGGTTCCATTCCGGCTAATTTGCTTAAAATTACTGTCAATATTTTTAACAATTTTACTGCTTTGTTGGTTATCGCGGTGGTTACTTTTTACTTTTTGATTGAAAGAAAAAATTTAGACCACTACCTGGCAGTTTTATTTGGCGGTGACGGAAAAGACAAAGCGAGAGCCTTTATTGACAAACTAGAACGCCGACTGGGCGGCTGGGTGAGAGCTCAGTTAACTTTAATGGTGATTATTGGTGTTATGTCTTATATTGGTTTACGCCTTTTAGGGATTGAATTTGCTTTGCCCTTGGCGATTTTAGCCGGAATTTTGGAGATTGTTCCTAATATTGGTCCGGTTCTTTCGGCAATTCCGGCGGTTTTGGCAGGCTTGGTGATTTCACCTTTAATGGGCTTGGCTGTAGCCGCTTTGTATTTTCTAGTTCAACAGTTGGAAAATACACTCATTGTTCCCCAGATAATGGCTCGAGAGGTAGGTGTTAGGCCGTTGGTGGTGATTATTTCTTTAGCGATTGGGGTGGAATTAGGTGGTTTTATAGGGGTGGTTTTGGCGATTCCGTTTGTACTTTTACTCCAAATTGCGTTTTCAGAGTTTTTTTCTTCAAAAAGATTCAAAGGGCTTTAATTGCCTGAAAAGCCCGTAAGCCAGATTCTGTTTTAGACAACCATCTATCTATGCCCTCGAACTTTGGTGCTAGGGAAGACGTCCTCATAGCGCACCGATCGGAGGTTGCAGCGGGGAGGGTTGCCTCGTTTCACCCGGTCGATTCCTCGACCGACTCGTCTCTGTGGCCCTGTCTAGCCCCATACGACCAGGCGTATGGGGTGACGCCTTACGGCGTCCACCCTGTCTTCTGCTGTCTGGACTTTCCTCCCCTCGTCGCTTCGCTTCTCGGGGCTTGCCCTGAGCGAACGAAGTGAGTCGAAGGGCGGTTGCCCAGCTTTCCAGGCAATGGTATTATAGCAAATTAAGGCTTAATTTTCAAATAGTATAGTATAATGTAATCAATTTAAGATGATTCAAGATTATTCAATTTTAATCGGTGGGGCTGCTGGTCAAGGGTCGCGAAAAGCGGGCCTTATCATCGCCAAGTTATTTTCAAACTTTGGTTATCGAATTTTTATTTATGATGACTATCAATCTTTGATTAGAGGCGGTCATAATTTTTCTCACATCAGAGCTTCGGCTAAGAAAATTTTGTCTCACCGAAGAAAAATAGATTTTCTTTTGGCCTTGGACAAAAACACTCTTGAAAAACACCGAAATGACTTGGATAAAAAAGGAATCGTGGTGGACCTACCCATAAAAACCATCACTAAAAAAGCAGGTGGCATGCCCATCATGGAAAACACGGCCTTGATTGCTGGTTTTGCCAAAATGATGGGTATTGACTGGGAAACTTTAGAAAAGGTTTTGAAAAAAGAATTCAAAAAATTACAGTCGTTGAATCTAAAAGTTGCCAAAGCGGCTTTTGAGAAAACTTCCAATTTGTTTAAGCTTAAAAAATTAAACCAAAAAGTACTGCCTTTAGTCACTGGCAATCAAGCTCTCGCTTTAGGAGCGGTTAAGGCGGGCTTGGATTTTTATTTTGCCTATCCAATGACGCCGGCGACTGGCATTTTACATTATTTGGCCGCCCACCAAGAAGATTTTAACTTAGGAGTGGCTCAATTAGAAAACGAGATTGGTCTTGTCAATGCCGCCATTGGTGCGGCTTATAGCGGCGCCAGAGCGATGGTTGGTACTTCTGGGGGCGGTTTTGCCTTAATGGTTGAGGCCCTTAGTTTAGCGGCCCAGAGTGAAACGCCTTTGGTGGTTGTTGAGAGCCAGCGACCTGGTCCAGCGACAGGCGTGCCGACTTATACAGCTCAAGGAGATTTGCTTTTTGCTCTCACGGCTGGTCATGGTGATATAGTCCGGTTTGTGATTGCGCCCGGAGACGCGGAGGAAGCCTTTTTTTGGTCAGGAAAAATTTTGAACCTTGCCTGGCAATACCAAACGCCTTCAATTTTGTTAATCGATAAAGAAATTTCTGAAAGCACCTTCAGTTTTAATGAGACTGTTTTAGCCGAAGTTCAATACGAAAAACCTTTAATTTGGGACAAAAATGGTCAATACCAAAGATATCAAGACACAAAAAATGGCATTTCACCGCTAGCATTTCCCGGCCAAAAAGGAATAATCACCAAAGCGACGGGTTATGAGCATGATGAATTTGGTTTGACGGTCGAGGAGGAAAAGAAAGTTAAAAAAATGCAAGACAAAAGATTAAGAAAATTTAAAGAAATGGAAAAAGCAGTGGAAGAATTGCCAGCGGTTAAAGTTTATGGGAACAAAAACGCCAAAAAAGCGATTGTTGCCTGGGGTTCAACCAAAGGCCCTGCCAAAGAGGCGGCCGAAAAATTAGGCATTAAAATGATCCAACCAGTAATTCTTCAACCCTTTCCGGAAAAACAATTTAAAAAAGCTTTAAAAGGAGTTGAAAAACTTGTTTTGGTGGAAACAAACGCTTTGGGACAGTTGGGCAAAATACTGGCAGGCTTTGGTTTTCAGGTTAATACCAAAATTTTAAAATACAATGGCAGACCATTTTTACCAGAAGAAATAGAAGAAGGGCTTAAACATGGTTAATCCTAAAATCACTTGGTGCCCGGGATGTGGCAATTTCGGAATTTTGACTGCCTTAAAACAGGCCGTGGCTTTTTTAGTGAAGAAAGGGGTTTTAAAAGAAGAGTTTGTTGTCGTTGCTGGTATTGGCTGTCATGCCAAAATTGTTGATTATTTAAATTTGAATAGTTTTTATTCTCTTCATGGTCGGCCGATTGCCACGGCTGAAGGGGTAAAGTTGGCCAACCCCAATCTTAAAGTTATTGTCTGTGCAGGAGACGGTGATGCTTATAATGAAGGCATTTCTCATTTAATCCATGCGGCCAAAAGAAACATTGATATCACTGTCTTGGTTCATAACAACAGAAGTTTTGCTTTAACTACTGGCCAGTTTACGGCCACCTCACCTTTCGGTTTTAAAGGCAAGTCTAGTCCTGAAGGAAGCGTTGAGGAGGCATTTAATCCTTTGAAGTTAATGTTGGCTGCCAAGGCGACCTTTATCGCCAGAGGTTATTCGGCAAAGCCAAACCATCTTAGAAATTTAATTATCAAGGGTATCCAACATCAGGGTTTTTCTTTTATTGATGTTCTGGAGCCTTGCCTGGCATTTTTTAACACCCTTCAAACTTATAATGAAAAAGTTTATCAAGTGGAGGAGAGAGATTTAACTTCGGAAAAAGAAGCTTTAAGAAAAATTGAGGAGTGGGAATATGGCAAAAATGATGCCAAAATCCCTATTGGCGTTTTTTATAAAATCCAAAAACCAGTTTATGAAAAGCAATTACTTGGTAACTTGATTCCTGCCAAAAGAAAAAAGGAAGTCGATTTAAAAAAAGCCCTTGAGGAGTTGAAGTAGGCAAGAAGAGGCTCAATAATTTATCTTGATATAGTGTAATATGTAGCTTTTCCCTTTCCTTTTCTTTCAATTAGCCCCAGCTTAATAAGTTTTTGAAAATCCAAAGCTCTGGTGGCTTTCGCCCGGTCAACTAATTTTGCGTAATCACGATCGGCGATAAAGCCTTTTTCTTTTATAAATTCTAATATTTTTTGGTGATGTTCTTGTAGTTGAGTATCAGGACTTATAGCCGCTTCCGGCAGAGTCTTTTGAACACGTAAAAGCTCGTCAATTATCCCTTCGGTGAAATATTCTAGCCAGTTAGTAAAGTCAATTTGATTTACTAAGCCATAATAATTTCCTCTTTCCCCTACTGTTTGAAAATAGTGAGTGACGTTTTTATTGTAGTAATTTTCAAAGCTGAAAAGATTGAAAGTATTCAATCCCATTTCAGCTAGCAAGACTTTTGTTGCGAGGCGCGTGGTTCTTCCGTTCCCATCCATAAAGGGGTGAATAAGAACGAGCTGTTTATGGAAAATGCCTGCCAAAATAAGTGAGTCTATTGTATTTCTGTTATCGTTTACAAAGATAATTAAATCGCTTGTTAAAGGTTTTACATCTTGGACATCGGGAGGGAGATAGACTACTTGTTCAGTTCGTGGATTGTTAACCACCACCGGCTTTTGTCTTAAGGCACCAGTCTCAAAATCGGGAAGCAAGCCTTTCATGACCTGTTTGTGGATTATAAGAATTAATTTCAAAGAAAGGAGTACGTGACCTTCTTCTAGTTTCTTGTTTAGGTTTTGTAAAGCCTCGTTGTAATTGAGAACCTCTTTTTCACTTTCTCTCAAATGGGCAGGGGTAGACTTGAGGATTTTTTTGACTTCAGTCAAGGGAAGGGGATTGCCTTCAATGCTGGTGGAAGCAAAAGATGAGACCGCCCTGGCGGATTTTTCCAATTCCACCAAAACGATATCCGGGAGACGCCTGCTGTTAAGTTCAAAAACCAGGCTATTAATGCGCTTAATGTTTGCAAGAAGCTTTTCGGTTATTGAATATTTTGGTTTGAACATTAGACAAATTATAGACGATTTTCAGACGATTGTAAAGATATCTTTTAGCAGAAGAAATCATTTTTGGGTTTCGCTAAAAGTGGGAGAAGTTGATTGTTTTTTGGAATAGGTGAGAATTAATGATTTGGCTTTTTTAATTGTTTGAGAGGTGATTTTTTCGCCTCGAATTAAAGCGGTGGGGCCGGGAAAGTTGGCGGGCTCGATAATAAGGTTACCTTTTTGGGCAAGTTTTGCAAGCTTTTCATTTTCCTCCTCATTTTTGCCCAAAACAATTTTAGTGGCCAGAGCCCCGCGTCCCGCAAAACTCGCTTTCGCGAAGCGAAATTTGCGAGTGCGGGATTTTGCGGGGTGCCAGAAGTGGCGGCCCAAAAAGAGAAGTTTAATATCTTCGCCGCTGCATTTTGGCCATTTGTCAAAAAGTTCAAAAAGTTTTTTGGCAAATTCTGGCTCGCATAAAATACAACCGCCTGCAGGCTGTGGGTAAGTGAGTTTATATTTTTTAGCCAGTTTGATTTGAATGTGGCGTTGCCGACCTTGAATGGCCATCAGTTTGTCTCGATTAACCCAGCCTTTTTTTTCAGGTAAAGTTGGCGAAAACAGTTTGGCGGAAAGGGGTCGAAGGAGACGGTCTTTTAAACCTGACTCTTTGGCGATTAAGTCTAGGGCTTGTTTGTTTTGAGAAAATGGTCGTTCACCTAAAACCTCACCCGTGGCGACAAAGTTGAAACTGCCTTTTTCAAGAAGTTTTTTGGCGTGTTTAAGCATTAATAAATGACAATCGATACAAGGATTGGCGGCTTTGCCTCGACCGTGAGGGGGATTTTTAATAATCTTGAGATGTTTTTCAGAGAAATCAATGACTTGGTAAGGAATTCCCAATTGTTCGGCGGCTGATTTACTTTTTTCGGCACTAAAGAAGCAGCTTTTAAAAATTAGGCCAAACACTTTGATGTTTTGGGCCAGCAAAATTTTGGCCGCCAGCAATGAATCTAAGCCACCTGAAAGAAGTAGTAATGCTTGGTGTTTTTTTGGCTTCATAAAAAACCCACCCCGAAATTTCGGGGCTCGGGTTTTAGGCAGTTTCAAAAAGGAAAATTTTAGCCACCAATTCTAAACATGGTGGTGCCGCAGGTTGGGCATTTTGACTTTGATGCCGGTTTCCCGTTTTTCATGGTGACGTGCTCAACCTCACTATCATCAACATTCTTTTTGGCGCGACATTTAACACAATAAAAACTAGCCATTGATTTTTTCACCTCCTTTCTTTTGAAAGATTTTCAAACCTACCTCAGCTTCAAGTATAACACAAGTTCAAGGCCAATAACCAATAAAGCTAAAATTAAAGTCTTGATTAAATCTTTTTTTATCAGGCTCGGATTGTAAGAAAAGGCCGAATTGAAGGTTTTTTTCTGAGGCGTTTTTTCTTTAGGTTTGAGCTGAGGCTCAACTGATTTTGCCTCTTGACTAGGTTTGGATTTTGCGGTTTTAGCTAGCTCTCTTTTGAGTTGGAGGATAATTTTGTCTTGGCGAGTTTTACGCTTTTTCGGCATGACAAGTTTTACCATAACACGGTTTAGCTTCAAATTCAAGTTAGTATTGACTTTAACTTTGGTGACTTTTAAAATTGAGAATACAGATGTTACTCAATTACAAAGACTTAGGCTTTATTTTATTTGGCTTTCTTACTGTTTGGCTGGTGGCTTTATCGATTATTTTTTATCGTCTTTTCAGTCATTATCAAAAATTAACTAAGGGGATTACTAAAAAAGACTTAAAGTCAGTTTTAGAAAAACTTTTAAAAAGTTCTAATGAAGAACATAACAGAATTAATGAGCTTACTAAAAAACTTGAAAAATTAGAGAAAGACGGTTTTTATCACATCCAAAAAATAGGCTTGGTTCGTTTTAATCCTTTTGCCGAAACTGGCGGTGATCAAAGCTTTTGTTTAGCAGTTTTAGACAATCACGATAGCGGTTTTGTGATTTCTAGTCTTCACAGTCGAGATAAAACTAGATTTTACGCGAAACCGGTTAAAAACGGTCAACCAGTTGGTTATGAACTTTCAAAAGAAGAAACTCGAGCCATTAAAAAAGCAAAAAAAGTGAGATAAAAAGATGAAAAACAAAAAACTGATTTTAACTATTCTTGGTGGTTTATTGCTTTATCTTGGTTCCACAGGCGTTTCTTTTGCTGCTTTTCGCTTTCTGGGTCAAGCAGTGGAAGTGGGTCCCATTTCACCCTTGCCTGAAGCCAGGGAAGGTCTTCAGGTTGATCTTTCCCAACCTAAGACAGAAGAATGTCCTTTGAATGGCGGGATGTTTACTAAAGATGAAAGAAAAATTTGGGAGAAGCGGCGGCCTTTGACCGTGATGATTGAAAACCATGCCGAAGCCCGTCCCCAATCGGGTTTATCGCGCGCTGATGTGGTTTATGAAGCGGTGGCTGAGGGAGGCATTACCCGCTTTTTGGCCGTTTTTTATTGTGCCGCTTCAGCCGAAGATATTATTATTGGTCCAGTTCGTTCAGCCAGGACTTATTTTCTTGATTTTGCCTCAGAGTATGGTGATTATCCTTTATATGCTCATGTTGGTGGTGCCAATCTGCCAGGTCCGGCTAACGCTTTGGGTCAGATTGGTGATTATGGTTGGTTGGCAAAAGGTAATGATTTAAACCAGTTTTCTTTAGGTTTTCCCACTTTCTGGCGGGATTATGAGCGGATTGGTCATTCGGTTGCCACTGAGCACACGATGTATTCCACCACCGACCGACTTTGGGAAGTGGCTCATAAACGAGGCCTTGACGTTGAAGATGATGAAGGCGAAAAATGGAATGAGAATTTTGACGAGTGGAAGTTTGAGGATGAGGCTGATTTAGACGAAAGAGGTGAAACAGAAAAAATTGATTTTGATTTTTGGAGTAATTATTCAGAGTACTCGGTGAGTTGGCAGTATGACCGCGAGACCAATTTGTACCGGCGTTTTAACAATGGTCAAATACACAAAGACTTAAACAATGACGAGCAAATTCAAGCTAAAACCGTCGTTGCTCTTTTGGTAAAAGAAAAAGGGCCAATTGATGAACTGAAACATCTTTTGTATACTACCACTGGCAATGGTAAAGCAATTGTTTTTCAAAATGGTCAAGCCATTAAAGGTACTTGGCAAAAGCAAGATCGAGAAGCAAGGACTAAATTTTTAGATAGCCGAGGGAAAGAAATTGCTTTCAACCGAGGGCCTATTTGGATTGAAGTTATTCCTGCCCACCAGGAGGTGGAATACTGAATGCTTCGCGACTTAATTATTTCTAAAGTCCGAATTAAAATCTTACAAACCTTTCTTTATCAACCCCAAGAATTGTTTTATGTTCGTCAATTAGTTCGAGCAACTGGTGAGGAAATTAATGCCGTGCGGCGTGAACTTCTAAGGATGGAAAAAGCGGGGATGGTGCAAAAGGAAACTCGGGGTAATCGTCTTTATTACTGGTTTAACCAAAATCATCCTCTTTTTGGCGACCTACTTTCTTTGATTAATAAAACTATTGGTTTAGGAAAGGCAATTATTGAGAATAAGACTAAAATAGGCAAGATAAAATTTGCTGTTCTTTCAGGCAGATTTGCCCGTCGTTTGCCAACCAGGGAAGGCGGGGTCGATCTTTTAATGGTTGGCGAAGTCAATATGCCAAAACTAGTAGAAATAGTGAAAATTGAAGAGGAGAAACAGGAGCGAGAGATTAATTACAGTGTTATGAGTAAGCAGGAGTTTGAATTTCGCAAAAAACGGCGCGACCCGTTTTTATTGGGAATTTTAACTAGTTCGCGACTCATGTTAATCGGTGATGAAGAGGAGTTAGCCAGTCGGACTGATGTCTAAACAAAAAATTATCAAAACAGGTAACAGTTTGGCGGTTACTATTCCTTCGGAGTTTGTCAAGGCCGTGGGCGTTAAGGCCGGTCGCCAAGTTCAGGTGACTACTCAACCAGAAACTGGCCAGGTGATCTATACTTTTTCTGGGACGAAACAATTACTTCTTTCAAAGAACTTCATTAAGAAAAAAAGAAAATGAGGAAACGACGCTTTCTTTTGTGGTTCATCGTTGGTTTAACTCTTGTTTCTTTGCTAATTGATTTGCCCAGCCAGATTCAGCTGAAATTTTTAAAGATTGATAAAACTTTCCAACGGCCAGCTATTAATCTGGCTTTGGGTAGATTTCATTTTCAGCGGGATTTGGAAATTAAAAAAGGCATTGATTTGGCCGGTGGCACTCATTTGGTTTTTCAAGCGGATATGGCAGGTATTAAACAGGAAGATAAAAAGGCCGCGCTTGAATCAGCGGCTGAGAATATCCAAAGAAGGGTCGATTTATTTGGTGTCAGCGAGGCAATTGTCCAAACTTCAAAGCTTGGTGAGGAATATCGTTTGATTGTTGAGTTGCCTGGAGTTGAAGAAACTAGCCAGGCGATTGATTTAATTGGTCAAACCGCTCAACTTGATTTTAAAGAATTAACACCTGAAGCCACGGCTGCGGCGAGTTTAACTGATTTTTTATCAACTGATTTAACTGGTAAAGATTTAGCCCGTTCCCAGGTTCAGTTTGATCCTAACACTGGCGAGCCGGTAGTGAGTTTAAAATTTTCTGATGAGGGAGCCAAAAAGTTTAGCGAGATTACTGGCAGAAATCTAGGTAGACCGGTGGCCATTTTCCTTGACGAACTGCCCGTCACTATACCGCAAGTTAAAGAGCAAATTACCACTGGTGAAGCGGTGATTACCGGTGAATTTACCTTAGAACAAGCGAAAAAACTTTCTGTACAACTTAACGCCGGGGCTTTGCCAGTGCCGATTAAAGTGATTGAACAAAGAAATATTGGAGCCACTTTAGGCATCCAGTCAATTCAAAAAAGTGTTAGGGCTGGGTTAATTGGCCTTTTGATGGTCATTTTATTCATGGCCGCTTATTATGGTCGATTGGGGATTTTGGCGGATTTAGGTTTAGTGATTTATGGCATGATTACTTTAGCCCTTTATAAACTGATTCCGGTCACCTTAACCTTACCGGGTGTAGCTGGCTTTTTGCTTTCAGTGGGTATGGCGGTGGATAGTAATATTTTGATTTTTGAAAGAATGAAAGAGGAGATGAGAGTCGGTAAAACTAGACTACTGGCGATGGAGCTTGGTTTTGGTCGCGCCTGGGATTCAATCAGAGATGCCAATGTTTGCACTTTAATCACTTGTTTCATTCTTTTTAATCCCTTTGATTGGTCGTTTTTAAACACTTCTGGTATGGTCAGAGGTTTTGCCCTCACTTTAGGATTGGGAGTTTTGTTGAGTTTGTTTACCGGCATTGTTGTCACCCGAACTATTTTACGCACATTTTCCCGCTCGGAGGCAAAGAGATGAATTTTATGAAATTTAAATGGTTATACTTTGTTATCTCCGCTTTGGTTTTAATTCCCGGAATTGTTTCCTTGGTTGCCTACGGTTTAAGACCGGCGATTGATTTTACTGGCGGCACTTTATTGGAGTTGAGGTTTGAAAAAGAAATAAACATGTCTGAGTATGGAGAAATTAAAAAATTAATTGAAGAAAAAGATTTTGAGGTTTCTTCAGTTCAGTCCTCAGGAGAAGAAGCAATCCTGCTTCGTTTAAAACCAATTACTAAGGATGATGCTGCGACCATCAAAACCGTTTTGGCCCAAAATTTTGAAGAAATGCCAGAGGAAGTCAGATTTGAAACTGTTGGCCCTACTTTAGGTAAAGAGCTTTTGACTAAAACTTTAATGGCTATTGTTTTAGCCGCTGGTTTTATTTTGGCTTATGTGGCTTGGCGGTTTAAAAATGCCAAATTTGGTATTTGTGCGATTTTGGCCATGTTTCATGACAGTTTTATTCTTTTAGGTAGCTTTTCTTTAATGGGTCACTTTTGGGGAGTAGAAGTGAATACTCTTTTTGTGACGGCAGTTTTAACTATCCTTTCTTTATCGGTTCATGACACGGTGGTAGTTTATGACCGGATTCGTGAATCACAGCGTTTATTACCGGATGTTCCTTTTGAACAATTAGCCAACAAGACTGTGACCGAAACATTACCTCGGAATATTAATAATTCTTTAACCATTATTTTTATGTTGCTGGCGCTACTTCTTCTTGGTGGAGAAACTATTCGTTGGTTTGTAGTGGCTTTTTTGATTGGGACTATCGCCGGCACCTATTCTTCCACCTTTACCGCCGTTCCCCTACTCGTAGTTTGGGAGCAGTTGAAAGCAAAAAAGGTATGACTAAAGAAAGGTTACTTGAAGGAATTCTTAAGCTCCCTACTATAGAAGGTGGAACTCTTGCTGAAGACGACCAGGTTATTGAAGGCAATCAAGGAGGAGTTCATTATAAATTGACAAAAGAGGTATTTCCGTTTTTAGGTGGATTAACCCTTTTTTCTCTGTCAGTTTCTGGACCAATAGAAGAAAGACTTGCTTTTATTGACGAGATAAAGACAGAATTAGGTGAGCCGGCGAACGTTGAAGAATTTCCACGCCTTCCTGGAATCCATTTCGCTGCTTGGGAGGCTAATGCGGTGGAGTAAAGATTAAACAAATGAAAAAAGAAAATAAAAATTGGGCAAAATCTCTACTGGCGATAGCAAAAAAGGCAAAAGGCAGCAAAATCGGTGATTTAAGCAGAAAGCACAATGACATTTTAGATTTAGCGGGTAAATATCGAGCACCAAGGGGCAAGTCGGCTTTAAAAGCGAGAAGTGAAATGGAAAAAAATTATAAGCGCTTCTAGATGAAGTATTTTTTAGACACCAACATTTTTCTTCTTATCGTCTACCCAATAAGTCGTCTTGCCAGTAAAAAAACCACTTAAATTCATTTTTTTAATATGTAAAACATATTCTCTAATTAAGACCACGAGGGTGATGATTATTAATGGGTAAGCAATTTGAGGATAAAACATCAATGGTTGCCATTTTGGCAAGATAGTGGTGAATAAATAAAAGTAAAACAAAATTTCAAAAACATTGGGAAAGAAAATAAAGTAAAATTCCTTTTTAGTTAAAAAAAAGAGTGCTTGGCCAAGCGAGCGAAATAAAAAAAGAAATAAAAAGATATTTTTGCTAGGGACTTGGTAAAGAAAGATATAAATCAAAATAAAGATATACCAATAATAGTCTAAGAGTTTGTCATAGAAACTATATTGACTCTGAGGGTAGCCGGCTCTTTTGAAAAATTCACCATCCACCCAATCAAGTAAAAAAGTAAACAAAGCTGCCAGGCAAACTGATATGAATATGGCAGGACCAAGAATTAGGCGAAGAATAACATCAGCTAAAGCTATTTTTTGGTAAAGGCTTTTGTTAAAGGCCATTAATTAACCTAAGGTTTTACCAATTTCTTTGATACGTTTTAAGAGATATTCTTTTTTGTTTTTGGTTTTGTCTTCGACCACTTCTTCAAATAATTGATTTAAAAGCCTGCCCACCAGCGGTCCGGGGTTAATTTTAAGTGTTTTCATCACCTCGTTACCATTGACTTTCAAATCGGTTACTGAAAAAGGCTGTTTTTGGACTTCAACGAGCTTTTTTTTGAATCTTTCCAACCGCCAAGAAGTTTCTCGGGCGCCACCTCCCAAACGGTCAGCGGTGCGGACTTCAAGGATATCAGCCAAATTTTGCTTACCGACATTGCGAACAAATCTGCGAATGGCTTTATCAGTCTGTCTTTCATCAACTGTAAATTGATGCCAGCGGACTAAAGTCACCAGTCTTTGAGTGTTTCTTTTACTTAGTCTCAAACGGCGAGCTATGCTTTTGACGATATTAGCTCCAGCCATTTCGTGATTATAAAAAGTAATCGTGCCGTCTTTTTGTTTTTTAAAAGTGACTGGTTTGCCAACGTCATGGAGAAGGGCAGCCAGTTTGACTACCGGGTCGTCAGATCGGCAGGCTTTCAACGAATTAACACTGTGGGTACCAACATCATAAAGATGGTGTCGGCCAGGGCTTTTTTGTTCAACCCCAAACCCTTTTTCCACTTCAGGTAAAATTTTCTGAGCTAAACCGGAATTACGCAAAATCTTATAGCCATCTGCAGGATAATCGCTAATAAGAATTTTAAAAAATTCATCTCTGATTCTTTCCCAACTGATTTTTTTAATCAAGTGGCTATTTTTTTTGATTGCTTGCAAAGTTTTGTTTTCAATCGTAAAGCCCAATTGAGCGGCAAACCGGATGGCTCTCATCATTCTTAAAGCGTCTTCGGAGAATCTTTCTTTAGAGTCACCAACTGCCCTAACAATTTTGTCTTTGAAATCTTTTTGACCATTAAAAAGGTCGATTAACTCTAAAGATTTTCCATCCCATTTGCCGTTTTTTAAAATCGGGCCAATGACCATGGCGCTAATGGTAAACTCTCTTCGTTTAAGATCCTCTTCAAGTTTTTTGCCCCATTTAATTTCATCTGGCCGGCGGTGATCAGAGTATCTGCCTTCGATTCGGTAGGTCGTAATCTCATAAACCTCTTTACCTCTTTTGGTTTTAATTGGGATACCTACCGTGCCAAAGACATTGTCGTAATAAGAATCGCCAAAAAGAGACTGGATAATTTCTGGGCGAGCATTGGTGGTGAAGTCACAGTCAACCGGAATTTTGCCTTGGAGTAAATTCCTGACGCCCGCACCAACTAAAAAGATTTCATAGCCTTGAGCAGTGAACTTTTTAAAAACTTGCCAAACCTCTTTTGGGATTTTTCCACTTAATTTTTCTGGAACTTTAGTAGACATACTGATATTATTATAGCACGATGAAATGGATAATTGAGGGCGGAAAATTAACAGTCAAAAAAGGTGAAAAAAAAATTGAGACTATTTTCAAACACCTTCTTCTTAATCGTGGTCTAAAAACTAAAAGGCAGCAAGAAGATTTTTTGAATCCCAAAAGTCCCTATAAGTTAACCCCAAGAGAAGTTGGTATTTCTCCAGACGAGATTAAAAAAGCGATTACTCGTCTTAAAAAAGCTATCAAAAAAAAGGAAAAGGTAATTGTTTATGGTGATTATGATGCTGACGGTGTTTGTGCTACGGCCATTGTCTGGGAAACACTAAATAAATTAGGCGCTCAAGTGATGCCCTTTATTCCTAAAAGAGAAGAAGGTTATGGTTTGAAAGTTGAACGAATCGATCAAATGGCTAAAGCAGGAGTGAGTTTGATTGTCACTGTTGATCAGGGAATTGTTCAATTCAAACAAGTAGAACATGCCAATAAAATCGGTATGGATGTGATTGTCACCGACCACCACGTTCCTGGTAAAAAGAAACCAAAAGCAGCGGCGGTTATTCATACCACCCAATTGGCAGGTGTAGGGGTGGCTTGGTTTTTCGCTCGCCAGCTGCTTGCCGCTTTTAAGAAAAAGGAAAAATTAGGCCTTGATTTGGTCACCATTGGTACCGTTACTGATATGGTGCCGCTTTTGGGTGCCAACCGTTCCTTGGTTAAACATGGGCTTAACCAACTGAAAAAAACAAAAAGAATCGGTTTACAATTTCTTTGCCAACTTGTAGGTTTGGACAGCGAAAAGATTAGTGCTCGTGAAGTTGGTTTTATTATCGGCCCCAGAATTAATGCTTCAGGTAGAATTCGAGACCCAATGGACCCCTTAAGACTTTTATGTTTAAAAAAAGATAAAAACAAAGCCTTAAAAATTGCTCGTCGGTTGGATGAGAATAATCGTGAACGGCAAACGCTAACCAAGCGGACCAGTCTTCACGCTCGGGAGCTTTGGTTAAAAGAGGATGGTCAAAGCAGCTTAATTTTTGTTCAAGACCAAACTTACAATGAGGGCGTTATTGGTTTGGTAGCCCAAAAGTTGAAAGATGAATTTTATCGACCAGCAGTCGTGATTTCTGAGGGCAAAGAAATGTCGAGGGCTTCAGCTAGGTCTGTTCAAGAGTTTAACATCATTGAGGCGATAAGAAAATGTGCTGATTTGCTTGATTCTCACGGCGGCCATCCTTTAGCGGCTGGTTTTAATATTGAAACTAAAAAAATTAATCTTTTAAAGACTCGTCTTCAACAAATTGCCGAAGAGCAATTGGCTCAAAAAAAACTTAAGCGTGTTTTAAAAATTGATGCCCAATTGGAGCTGGTCGATTTAACCTTTGACTTTTTCAACCAGTTGGAAAGATTTGAGCCTTTTGGCCAAGATAACCCTCAACCAGCCTTTGTTACCAAAAAAATAAAGGTGGTTAGTGCCCAGTTGGTGGGAGCAGGCAAGCAACATTTGAAATTAACGGTTTATGGGCCAGAACCCAAAAAAAATATTGGTGCCATTGGTTTCGGGATGGGCGATTTTTATTCTCAACTTTCTTCGGAAGAACCGATTGATATTGCTTATAATTTAATTATCAATGAATGGAATAGTCAAAAGCGGCTCCAATTAAAACTGAAAGATATTAAAAAATGAATCAGAAAATTGAAGAAATATTAACTCAAATAAAGAGATACAATTCTCAAGCCAATTTTGAGTTGATCAAAAAAGCTTACCGATTAGCAAAACAGGCTCATGCTGGTCAAAAAAGACTTTCTGGTGAGGATTTTATTGCCCATCCGTTGGCTGTTATCAAAACCTTGGCCGACTGGCGGTTAGACAGTGGTTCAATTGCAGCTGGTTTACTTCATGATACGGTTGAGGAAAGTGAAACTTCGTTGGCAAAAATTAAAAAAGAGTTTGGTGATGAGATTGCTAATTTAGTTGATGGGGTGACGAAAATTGGTGAGATTAAGCTCCGCGGGAAAAAAAGTGAAGCTTTTGTAGAAAACTTGCGAAAAATGATTGTCGTCATGGCTCGTGATTTGCGAGTGGTTTTAATCAAGCTGGCTGATCGTTACCACAATCTTAAGACCCTTTACGTTTTGCCGAAAGAAAAACAAATTCGAATTGCTCGGGAAACTTTGGAAGTTTATGCGCCTCTGGCAGAAAGATTGGGGATTGGTGAAATGAATGGTCAGTTGGAAGATTTGGCTTTTCCTTATTTTTATCCTAAGAAATATCAATGGTTAAAAAAATACTCCCAGCCTTATTTTAAAAAAGCCGATGAACACATTAAAAAAGTCAAACGAAAAATTATTAAAGCTTTAGCCGAAAAAAGCATTCGGGCAAAGGTAGATGGCCGGAAAAAACATTTATATAGTTTGTATAAAAAACTTTTACGCCCGGAAAAAGATAAAGATATTGAAAGGATTCATGACTTAGTAGCTCTAAGGGTTATTCTTGAGACAGTCGAAGAGTGTTATGCTGCCTTGGGTGTTATTCACAAACTTTTCAAACCGGTGCCCTCAATTGGTATTCGTGATTTTATTGCCCAACCCAAACCTAATGGTTACCAGGCAATTCATACCAATGTTTTTTGTCTGGGTAGAATTACGGAAATTCAAATCAGGACAAACAAAATGCATGAGCACGCCGAAAACGGCATTGCTGCTCATTGGTATTACGGCCAACAAAAAACAAAAGGAAGAGAAGACAAAGCGGTAGAGGTTGGCTTTTTTGCGCCTACAGAAAAAATGACCTGGATTAAAGAGCTAGTAAAATGGCAGGAAGAAATTACGGATTCCAAAGAGTTTGTTGATTCTTTGAGATTCGATGCCCTAAGCCATCGTAATTTCATTTTTTCACCAAAAGGGGATGTTTTTGATTTACCAATAGATGCCACGCCGGTTGATTTTGCCTATAAAGTTCACACCATTCTTGGTGATTCTTGTTCAGGAGCTAAAGTTGATGGCAAGTTGGTGTCTTTACATTACAAGTTAAGAAGCGGCCAGGTGGTGGAGATAATTTCCAGTAAAATCAAAAAGAGACCTTCGCGAGATTGGCTAAACTTTGTGGTTACCAGAACCGCCAAGCGCAGGATTGAAAAACACTTTAGAAAAAGTTAAGATTAAACTTATGGAACGAACATTAACTACCGAAACAGTTAAAAAAATTGGCCAAAAAGTAAGACTTTGTGGTTGGGTAAATTCACGTCGGGACCATGGTAAATTGGTTTTTATTGATTTAAGGGACAGAAGTGGCGTTGTTCAAGTTGTCGGTGGGAAGGAATTAGGGAGTTTGCGACCAGAGGATGTGGTTGAAATCAGGGGTGAAGTTAAAAAGCGGCCTTCTAAGCTGGCTAACCCCAATCTGAGCACTGGTAAAGTTGAAACTCAAGTTGGGGAAATTAAAGTTTTAGCTAAAGCAGCTGATTTGCCTTTCGATATCGACAGTAATGGTTATCGAATAAACGAGGAGATTCGGATTAAATATCGCTATTTAGATTTGCGGCGGCAACGTTTGGTTAAAAATCTTGAGTTGCGTCATCAGGTCATTAAGTTTATCCGTGACTGGCTTGACCAACATGGTTTTATTGAAATTGAGACACCAATTTTGACTAAAGCCACACCCGAAGGTGCTCGTGACTTTTTAGTTCCTTCTCGTCTCCAACCAGGCAAGTTTTACGCTTTGCCTCAATCCCCTCAACAATACAAGCAACTTTTGATGGTGGCTGGATTTGAGAAATATTATCAAATTGCCCGTTGTTTTCGTGATGAGGACCCTCGAGCTGATCGAGCTTATGGCGAGTTCACCCAACTTGATTTAGAAATGTCTTTTGTTTCCCAAGAAGAAATTCTTTCTTTAACTGAAAGAATGTTTAGAGAAATAGCTGAGAAAATTCTCAAGAAAAAAGTTTACCAATTTCCCTTTCCACGGCTTTCTTATCAAGAGGTAATGAAAAAATATGGTACTGACAAACCGGATTTACGTCCCAATAAAAAAGATAAAAATTTATTAGCTTTTTGTTTTGTGGTTGATTTTCCTCTTTTTGAGTGGAAAAAAAGAGAGAAACGTTGGCACTACATGCACCATCCTTTTACTGCTCCTCATGAGGAAGATATTCCTCTTTTGGATAAAAGTCCCGGTAAAGTTCGTTCTTACCAACATGATTTTGTTTTAAATGGTCATGAAGTTGGGGGTGGAAGTATTCGGATTACCGATCCTGAATTACAAGAAAAAATTTTTGAAATTCTTGGCCATACGGCCAAACAGATTAAAAACAAATTTGGTCATCTGCTTGACGCTTTTAGATTTGGGGTTCCGCCCCATGGCGGCATTGCCCCAGGCATTGACCGCTTTTTGATGGTAGCCAAAAGTGAGCCTTCTTTGCGGGAAATGATAGCTTTTCCGATGACGGCTTCTGGCCAGACAGCAATTATGAATGCCCCATCTGCAGTGGATGCCAAGCAACTTAAAGAATTGCAGATTAATGTCAAGAAAAAAAGATCTACAAGTTAAAATCAAGCGAGCCTTCCTTTTTGCCTTTGGTCTTGTCTTTTTTTTAATTCCTGGCCAAAATGAATATTTGGTTGTTCAAGCTTTTTATCTGCCGCCTCAAACTCGTCAGTTGGAGTTTAATCTGCCAATGGCGCCTTATCCGGTGAATTTGGCAAGTGTTCAGGCACCAAAAACTTCGGCCCGTTCGGTCTTGGTTGTTGATTTGGATTCAGCCGTGGTGCTTCACGCTGAAAATGAAAACGCTTGGGTTTTACCTGCCTCAACGGTTAAAATTATGACCGCCTTGGTCTCTTTTGACAATTATGCTCTTGATGAAATTTTAGTCGTAGGTAAAGTTAGCCATTTAGGTCAGGATATGGAACTTTTAGAAGGAGAAGAAATTTTAGTGGAGAGTTTGCTTTATGGTTTATTGGTTTCTTCAGCCAACGATGCGGCCTTGGTTTTAACCCAAAATTATCCGGGAGGAGAAAAGGCCTTTATTGAAAAAATGAATCTAAAGGCCCAAGAATTGTATTTAAACCACACTTATTTTGCCAATCCTACTGGGCTTGATAGTGACCCAAATGGTAATTTATTGGCTGACTATTCTTATACCACTTCTTTGGATTTGGCGCGGCTGGCTGACTGGGCCTTAAAAAACCCTGTTTTTGCCAAAATGGTGGCTACTCCCGAGATTATTGTCACCGACATTTCTGGCAAAATTAAACATCGACTTTTTAATATTAATATTTTATTGGCTAGTCAACCCGAAATTAAAGGAATTAAGACGGGTTGGACTGAAGAAGCAGGGGAATGTCTGGTGAGTTTAGTGGAACGAAATGGAAAAAAAATTATTATTGTGGTATTAGGCAGTCAAGATCGTTTTGGAGAAACTATCAAGTTGATTGATTGGATTTTTGCCAACCACCGTTGGATTAATCTTGCTCCATCCATTTAGAATCGATGGCCGGGACGTAAGCAAAAAATTCTCTGTCGCCTTCAAAAACGTAAATTGGTTGCAAATAATATTGAGGTTCTTGGGAGTCATAATAGGCCAAAAGAACTTTTCGGATAATAATTGGCCCTTTTTCGTTTTGACGAAGATGGGCAATATAACCCCCATCATTTTGGAGCTCTTCCCAAGCAAGACTTGCTGGTTTTAGAGGATAAGTAGCCAAAATTTCCTTTTCAATTGGAAAGTAGGTGTAGTCGATCTCGACGATTCTTTTTCCTGTCGTTCTTGAACTTGAAAAAAGGAAAGAGATAAGTGACTTTTTCGGATTAGGGGGAAGGATTTTTAAATCATTAAGATTGCCGTGAAAAAGATTCACTCGAATGAAATTGGCTTCCGAAAAAGATAAAACTGGTTTTAATTCAGGCGGCTCAAAAAAAAGGTATTCAAATTCAGCCGTACCATTAGCCAAATCCTCTGGCAAAAAATCACCGCTGACCAAAAATCCTTTTGCCTCTTGGGCTGTTTGTTGGGTTGTTGGCAGGTTTTTACTTGTTAAAATTTCAGGATCGTTTCGAAAATCATAGCGAAGGTCAAAATTGCCAGTGACAATGTTCATTTTTAAAATAGTGGGCGGAGCACTTTGGCTTGTCCAATGGTAAACTGTTTCACTGATTATTTCCGGTTCGTTTTTAAAACCCATTTTATAGGCTTTGTCTTTAGCTCGGGATGAAGCCAAAAGATTGGCCGCCTTTTGGGGTATAAAATAGACTTTGATTGACTCAGGAAATTCAGGCAGGGCACCTTCAATTGTCTCCAGCTTAAAAGACAATTCAGAAGTTTTGATTGTTGAGTCAGGGAATTTTATTTTTGGTAGTTTACCAAAGGCCATGGTGGGCTTTGGTGGTAGTGGTGGGTTAGCAGCCCGCCAAATTTTCAGACCAGTTTTTACGGCCCCTCTCACAATCAGGAAAGCAATTAAAAAAATTGTTCCTATTTTTAAAGCCCGCCTGGCATAATAGGCAATCTGGGTTAAGTTTGTTTTTGTCATCGACTTTAATTGAGTATAATGGTAAATCTATGTTAAAATCAAGGCAGAATGAGTCAGGTGCGCACCCGTTTTGCTCCTAGCCCAACCGGTTTTTTACATGTTGGTGGTCTAAGAACTGCTTTATATTCTTATGCTTTTGCCAAAAGTAAAGGGGGTAAATTTCTTTTAAGGATTGAAGATACCGATGTGCGGCGGGTAGTGCCTGGGGCAGTAGAAGGGATTTATCAGATGCTGGATGCTTTTGGTCTTTGTCCGGATGAAGGTCCTTTAGCCGGTGGTCCACATAAGCCTTATATTCAGTCAGAAAGAGTCAAACTCGGGATTTACCAAAAGTACGCCGAAAAACTAGTTAAAGACGGTTATGCTTATTATTGTGACTGCCCTCCCGAAGACATCAAAGAAATTAAAAAAAGGCAAAAAAAAGGCCAGATTCTTTTAAGAGATCGGTGTCGGGATAAGGATCCTAAGGAAATGGAAAAGAAAATAAAGGTTGGGGAAAAGTTGGCCATTCGTTTGCGAGTCCCGGATAAAAGAAAAGTTTGTTTTTTTGACTTTGTTTTAAAAAAGGAAATCTGTTGGGAAACGCAAAACATTGATGAGGTGATGTTGTTAAAGTCCGATGGTTTTCCCACTTATCATTTAGCCGTTGTGGTCGATGATGTTTTAATGAATGTTTCTCATATTATCCGGGGACGAGATTGGTTGGCCAGTACTCCGGTTCATGTACTTCTTTTTAAATATCTTGGTTTTCCTTTGCCAGAAATTGGTCACTTGACTGATATTTTAGATCCATTGGGTGGAAAACTGTCCAAAAGAAAAGGAAGTGTTTCTTGTGAAGAATTGATTGCTGATGGTTATTTACCCGAAGCGATCTTAAATTTTATCATGCTTCTGGGTTGGGCGTCCAAAGATGACCGGGAACTTTTTACTTTAGAAGAATTTGTTGAGTATTTTCAAAAAGGGAATCTGCATGTGGCTAATCCGGTTTTTGATCGCAAAAAGCTAGACTGGTTTAACGGGGTTTATATTAGGAAAAAAACCGATAGGCAACTACTTCAATTATTAAAACCATTTGTTCCAAAAGGAATGAGTGTTACTTTAATTGAAAAGACTATTCCTTTAGTCAAAGATAGACTGTTTAAATTATCAGATTACCCAGATTTAATTGATTTTTTCATTAAAGAACCAAAACTTAACAAAAAACTTTTAATCCAAAAAGGCGGCAAAGATAAAAAATTAATTAAAGAAGAATTTGAAAAGGCAGTTGGAATTTTTAAGGGAATTAAAAATTGGCGAGCAGAAGATTTAGAAAAGTCATTTCGGGATTTGGCGACCAAGCAAAGCTATCATGTTGGTAAATTTTTTATGGCTCTAAGAATTGCCATCACCAGCAAAACAGCCACCCCGCCCCTTTTTGAAACCATGGAAGTTTTAGGTCGAGAAAAGACACTGAAGAGATTAATTTTAGCAATAAAAAAGTTTTGAGATGGCTGAATTAGCTGAATTAAAAGAACCATTATCGCCAACAACAGAACCTTCTAAGTCAAAAGAAGAATTATTTTTAAAGGCTTCTGTTTGGGTAGTTGATGATAATATGATAGCGGGTGATTTTGCAAAAGGAGCATTAAAAAGCTTTGGATACCAGAAAGTTTCTTTTTTTAATAGCAGTCAACAAGCTTTGAATGAGTATCAAGAAGCAGTCAGAGAGGGGAAAAAGTTGCCTGATTTAGTAGTTAGTGACTTTAATATGAAGTCAGAACTTAATGGTGATGAGCTTTATCGGGAAATGAAGTCTTTTTCTGGTGATGAAGTGCCAATTTTTATTATTGTTAGTGGTATGATTTCTGAGTTAGAAAGAGAGCGAGTGACTAAATTGGGAGTTTTTTCTGTATTGTTAAAACCGTTTAATTTAGAAGAATTAGAAAAGATTGTTGGTAAAGGTCTAGAAAGCCATTTTAAAAAAGAACAAGAAACATAAAATAATAATAAAATTGCATTCAGGAAATCCGGTGAGAATCCGGAGCTGTGCCGCAACTGTAATCCCGAGCAATGTCGAGGGAAAGTCAGAAGACTGGCAATTTTAAGTATCCCGAGCAGGAGAAAAAAAATGAAAGAAAGATTAGCTTTAGATATTGATCTCTGGCGTAACAAAAGTTCAGAACAAATTGCTAGAGAATTAACTTCAGCTTTTGTTGAACAAGGTGAGGCTTCTTTAGAAAAGCAGATTACTTTCACCTTAATTTCTCCTGACGAGTTTCGGTCTCTCGGATTAATATGGGAGACTAAAATTGATTGGGCAGAAAATGCTGCTTGTTTCAAAATTAGGCATTGGATGGATGAGCAAAGTGATGATTTTTTGCTGTGGATTAGCCCTCCTAGTGGGGATTATTATCTTGGTTGTAGCTTTGATATTTATCAATGGGTAACTTTGGCTAATGGTGAAAAAAAACTTGGAATTTGGTCGATTACTGAAAGATATTCTCCTGAGGATTGCGTGGTCATTGCTAACCAAATTCAGTCTGTTATTTTGGGGCAAGAAGAAAATTTTAAAGATCCAGAACTTTTAAGACGTAGTGTGACTAGATTTTGTCCTCAAAATGGTCAAACTTGGGTAGATTTTTTAAAACGTTTTTTCGGCTCATCTGAAATTTGGCAAGCAATTGAAAACGGCGAAGTTAAAAGATTAAATACAGAAATTCAAAAAGAATCTGAGGAAGTAATTGATGACACAATGTATGAAAGGATTTTACAGGCTCAGGCTCGTGAAGAGCAAATTTGGTTAGGAGCCCAGATAGAAAGGATGATGGAGATAAGAACTGGTCGATCTTTTCGGCCAGTGGGTCTTTGTGGCGGTTCAAATCAAATGTTTTTACGGCAAACTGAAGGTATACAAACAATGATATCTCAAAAAATAATAACTAAAGTAGAAATTAAAAATGGTCAACGAGTTTATAAATGCCCAATTTGTGGTGTGGATGTAAAAGCTGGTAAAAAATGTCCTATTTCTGGCTGTGACTGGCGGGCGCCTCAGTAAATTTAAATCATCTACCACCTGTTTTTTACCACCTGGCAAGTGTGAAAAATATTAAAACCGAGAAGTCAAAAAATGGTTTTTTAACGATGCATTATGTTAAGCCCTTCTCTAAACTGGGGGTTTAGTTGAATATTGGCAGCAGAAATACTTCCGTCTGGATTTTTTTGGCCAAAAATCATCACTGTTTCGCCGGTTTTAAGATCATCAACTGAGCCCTCTGAAGTTTTACTTACTCCAGTATTTTCTGAAAGTAAAATAATCTTGGTACTTTCATCGGCCTGTTTTACTGTAATGCTTGTTTCATCCCGGTCTATTATCTCTCCAGAGACCATTCCTGAATTGCTACTGCGTCTAGTTTGTTCAGGATCTAGTCGGCCAGTCATTGAAAACCCCTTGCTTTGCTGATATTTCATACCACCCCAAAAGCCAGTAATGCCAACAACAATTAGTAAAACTCCGATTATTAATTTTGTATTCTTCACTGCTCATCACCTCCTTTATTCATATCTTAAGGCTTCGATCCTTCGATTAACTCAGGATTTACGCTACTCGTAGCGTAGTGCTTCAATTGGCTGCAGGTTGGCTGCTTTGCGGGCCGGATACCAACCAAATAATACGCCTATACTGGCAGAGACACCAAAAGCTAAAAGAATTGATGAAAAAGAGAGAGCAAAAGATAAGCTCATCGAATTGGAGATAACGTATGACAAACCAATACCCAAGATGACTCCTATTAGTCCGCCGATAAATGTTATTACCACCGCCTCCAATAAAAATTGAGCGGTGATAGTTTTTCTTTTAGCCCCTAAGGCTTTACGAAGCCCAATTTCCCTAGTTCTCTCTGTGACCGTCACTAACATAATATTCATAATGCCAATGCCGCCAACCACCAAAGATATTGCCGCAATGCCAGACAGTAAAGCAGTAAATGTGCTCGTCACTTGAGCGACTGTTCCCAGAATATCCTCTTGAGACATGATAGAAAAGTCTGCGTTTTGCGGATCTTTGATTTTGTGTCTTTCCAGTAGAAAATATCCGATTTGGTCTCTGGCTTGGGCCATAACTTCTTGATTTAAAGCCTCTATAGAAATGGTGTTTAAATAGTCAACGCCAAACAGTAATTTTTGGGCTGTAGTTAGGGGTACAAAAACCTGATCATCTTGGTTCATAAAACCACTGCCGCCTTTGCTCTCAGTGACACCAATAACATTAAAAGATATTTTGTTTATTCTGATTGCTTTTCCCACCGGATCGATATTTTCTCCAAATAAGTCGGCGGCCGTCTGTGGACCCAAAACAGTCACCTTGCTCATGCCATCGACATTCCGTTGAGAAATAAAAGAACCAGAAGTCACGGCTACATTTCTAACACTGCTGTATTCAGGAGTAATTCCAGTTACTCGTGTATTAGTATTGTTTCTGCCAGCCACTATCTGGGCATTACCAGAATATTCAGCTGACACGTTTTTAACAGTTGTAATTTGAGGCGAGTTGGCAATAGCTTTAGAGTCAGAGTAAGTCAGGGTCGTAACTCCGCCTGATGTGCCGCGGATGCCGCCGCTTATTAGCGACCCCGGAGAAACAGTTAAAAGGTTGGAGCCCAATGATTGTATTTGAACTTCTACCGACCGCTGAGAGCTCTGGCCTAAAGAAATTAAAGCAATAACACTGCCAATACCAATTACCACTCCAAGCATAGCCAAACCTGTTCGCATTTTGTTTAAGGCTAATGTACTTAGGCTTTCTAGAAATAATTCTTTAAAATCCATAAATTTCTAATTTTTATCCTTAACAATCTTTCCATCGCGAAGATAAATAATCCGCTTGGCATGTTCGGCAATAGGTGCTTCGTGAGTAATCATTACAATTGTGTGCCCTTGTTTATTCAAGTTCTTAAAGATTTTCATAATTTCCTCACCCTGAGTGGTAGCAATGTTACCGGTTGGCTCATCTGCCAACAAGATACTTGGGTTCATGCTCATTGCCCTGGCAATGGCTACTCTCTGTTGTTCACCGCCGGACAATTGGTTTGGAGTGTGATTTAGCCTGTCTTCTAAACCCATCATTCGTAAATATTTTTTGGCCCGATTCAGGCGTTTTTCTTTAGGAATGCCGGCGAAAATCATGGGAATAGAAGTGTTTCTTAAAGCCGTGGTTCTAGGAAGAAGATTAAACGACTGAAAAACAAAGCCAATTTTTTTATTCCTAATTTCTGCCAGTTGATCATCGCTTAGCTTGCCTATGTCTTCTCCATCCAGTAAATACTTCCCGCTAGTGGGCAAATCAAGTGCTCCTAAGATATGCATTAAAGTAGATTTGCCTGAACCAGATGGCCCCATAATGGCCACAAATTCTCCTTTTTTAATTTCAAAAGAAACATTATCAAGGGCAACTACTTCTACCTCTCCGGTTTTATATATTTTGGAAATGTTGTTTACTTTAATCACAACTTTTAAAAGGCTTAATGAGGGGGAGCGCCTCTCATTATTCCACCCATGCCGCCTCGAGTCCCTGAGAATGGCGATGTTTCCAGGACATCATCAGAAATTAAGCCTATAATCACTACGTCTCCTTCATTAAGACCGGCAACAATCTCTGTTTGCATATCAGAAGTCAAACCAGTCTCTACCGGCACTGTCTGCTGAAGATTTTTTTCTAATAAGCGGACTAAAGTTTGTCCGTCCTGCTCAATCACCGCACCTGAAGGAACCAAAAGAGTATTATCCTTGACAGCAATAATGATATTAGCAGTGACGGTCATGTTAGGCAAAATTTGGGGGGTGTTGGAATCAAGCTGAATAATGGCTGGGTATTGAGTGACGCCACTCATATAGGTGCCGATTTTATCAACACCAACTACTTTGCCGGTAAAAGTTTTATCAGTAATACTATCCAGAGTAACAGTTGCTTTTTGTCCCAGCTTAATCTGAGAAACATCAATTTCTGAAAGATTAACTGAAACTATTGGCATACCCTCAGTTTGGATAGTGGCTACTTTTTGATTAGACACGGACGCGCCCGTATCTAAAGAGCCAATCGTCATTCCTTCAACAAACATCAGACTGGTGACAACACCATTAGTCGGAGCGGTAATCACTGGCGAGCTTAATTTATAAGCCAACCAGGCGCTGTTTACTCCAGTTTGAGCTTGAGTAATTACTGCTTGCTGATTTTTATATTTTGCCTCAGTCGCCAACCATTCTTTTTCGGGGATATGAAATTCGGGCAAGGCCCTTTCTTCCGGTGTATCATACTCGTCCTTTTCAGCCAATTCTTTAAAAGTATCCCATTTGCCAAACATGTCTGCCTGAAGACTATATTGTGTCGCTTTGGCCGACTCTAAAGTATTTTTGGCTGAAAGATAAGAAGAATAAGTTTGAGCATTTTTTTGTTGGCCCTGGAGGTCAAGGGTTACTTCTAAGATTCTATCACCTGCTTTTACAATGTCGCCATCTTTAACATAAACCTTTTTAACAATGCCACTTGCTTTGGTGGTAGCACCCATGATGTTAACAGTTAAAACCTGACCCGAGGCAGAAATGGAAGAAACAAGCATGCCGCGTTCTACTTTGGCAGTTTGAAATTGGGGTTGTTTGTCTTTTTTAAAACCGCGCCAGAGAAAAAAAGTTAAAGCCGCTAAAACAACCAAGACCAAGGCCGCTAATTTGGGCTTTTTTGCAATTAATGATTTGATTCTATTTAAATTTTTCACTGCTAGATTCTACCAGAAAGCAGTTCGTAATACAAAAGAAACAGTTAAAAATTAATGCGTTGTTGTTGCTAAAAAGAGGGCTGTTGACTAGAACGGGATTGTGAAAAAGAAACTGAGCAAAAACTTACCACGAAAAATTTAAACCCAAAAATTAGCACTCGGAAAAAAACTGAAATTTTGCTGAGCGGGTTATAACCCTGAGCATATTTATCCTGAGTGAAATCGAAGGAGTCGAGGGGCCGGCCTAGGCCCTTTTTATCATTAAAGGAATAAAACTGCTTAAATGAGGAAACTTATAATGAATATGAAGAAAAGATACAAATAAAAAGAGTAAATATACTGGGTATCCTTTATCTTTTAAACTCAAAACAGAATCAAATCTAAGCAGATTAATTACTTCAATCTGCCAATACAAAAGTTATTATATCATATGACAATAAATAAAGCAAGCAGTTGGTAGGGGATATCTTTCAGGTAAGCGCTTTTGATATTGCTTCACGAATGTTTCTTCCGCCAAACCAGCCATTGAGATAGACAAGCGTGTGTTTATTTTTATTCCAGCTTTGAAGATAATACTTATCAATACGCCCGCCTTTTTTCAGGAGTTTACCAATAAGCTCGTCTACTGAAAGTTTTGTATTTATATTTTGATTGTATCATATCTGCTGTTGTTTGGGCAACCTTGTTGACAAAGAACAATGTGTTATAATTAGAGCGAAAGGTGGTGATAATAAATGTCCAAAAGACTATTTGTTGGTGGGCTTTCCTTTAGTATAACAAGCTCTCAATTAGAAGAAATATTTTCTAAACTTGGTACGGTTGTGTCTGTAAGTGTAATTACAGATAGGGATACCGGCCAGAGCAAGGGATTTGCTTTTGTAGAAATGGAAAATGATAAAGAGGCTGATGAAGCCATTGAAAAATTAAATGAAACTGAGCTGGAAGGAAGAAAGATTGTTGTTAATGTTGCCAGACCAAGAGAAGAAAGGCGAGACGATCGAGGACCAAGAAGAGAAGAACATCGCAGCTTCTAAACTGCTGTGAGGGCTGGGACCTTTTAGCCCTTTTTTTCTTTTTATGTTCCCGAATCCGTTTTTCTAGATTATTCGTTAAATAGATTGGTACTTCGACTCTGGTTCGGCTTCGTCCTTCGATTGCACTCAGGACTTTGCTCATCATCACTCAGTGTGTTCGACTTTTTCTTGGCCTAGGGCCTTTTTATCATTATAACCCAAGACAGAGACAAGACAAAAAGAAAAATTTATCAAAACACTACTTAAAAAAATATATAATGATAAAATTCTTACTATGCCTAAACGAATTAGGCTCTTATTTGTCTTTATACTAACTGTTCTTCTACTGGCTGGGGTGGCGATAATTGTTAGAAAATCCTTAAAGAATAATGTTGCTCCTCCTGGATACTTAACAGAAAATAATACTCATGTACAAGAATTACCAGTATTTATTGAGTCGCTAAGAAAAAGAAGTTATCCTGCAAGTGAGATAATAATTGAGGAAACATTAACCTTAGGGGTTAACTACAAACGATATATTGCCTCCTATAAATCAGATGGATTGAAGATCTACGGACTGTTGA
>Ga0307380_10002013_pt1 | contig 29202 bp, 27 predicted proteins | sample UN3MG_FD_202239 | JGI IMG/M metagenome (GOLD analysis project Ga0307380, IMG submission 202239) | Soil microbial communities from Risofladan, Vaasa, Finland - UN-3 | ecosystem: Environmental > Terrestrial > Soil > Coastal area > Acid sulfate soil | place: Finland: Risofladan, Vaasa | collected... | reverse complement strand
GTAGAAAAGGGCAACTTCAGTGTCATCCCGACGACCGAAGGGAGGAGGGATCTGGCCAGGAGTTTCGACGAATTCCGCATTTGCGGCTAGATTCCTCGTCGCTGCGCTCCTCGGAATGACATGCGACGCAGGCTTTTCTACCGAGCAGGGGTAAGCGGTTGAATGGTCAAATGGTCAAGTGGGAGCCGGCGCGCGGACATGGACACGCTTGTGGCCCTCTGCCCATTTAACCATTTCACCATTTCACTACTTAACCATTTAACCTCCCCACCCCGCCGACCAGCCGCTTGAAGGCCTCGCCCCGGGCCCGGTAGTCCTCGAACATGTCCCACGACGCGCAGCCGGGTGAGAGCAACACGGCGTCGCCCGCTTGCGCTCGTCGCCGACACGCCGCGACCGCCGCCGCCAGATCGTCGAAAACATCGGCCTCTCCGCCCGCCGCCCGAACCGCCCGTTTTAGCGTCGGCCCCGTTTGCCCGAGGCAGGCCGCGAACCTGGTCCGCTCGGCAGCCACGCGCGCGGCGGACGCCAGATCGATCCCCTTGTCATATCCGCCCAGGATTACCAGCAGCGGGCTGTCGATTGCGTTCATGGCCGTGATCGCCGCCTCGGGTGTGGTCGACTTGGAATCATTGTAGTACGCCACGCCGTCGTGAACGGCCACGCGCTGCAGCCGGTGTGGGAGCCCTTCAAACGTACTCAACGCTGCGACGGCCTCGTCTGGGAAAACGCCAAAGGTGTTCACTACGGTCAGCGCGGCCGCCGCGTTTTGCCGGTTATGTCGGCCCGGCACGGCCAGGTCCACGTCCGGCCAGCGCAGCCGACGATCGGCGCGGTCGTTCGCCGAGGCACAGTCCATCCTCGCGATGGGCGTATCGTCGTCGAGCCCGTAGCGCCACACGCCGGCCAAGTCACCGACCGCCAAGCCGAAGTGGTGCTTCAACTCGTCGGCGTCTTCAATGACAAGCACGTCGCGCCCGCGGTCCTGAAAGCGGACGATGTTGAGCTTGGCCGCCAGGTACGCAGCGAATGTACCGTGCCGATCGAGATGGTTCGGCGTGATGTTCGTGATGACGGCCACATGCGGGCTCCAGCGCACCGCCGGCGTGTGCTGAAGCTGAAAACTGGACAGCTCGAGCACGACGATGTCCACGGCAGTGATGTCTGGCAGGTCCTCCAGCAGCGAGCGGCCGATGTTTCCGCCGACCCAAACGCGGCCGTCTGACATCGTTTCGCGCAGCACGTGGCCGACCATCGCCGTGATGGTGCTTTTGCCAATCGACCCGGTGACGCCGACGCAGCGGGCCGGACAGCGCTCGACGAACAGGTTGATCTCCGTGGTTACGGGCACGCCGGCCGAGCGGGCGGTTTGCAGGAACGGCGAATCGTCAGGGACGGCCGGGCTGGCTACGATCAGGTCCGCCTGGTGGAAGTCGCGCTCGTCGTGCCCGCCGAGCCGCAGCGTCACGTCCAACCCCTCGATCTCTTCAACCGATGCCTTTAGCCTCTCGGCCGGCTTCAGATCGGTGACGGTGACCCGCGCGCCGCCGGTGGCAAGCCAGCGGGTCACACCGACCCCGCCGCCGAAGCGGCCCAGCCCCATCACGGTCGCGCGCTTGTTGTGCCAATGCTGGATCATCTCACCCTCAGCGGATACGCTGCGTCAGAACCGGGAGCGCGAGCGACCGGCATTTGACCCGTTTCTGGGCCCCTCGCTTGCGCTCGGGGTTCGGACTGCCGTTGCTGGCTCTTGGAGCTCTGATTCGCCTCACGCAGGTGTGTACCAGCAACCATACGCGGTACGAGCATGAACGAGATCACTGTCCGCCCTGCCACCACTGATGACCTCGAGGCGATCGTCGCCGGCAACCTCGCCATGGCGCAAGAGACCGAGGGCCGGCAACTCGAGCGCGAAACGGTCCGCTCCGGCGTTGGGCGCCTGCTGACCGATCCGTCCCTGGGAGTGTACTACCTGGCCGAGCTGGACGGGAGGGTGGTCGGGCAGTTGCTGATCACCTACGAATGGAGCGATTGGCGCGACGGGATGTTCTGGTGGATTCAGAGCGTATACGTGGCACCCGCCGCCCGCCGCCAGGGCGTCTATCGCACCCTGCACACCTGGATCGAGCGGACGGCCCGCCAAACGCCCGGCGTCTGCGGCCTGCGACTCTACGTGGACCGGCACAACACCCGTGCCCGGCAGGTCTATGCCCGCCTCGGCCTGCAACCCACCGAATACCGCCTGTACGAGACAGACTGGGGCAACTCCGGGCGGCCGGCAACGGAAGCCTCCTGATCCCACCCGCCCCCGCCATCCCTCCACCGACCTTCAACTCCGAGCGGGACGGCTCTGTGCCAACGCCGGGGTGTGCGCTACCGTGCTGCGGCTCCGCCACGATCGGCCTGGGGCCGGCCGCCAGATGGATCAGGAACGCAGTCCCCAACAGAGTGATGACGCCGAGGACCGGCTCAAATCTCGCCAACTGCCCGACCAGCGGCACAGATGCGACGGTGATCAGGCCGTCGGTAAGCAGCGGAGCGATGGCGACCTTCACGCCGTCGCGAAAGCCGAAGCGGTTGGTTTGGGCGACGACGAGGCCGGTCGTCAGTCCTGGCGTGAGGCCGCCGGCCAGCCCGAAGACGCATCCGGCTGCCAGGAATGCGAAATCATCCAGCATGCGGCTCCGCTTGTTTTGTCGTCACCCAACTCTTGTGGCACACACGAGCGGGATCAGCCTCGAATCAGGTTCCCTCTGCCCGGTGGCTATGCGGTAGCCTCAGAATATGACATGCTCCCCAAGATCTGATCCAGCCGTTATGAGAGTCTTTGGCCCGGCAGCGGCTTGGCCGCTGCCGGTGAAGGCGCTCGATGAAGCGGAAGAAACACACGCCGCAGCAGATCATCCGCAAGCTGCGGGAAGCGGAGGCCTTGCTCTCTGAAGACAAGGGCCTGGCCGAGGTCTGCCAGCGATTGGCCGTGAGTGAAGCGACGTTCCATCGCTGGTGTAACCAGTACGGCGGGATGAAGGCCCAGGACGCCAAGCGGCTCAAGCAGCTGGAGCTCGAGAACTCCCGGCTCAAGAAGCTGGTGGCGGAGTTGGCCTTGGACAAGCAGATTCTGGAGGAAGCCTTAAAGGGAAAATGGTGAGCCCGAGAGCAACGAGTTCTTTCGTTCGTGCGCTCAAGGCTCCGTCGGCGACGGCGGTCTCGCGCAACTTCGCGAAGGCTGCCATCGGCCCCCCAATCTCCTTTCCGAGCCTGCATGACAGTTGCTAGAGTTGCCAACCGTTTCTGGGCTTGGACTTTTCCATTGCTTATGCCCTCTTTCGATACTAACCGGCAAGGATCTCCTCAACTTCGGCCTTGTCCACGTCGGTGATGAACGGGATGCCGCTGATGTCGGCGGCCTCGTGGGTCAGGCAGGCCAGGTCGTCACGCGAAATGTGTTCCAGCGAGAACTTCCGGCTGCCGCACATGAGCTGACGCAGGCCCTGCCCCAGCCGCTCGTAGTAGGTGTAGAGGCCGAGGGCGCCGGTCGGGACCTTCTCGAACTCTTCGTCGCCCAGTTCCTTCCGCAATTCGCCGGCGGTCACGAAGATCTCGTCTTTGGTGTTCCCGAAGCGTTCAATGTAGACGGGGATCTGGCCGTCGTTGATCGTCCGCCCGATGGTCTTGCCCACCATGGCCGCCGCGATCGGCGCGCGAGCCATGCCGATAAGCTTGACAAACGGTGCCCCCAAAGCCAGACCCTTGAAAATCTGATCCTCGAAGGTGAACCCGCCGGCGAGCGCCAAGGCGGGCACCTTCATTCCCTTGTCGGCTAGGAACTTGGCGTACTTGTAGAGCAGCGAATGCAGCTCGACCGGAGGCACGCCCCACTCGTTCATCATCCGCCAGGGGCTCATGCCCGTGCCGCCGCCGGCGCCGTCCACGGTCAGCAGGTCCAGTTTGTACTTCGTGGCATACATGACCGCGCGGGCCAGGTCGGCCGGCCGGTAGGCGCCGGTCTTGAGGAAGATGTACTTGGCGCCGGCCTTACGCAGCTCTTCGACCCGCTCGGCGAAGGATTCCTCGCTGACCATCCCGATACGCGAATGGCGCTCGAATTCCTTGAACGCCCCGCGCTCGAACGCCTTGATGACGTGCGAGTCAGTTGGGTTCGGCAGCACGACATAGCCGCGCTCGTAGAGCATCTGGGCCTTCTTTAGATTGGTGATCTTGACTTCACCGCCGATATTCTTGGCGCCCTGGCCCCACTTGAGCTCGACGCACTCCGCCCCCAACTTCTCGATGGCGTACTCCTGCGTGCCCAGCCGGGTGTCCTCGATGTTGGCCTGGACGATGATGGCCCCGTAGCCGTCGCGCTGGTGCTCCTTGTACAGGCCGACCCGACGTTTCAGGTCCACAGTGTCGATCACGCGCCCGTCCTGAATGATCGCCTCGGGGTCCATGCCGACCACGTTTTCGCCGATGGTCAGGCCGGTGCCGGCCAGCGCGGAGCCGATGGCCAATCCTTCCCAGTTGTTCTTGGCTATGTTGGTCGAACCGATACCCGGGATGACCCACGGATAGCGGAACTTGACCCCCTTGTCGTGGCCGAAGGCGACTTCCAGCTTGACGGCCGGGAAGATGGCCTTGTCGCTATCGGCTTCGATGCCATGCGCCCCTACCGCCGTGCCCATGATGTTGAAGTGCGAGTAATCCACCGGGTAAGTCTTCTCGGCCGCGGTGGTAATCACGCCGAAGGGCTGCGGGTAGATGACCTCGTGGCCGCGGTAGGCGGACTTGCCGATCTCGCACATGCCGATGCAGCCGTCCACACAGGTGACACACATGCCCGAGCTGGGCGTGATCGAGCCCTCGGTCCGGTTCTTGGTGAGGGTGGCAGCCGAGGCATTTATTCTTGAGAGTGACATCGAGTCTGTTCCTCCGTTGGTTATTCTTTTTCTAGCTCACAGGCAACGCAGGGGGCCATGTAACACATCATGTCGTCGAACTGTTCCTTTTCGACGCAAGGCGGGCTCAGGTTGGCGCAGCCGCCGCAGACGGCCTTCTCCGGCTCCGTGTAGGTGCAGCGCAGCTGGCAGGCCGGGCATACGTACATGCAGCCGCCGCACAGCCGGCACTCCACCGACTTGATGTCAAAGGGCGTACCGATGCTGCGGGTCTGGCCGCGCCCGCGGAAGCCGATGGCCTTGGCCATCATCTGCTGCTCGCACATTCGCACGCACAACCCGCACAGGATGCAGTCTTCGTGCTCCTGCCGGAAGCGCTGTCGGCGTACGTCGTGCGCGGAGGCCAGGTCCTGGATCGTCTTGGACTGTGGGCACGAGGCCAGCAGGAGTTCCAGAACCATCTTGCGGGCCCGCACAACGCGCGCTGAGGCTGTCCGCACCTTGAGACCTTCTTGGGCCGGATAGGTGCACGAGCTGACCAGCTTCGCTTTCGGTCCCTCCCCGATCTCGACCACGCACAGCCGGCAGGCACCGTACGGCGACAGCCCCTCCATGTGGCACAACGTTGTGATCGGAAAGCCGAAGAAGCGTGCGGCTTCGAGCAACGTCGTGCCTTCGTCAACCGAGACTGCCAGACCGTTGATCTGCAAGGTTATCATGCCGTCTCTCCCACGGTGGCCGGGCGCGCCTTTTCCTCTTCCTTGGGCTGAGTGAACTCGAGGTCACACCTCAAACACCGCTTGGCCTCCCGCGTTGCATCTTCAACGGAAAGCGACAACTCCACCTCGCTGAAGCTCCGTTTGCGCGACTCAGCGGGGATTGCGGGTACCGGGACCCTGTCGGCCGCTTCAAGTTCCTCCTCGCTGAGCGAAACCGGCTCAACGTAGATATCCGGCAGTCGGATCACCCCCGGCTGTTCAAGCTGCTCGTCTCGCAGCCAACGCGCGATCATCAGAGCGGCCTTCTTACCGGCCGCGATAGCGTCAACCACGGTGTTGGGGCCGGTGACCAAGTCTCCTCCGCCAAAGACGCCCGGTCGGCTCGTCATCAGCGTCAGGGGATCCGATCGCAACGTGCCGGTTGCTCCCATTTTCAGGGGTTGCGACGACGCATCCACAAGGCTGGCGGGATCCGGGTCCTCGCTGATGGCCACGATTATCGTCTCGAAAGGCAGGTCGGTCTCGGTGCCGGGGATGGGTACCGGTCTGCGCCGTCCGTCGGCGGCCCGATCCGCCAAACGGTTGCGAATGACCGTTACTCCGGCTACAGCCCCGTCGTCTCTGCGTAGGCCGACTGGACTGACCAGAATCTGCAACTCGACTCCTTCCACCAGCGCCGCCTCGATTTCTTCCTCAAAAGCGGGCATCTCGTCCCGGGTACGCCGGTAAAGGATAGTAACGCTCTCGACCGCATCCTGCCTAACCGCGACACGGGCGGCATCGATGGCAGAGTTGCCGCCCCCGATCACGGCGACCCGCCCACGGGCCAACTGTTCGCCACGCAGGTTGAACGCCTTGAGGAAGCGCATCGAAGGAATCACCCCCGCGCAGTTTTCCCCTTCCAGGCCGAGCCGGCGGCTCTTGTGGGCGCCGGTGGCTAAAAAGACCGCCTTGAACCCGTCTTCAAACAGGCTGTCCACAGTGAAGTCTCGGCCCAGCGCCATGTTGCAGCGGAGAGACACGCCGTCGGCGAGAAGCGCGTCTATTTCTCTGCCCAACACTTCACGCGGCAGACGGAACGCGGGGATCCCACTGAACAGCATTCCACCGGGCCGGTCTTCCGCCTCGAAGACCGTCGGCTGATATCCGGCAAGAGAGAGGTAATGAGCGGCGGCAAGCCCGGCCGGGCCCGCGCCGACGATGGCGACCCTGGCGCCGTCGCCGTTTGTAACCGGTACCGCTTTCGGCTCGTACACGGAGGGCTCCACCCGATCGGTGACGAATCGTTTCAGGGCGCGGATGGTGATCGCCTGCTTGCCGCCTGTAGCGCTGCGACAGTGACTCTCACACGGGTGAGAGCAGACCCGGGCACAGACCGAGGGGAACGGATTGGCTTCCCGGATCGCCTGATACGCCTCTTCGTATCTGCCACGCGCTATATGGGCAATGTAACGCCACGCCTCGGTCCCCAGCGGGCAGGCCGCCTCGCAGGGAGCCCCGACCAACTCTTTACAGACGAAGGCCTTGCACTTCTTGTGCCGAACGTGCTCCTCGTACTCATCGCGGAAATAATGGAGCGTACTCAGGACGGGATTCGACGCCGTCTGCCCCAAACCACACATGGTCGTGTCTTTCACAACCTGCGCCAGCTCCTCGAGAAGCTCTAGATGTTCAGGAGTCCCTTTTCCTTTGGAAATGTCGTCGAGGATCTCGTACATCCGCTGTGTACCTTTGCGGCACGTGAAGCACTTGCCACACGACTCCTCCTTGAGGAAGTTCATGAAATACCGGGCGACATCGACCATGCACGTGTTTTCGTCCATGACGATCATGCCGCCCGAGCCCATGATCGATCCCGCTTCGGCCAGGCTGTCGTAGTCGATGGGCAGATCAAACATCTTGGCGGGAATACATCCCCCGGACGGCCCCCCGGTCTGAACGGCCTTTATCTTTGCCTTGCCGACCGGCCCACCGCCCATGTCCGTAACGATCTGGTCGATGGTGATGCCCATGGGGACCTCGACCAGCCCGGTATTCTTGATCTTGCCCACCAGGCTGAAGATCTTGGTGCCCGTGTTACCCTTGGTGCCGACCTGGGCAAACCGGGGGGCGCCGCCGGCGATGATGACGGGGACGTTGGCCCAGGTTTCGACGTTGTTGATGGCCGTCGGTTTGCCGTCGATACCTTTCTCGATCGGGAACGGCGGGCGTTGACGCGGCTCACCCATCTTGCCCTCGATGGAGCGAATCAGCGCCGTTTCTTCGCCGCAGACGAAAGCCCCGGCGCCCCTGACGAGCTTGACGTCAAACGAGAAGCCGGTTCCCAGAATGTTCTGGCCGAGCAGGCCGAGGTCGCGACACTGCCGCAGGGCGATGATCAGATGCTTGATGGCCAGCGGATACTCGTTACGCACGTACACAACGCCATTATTCGCGCCGGTCGCGTACCCCCCAATCAACATGCCTTCGATGATGCTGTGGGGGTTGCCCTCTAGCACGCTGCGATCCATATACGCACCCGGGTCGCCCTCGTCCGCATTGCACACGAGGAACTTGCCCCGCCCATTTCGCTGCGCGGCCAGGAGCTCCCATTTCAATCCGGTGGGAAAGCCGGCGCCGCCGCGACCGCGCAGCCCCGACGCCTTGACCTCCTCGACAGCCCACTTGGGGTCGCCGTTGTCCAGCGTGCGCACGAGCGCCGCATAGCCGGCGTTCTCAACGTAGTTGTAGATGCGGATCGGATCGACCTTCTCGTTGCGCGCCAGAATCGTCCGCACCTGTGCCTTGAAGAACGAGATGTCGGCCTGCTTCTCCACCGCCTTGCCGGTGACGGGATCAACGAAGAGCAGCTCGTCGGCCACTCTGTCCTGGGCGACGGCCTCAACGATCCGGGCCATCTGCTTGATGCCCAGCTTGGGGTAGAAGGTTCCGCGCGGCTCGATGAGCACCGAGGGCTCGGCTTCGCAGAATCCGTGGCAGCCGGTGATGCGCAGATGAATCCTGTCCGTCAGGCCCCTATCCAGCAGCTCACGCTTAGCCACGCGAATCAAATCGTTCGCCCCGCTCGCCTGCCCACACGTGCCCGCCGGTATCACGATCGTGGGCACGCTCGGGTCCCGGTCGGCGATGAGACGACCCTGCAACGCCTTGAAATCTTCGATGGATTTCAGTTTTTCCATGGACCGATCCTGCTGTTGATTCATCCGCTCGTGGACAACCCGAGCGGTTGGGGCTAGACAACGCTCAGAAGCCGCCGCCGTTTAGATCGAGCCTGTGCCCCTTGCAGCCGCGCCGCGAGCAGACCTGCACGATGCCACCTCCGCGGACGATCATGGAGACCATCGGCGCGCCGCAGTCCGGGCAGTCCGAGGTCCCCTTCAGGTCCGCGTGGCAGTGCGGACAGAAGGTATCCACCACCGTGTTCATGGGGATCTCGTACTCGGATTCAAGCGTGTAGCTGCCGTACAGTGAGGACAACCTGAGCCAGCCGTGCTTCCGGTCAAAGGACACCGTTACGCGAATCGACGGGCAGCCGTCGATCAGGTGCTCCGGCTCCATCAAGCTGTGGTTGCAGCGCGAACAATTGACCGTGACCGGGAAGATGCGCCGGTCGCCCTTGACCTCGACCTTGTCGAGGCCGTCGCGCGTCCTCTTGACAATCTGGTTCACCTTACCCTTGCCGACGTTGGAGAAGTAGTGACCGTCTACAACGACGATCGGCCCAAGTGCACAGGCGCCCAGGCAGTTCACGGTCTCCAGCGTGAACTCCTTGTCTGACGTCGTCTCGCCCGCCCTGACTCCCAGTTGCCGCTGAAACTCCTCGCCAACCGTAGGCGCCCCGCGGACGTGACAGGCCGTACCCGTGCAGACCGAGCAAAGATGCTTGCCACGGGGTTTCAGGCTGAACGACCTGTAGAAGGTGGCCACGCCGTAGACGTCAACCAGAGACCGCCCGGTCTTGTCGGCCACCAGCTTGAGCGCCTCGGGCGGCAGATAGTTGTGCTTGGCCTGGATGTCCTCAAGAATGGAGATGAGCCCGCCCCGATCGGTGCCGTGCTTCTCGAGAATGCTCAGGATTTCATCCGTTTCCATACTCTTGTTCCCACGTGAAGTATTCGTGTTCTTGTTGCATGGCAATCGCTGCCGGGCGTCGGGCGGATTACTCATAGTTCTCGCAGTGCCAGACGCCCCCCTCCGGCTTCGGATGCGTACAGGTCTGACGATGCTCGCAGTTCACGCAAAGCCCCGAATACTTGGAGACCTCCTCTTCGGCCACACGGCGCGCCATCGACGAGTCGGCGGGCGCCGAAGCTCTATCGCTGGTGATTCGCTCGACGGGCGGCATGTAGTTGTCAAACATCTCACAAAACAACGCGGGACCCCTTCTGGCTCGGTAGTAGCAGCCCGGAGCGTTGTTGCACGTCGAGCAAAGACCAAGGTTGCCTCCGATGGCTGGCATAGCACCGATCTCCTTCGCGTGCTCGGCTAGGCGCGGTGCAGCTCACGCGGGCATACGACCACGCCGTCAAGTCATTCATCCACACACAACCGTCATGGGCAACCGGCGTGCCAGTACCGCGATTCGGCTTGGTGAGCCGTTCACACGAGGACCGAGACATGGACCGGTAATGAGCTAAGTCCTGCACAACTGGCAGGATACGTTGGTCGCCAGCCATACCCGACGCGGGAGCACACGGGCTGAGCCGGTGCCCGAAGATGGGGCCGAATACTGGGGAGTTTTGAACCACTGGGGCAATCGCCCCGGCGCGGAATTGGTCAAACTGGTTCACCTCCGTGACTCTTGAGCTTTTCACGCAGCGTTTTGCGGTCGATGCCGAGGATCTCCGCCGCGCGCGTCTTGTTGCCGCCCACGCTGGCCAGCACGTTGCGAATATGTTCCGCCTCGACTTCGGCCATGGTGCGATCCAAACCCACTTCCCGGCCCAAGGAGAAACGCATCGTTGAAGGCAGATCCGGAATCTCGATCACATCGGCCTCTGTCATGACAACCAGGCGCTGAATGAGGTTCTCCAGCTCGCGGACATTCCCCGGCCAGTGGTAGTTCCTGAGGACTTGCAAGGCCTCGTCGGAGAACCGCGGCACCGGCCGGCCCAGCTCTTCGGCGAACTTCGTGGCGAAGTGGGAAGCTATCAGCAGAACGTCATCCTCCCGCTCGCGCAGCGGAGGCATGGCGATCGTGATCACGTGCAGACGAAAGAACAGATCCTCACGGAAAACCCGGTTCTTGACCAGCGTGCGCAGATCCTTGTTGGTCGCAGCCAGGACGCGCACATCCACCTCTCGGGGGCGGGACGATCCGACCATGTAGATGTCGCCGTCCTGGAGCACCCGCAGCAGCTTGGCCTGCATGGCCAGGCTCGTATCGCTGACCTCGTCGAGGAAGATGGTCCCGCCGTCGGCGGTCTGAAAAAACCCCGCGCGGGCTTCACTGGCTCCCGTGAAGGCCCCCTTGACGTGTCCGAACAGCTCGCTTTCCAGCAGGCTCTCCGGGATGGACCCGCAGTTCACCGGCACGAAGGGGGCCGATGCCCGTGAACTGTTGTAGTGAATCGCCCGGGCCGCCAGCTCCTTGCCCGTGCCGCTCTCGCCCGAGATCAAAACTGTAGCCCGAGCTGAAGCGGCCTTGCCGATTGCCTGGAACACCTCGCGCATCGCTTTGGACTCACCGATCAGGCCAGCCAAGGACGTGGGCGGCTGAGCCGGCGCGCTTTGCGCGTTTCGGCGAGCCTGCAAGACGTCCAGGACGCTCCTTACGGCCGAAAGCAGCTCCTCATCGGTGAAGGGCTTGGTGAGATACTCCTGGGACCCGGCCTTGACGGCCGCCACCGCTCCCTGGATCGTCGGGTAGCCGGTAATCATCATGGCTTCGGTGTTCTTGAAGTTCTCGCGAACGTGCTGAACCAGGTCCAGCCCGCTGACCTTGGGCATCTTCAGGTCGGTGATGACCAGATCGACCGGCGTGCCGTCCAGAATGCGGATGGCCTCAACCGCGCCGGGGGCGGTGAACACCTGATAGCCACTGGCGGTCAGGTTGCGCTGGATCAGTTCCAGGGCATCGGGTGCGTCATCGACGACCAGGATGCGTTCCTTGTCAGCCATGGGTGCTATCCTGAGCAGCCTCCTGAGAGTCCCTACCAGAACCCCGAGCGCGAGCGAGGGGCCACGCAAGTACGCGGGTGCCGGAGCCGGCCGGTCGCTTGCGCTCCCGGTTCTGTTAGGCGGTTTGCGTTTCTTCCGGCCCGCTGAGGGGCAGACGAATCTCGAACCGCGTGCCTTGGCCAACCTGGCTCTCAACGTCAATCGACCCGCCGTGCGAGGTCACGATCCCGTGCACCACCGCCAAACCAAGTCCGGTACCCTCGTGCACGTCTTTCGTCGTGAAGAACGGCAAGAACACCTTTTCGAGGGTCTCTCTGCTCATACCGATGCCGGTATCGTTCACGCTGAGCTGCACGGAGGAACCGCTCGACCGCGTGCTTACCGTCAGCGTTCCTCCATAGGGCATGGCCTGTACGGCATTGACGACCAGGTTGACCAGAACCTGCTTGAGTTGCGCCGGATCGGCAGTGATCTCAGGCATCGCTGGCGCAAGCTCACGGACAACTTGGATATCTCTCTTTGCACACTGGGCTTCCAGGAAATAGAGGGCGTCCTCAACCACTTGATTCAGATCCACGTGGCCCTTCTTGGGCGGCATCTGTCGGGCAAAGACCAGCAACTTCTTGATCACCTCCCGCGTGTACAGCGACGCGGTGACGATCTTCTCGATGTCCTGCTCCGCCGGGACAGGCAGTTCGGGACACTTCTTGGCCAGTTGGGCGAAGCCGAGAATGCTGCCCAGGGGCTCGTTTAATTCATGGGCTACGCCGGCAGCCAACTGTCCGATTGTGGCCAAGCGATCCGCGTGGATGAGTTGGCGTTGAAGCGCGGACCTCTCCTCCTCTGCCTCTTTCCGCTCGACAATAACGGCCACCTCTCTGGCCACGGCGTCGATCAGCTTCTCCTCTTCCTGGAGAAACGCGCCAGCCGCCAACTCCGGCCTGTCCTCCAAATAGACGACCTCCACCGCGCCTCGTCGCTGCCCGTTGATGACGATATCCGCGGTCTGCCGGTGCCTGGTCCGCCGAAAGCCGGGCGTCACGTACGAATGCTTGTCGAGCACGATCCTGGCCGCGGCATTCTCCGGATACTGCCAGCCGGGAGGAAGCAGCCGCACGATGCGGTGCAGAATGTCTGCCAATGAGATCCCCGGCTGTTCGACGACTTGGGCGATGCCGTACAGGCACGTCAACTCCTTGATCCGCTCACGTAACGCCACCTGTGCCCGCCAGTCCGCTACCGCCAGCCCGAGTGCCTGGGCGACCTCCTCGCAGAACTCAACTTCCTCTTCGGTGAAGCAGTTGGGCTGCTCGCTCTTGATGTGCAGGAGGCCGATGGTCTCCTCGTCCACGAAAAACCGTGTCAAAGCGAGCGAGCGGTAGTGCCCGCCGATACACAGACTCTCGGCGGTCTTTCGCCCATCGGTCCCCGCGTTCGGCACCAATGGCTCACAGGTGTCGCCGGTCCAGAAGCTCCCGTTGCCGGTGAAGAAAGGCAGCGCCGAATCGAAGTGTTGACAGGCGACGTCGGAGCACAATCGCTCCAAGTCCGTATGGTTCCGAGATGCAGGAATCACCCGCCCGCCTTCGCGGACCGTCCACCGCACGAGTTCAAGCCGGGCGGCCTTCTGCGGCCGCCGCGTGGCTTCCCAGCGATAATGCAGGTCACCCTCGTTGAGCCGCACCTCGACCGCGTCGCAGCCGCAGAACTCCATGAGCACGCTCGATACTTCGCGCAGGAACTCCATCCTGGTCAGGCCGCGGTTGGCACACTGCAAGATCGCCTGCGACAGGCGGGCTCCCTCCTCAATCCGCATACCGCGGCGCCTACCGAAACCAGTGGCGTCCGCGCGGTCCTTTTTCGTATCCGCGCCGGCCATTCTGGACCTCCATGCCCATCATAAAGCGCCCCTGGCCAATCTTCCACGCTCGGCTTACTTCCCGCAGCTTTTGCAGCCCTGCCTGCGACCAGCAGCGTCCGGGGCATGGTGCTGCCCGTAACCGTACAGCACAGAGGGCAACACGGCAGCGCCCGAGTAAGCCGCGGCGGACAAGAACCAGACAGCCGGGTCGGTGACGCCGCAGGTGATGGCGTGGACGGCGACGGCGGTCCGGAAGGTCTGGCAGGCGAAGTAGCCCATGAAGTAAGTGAAGGCCCGCCAGGCGAACGAGGTCCGCGTAAGATCCTGGAGTTCGCGGCGCCTGGCCTCGACTTCGTCGTCAGACAGCGGGACCGCAGCGGCGTGGGGCGAGCCGCAGGCGACAGCAAGACGAGCGTTAGAACTCAAGCGTGTGGATGCGGAGGGTGCCCGCCCTGCCCTCACCCGCGTTGCTGATCTTGACGGTCAGCGGCTCGCCGATGCCCTTTTCGCCATGTCCGGTCGTGCCCGGCAGGATGCGAGGGAAAACGGCCTCGGCAACGTTGGCGGAGTTCGAGCGTTCAGCCTGACTCATGTGCGGCGCTCCATCAGATACAGCCGCTTTGCTCGAGATGGAATCTCCGGACAACTTCCCGACGCCTGACATACTGCACGCCCCCTTGGCAGTCGGCCGACCACGTCGCTTGGAATCTCGTGATCACCCGCTCTCCGAATGGCAGCCGAAACTGAACCAGCGTCGAGTCGGAGGGTACCCCGCCCCGTCCAATTCGAAGCGTTCACCGTGACTCATCCCAGTCGGCTCCACCTCGCTAAACAAGGGCCGATATCCCTCCCACGCGTCCGTGATGCGCCATGGCAGCAAGTCCGTGAGGGACTGGGTCAACTGCATGCAACGCGCGGCGAAGACGGGCGGCTACCTGCAGCGCGCCGGCACCGTCGGTGGCACCGGCCGGGCGGTCAACGCCAGTGGCAACGGCTATCCTCCGACGCCGGGTGTCAACGACCGGGACCGCCAGCGATCCCATGAACGCGGCGTGGGATCGTCCGCGCCGGTACTCGGGCTCGCGCGGCGGGTGCTTGAGGTAGCGGATGACCTTGTCCACGTCGGGATCGATCAGCAGGCTCGCCGAATAGTAGAGCAGATCACGGCAGCGGTGCAGGCACGCGCCCCCGACCTTCCGGTCACCAAGAACCAGATCGCAAATCCCTGCCTGGTCGATGCCCGGGATGCCGATACGGGTCAGACCGTCGATCAACCAAGCTGTCAGCGTGTCGAAGTGTTGGCGGTGGCGGCCGAAGGGAAGCCCGGTTACCACGACGGATACGATCACATTCCCCGGATCGAGGACCACCGCACAGCCTCCGCCACGCCGCCTGAGAACCGGTACATCGTCTGCCCGGCAGGCGTCGAGGTTCAGCTCCACCTCCGGGCGACTGCCCGAACCAAGGACCACCACCGTGTCCGTGAGCCGATAGACGCGCACACGTGTCCACTCGTCGCGGCGCGCGGCGGCGATCAGATCGTCGTCATAGGCGTAACGGGGGAAGGAAGAATCGACCATCAGCCTACCGCTTCGGCCTATGTATGTGTACGGCGGAACCGGCCGCCACCTCGGTCGCCTCCATGATCGCTTCCGACAGCGTGGGGTGTGGGTGGATGGTGACCATGAGGTCTTCCAGTGTGGCACCCATTTCCAGAGCAAGCGTGCCTTCGGCAATCAGCTCGGACGCGTGCAGCCCCACCATGCCCACCCCCAAAACCAACTGCGAGTCGGGATCGGTAATGATCTTTACCAGCCCGTCCGTGCGACCCAGCGTACGCGCCCGGCCCAGAGCCGAGAGCGGGAAGCGTCCGACCTTGACCTTGATGCCCTGCTCGGCGGCCTCCTGCTCGGTCAGGCCCGCCCAAGCCAGCTCCGGATCGGTGAAGACCACGGCGGGAATCGCGCGGTTGTCGAATGCGGACGGCTGACCGGCGATAACCTCCGCGACGACCTTGGCTTCGCGGCTCGCCTTGTGGGCCAGAGCCGGCCCCGGCGTGACGTCGCCGATGGCATAGATGTGCGGCACAGCCGTGCGGCCTTCCGGGCTGACCTCAATCAACCCGCGCTCGTTGGGCACGATGCCGGCGGTCTCCAGACCGAGGTTGTCCGTGTTGGGCTTGCGGCCGATAGCGACGAGAACCTGGTTGAACTCGTCCGTGCGGGTTTCGCCCTGGTGCTCGATGGTGACGGCGAACCCGGAGGACGTCTGCTCCACGCCCACGACCTTGGATTCGACCAGGATGGACTCGAACTTCTTCTCGCAGTTCTTGACGACCACGTTGACCAGGTCCGGATCCGCCCCGGTCAGCAGCCGCGGGAAGAACTCGACCAGGGTTACCTTGGAGCCCAGGCCGGCGTAGACCAGCCCCATCTCCAGTCCGATGTACCCACCGCCGACCACCAGCAGCCGCTGCGGGACCTCGGGGATCTGCAGCGCCTCGGCCGACGACCAGACCGGCAGGTTGTAGGCCGGCGGCAACTCGTTGATCCGCGAGCCGGTGGCGATGACACACTCGCGGAAGTCGATCCCGGCAATCTCGGAGTTCTCCAGCATCAGCGAGCGTGGACTGTCGAACCGAGCCCGCCCGCGGATGACCTCAACGCCCCGCCGTTTGAGCAGACCGCCGATGCCTTGCGTCAGCCCGCTGATGACGGACTCGGTCCACTGACGCAGAGCCCGCGGGTCGATCGTCAGATTGTCGAAGGTCAGACCGGCCTTGGCCGCTTCGCGGGCGGCAGCCGCCAGCTCGACGATCGTAATTAGCGCCTTGGACGGTATGCATCCCTCGATCAGGCAAACCCCGCCGAGACGCTCACGCTCTTCGATCAGCGTGACCTCCTTACCGAGGTCGGCCGCACGCAGGGCCGCCACATATCCCCCGGGACCAGATCCGATTACGGCCAGCTCGGCTTCCTGACGCAAGCTTCCCACCACCATGGCGACGTCTCCCGATATGCTTTGGGGCTCGTGTCGAAGACAACCCCTTACGCTTCAAGCAGCAACAGATTCGGATCGGATAGCTGTCGCACCATCTCGCTGACGAACCGTGCGGCGTCCGCCCCGTCGGCAATGCGGTGATCGAAGGCCAGCGTGAGCGGCAGAATTTTGCGAATCACGATCTGGCCGTCGATCACGACCGGCTTCTCTTGTACCCGCCCCATCCCCAGGATGGCCACCTCCGGGTAGTTGATCGCCGGGATCAGGGCGGTGCCGCCGAGTGGACCCACGTTCGTGATCGTAAACGTGCCCCCGCGCAGCTCCTCTACCGAAAGCGTTCCCTCGCGAGCCTTCGCTGACAGCTCCTCGATTTCGGTCGAGATCCGGAGAATACTCTTGCGGTCGGCCTCCCGAATGACCGGCACAACCAGACCGCGGCCCGTGTCAACTGCGACCCCGATATTGTAGTATTTCTTGTAGATGATCTGTTCCTGGAACGGATCAAGACTGGCGTTGAACGCCGGCGTGGCCTCCAGCCCCGCCGTCACTGCCTTGATGACGAACGATAACAGCGTCAGGTGCCCCCCCGGCTTCCCGCTGCGGCGCTCCTTCTCCCGCCGACGAAACTCCTCGAGCAGCGTCACGTCCGCGTCGTCCATGTGGGCCACGTGCGGAACCAGGATCATGGAGGTGACCATCTTGCGCGCCACCTTGCGCCGGATCGAGCGCAGCGGCTCTATCTCCACCGGACCCCACTGAGCAAAGTCCGGCAACGGCTCGATGTCGAGGAACGGAATCGCGTCGGCGGCCGTGGCCGCGATCTTTGCCGTGGCACGCCGTTCGTGCTCTTCAAGAGTCTCCGGCTCGGCGGCCGGCGCGGGCACGCCCGGCTTCGCCGCAAAACGCGTCACGTCGTCGTGCGTAACACGCCCACCCGGTCCCGTGGGCGGAACCTGCCGAATGTCGATCTTCAGCTCGCGCGCCAGCCGACGGGTGGCCGGCGCGGCAACCACCCGACCCCACAGCGCCGCCGGAGCTGCGGGTACCTCGGCGGGCCGGGCGGCCGGCGGTGGCGCCGCCGCTGCCGCCGGCGCCGGCTTGCCGGCCGGCGCTTCGACCGCGGCGGTCGGCGGTGCCACGGCGACCCCGGTGCCGTCGTCGATTACGGCGAGGACATCGCCCACCAGCACCGTGTCTCCCACCTTTCCTGCCACCGAGACGATCTTGCCGCCGCGCGGCGACGGGATTGTCAGGGCCGCCTTGTCCGTCTCCACGTCAACCAGCGGCTCGTCCTCTTGAATCGTGCCGCCGGGCGCGACGTACCATTTGAGGATCTCACCTTCATGAATACCTTCGCCGAGGTCGGGCAGCTTGAACTCGTACACGGCAGCCTCCTAGAAGTCGATGGTCTCCTCGATCGCCCGGCGGATGCGCCCCGCAGTCGGGATGAACGCCAATTCCCGGCCGAAGTAGGGCGTGACAACGTCGTAGCCGGTTACCCGTCGCACGGGGGCTTCCAGGTACATCAGGGCTTTGTCGTTGATCGTCGCGATGATCTCCGAGGCCGGGCTGAACGACTGCGGGGCCTCCTGCACCACCACGCAGCGCCCCGTCTTCTCCACCGAGCCGGCAATGGTATCACCGTCCAGCGGCGAGATCGTGAGCAGGTCGATCAGCTCGATGCTGGTTCCACGCTGCTTGTGCACCTCCTCGACCGCCTGAAGTGTCGGCCGCATCATCGCGCCCCAAGAGACGACGGTCAGGTCCGTTCCCTCCTGAACGATCTGCGCCTTTCCAATCTCCATGGTCTGCTCTTCCTCACTGACCTCCTCGCGGAACGCCCGGTAGGAGCGTTTCGGCTCCATGAAGACCACCGGGTCGGGGTCGCGGATGGCCGAGACCAGCAGGGCGCGTGCGTTGCTCGGCGACGAGGGGATGACCACCTTCACGCCGGGCACGTGTGCGTACGTCGCCTCGTGACTCTCCGAGTGATGCTCCAGGGCGCGCACTCCGCCGCCGTAGGGCATGCGCACCACGAGGGGCGCGCTGAACTTGCCGTGGGTGCGCCCACGCAGCCGGGCCGCATGGCCCTCGAGTTGCCCGAGCATCAGATACGAGAACCCGGAGAACTGCATTTCCGCGACCGGGCGCAGACCCGCGACGGCCATGCCGATCGAGGTGCCCAGAATACCCGACTCGGCCAACGGCGTGTCGATGACCCGGGCCTCGCCGTACTTCTCAAATAGGCCATCGGTGACCCGGAACACCCCGCCGTTGACGCCAATGTCCTGCCCGAGCAGGACTACCCGCTCGTCTTTGCTCATCTCCTGGTCGAGACCCAGGTTGATCGCTTGGACCATGTTCATCTTAGCCATCAGTAGCCTCCCTCTCCAGCTCGTCGAGGAACGCCGCGCGCTGTTGCTCGATCCTGGGGTGCGGGGTTCCGAACACATGATCGAACGGGGCGTCGGGCTTGAAGTCCTTCCTGGCCTCGAATGCCTTGACCGCGTCGTCGATTTGCTGTTTGAGCTGCGCCTCCAGTTCCGCTTGCCGCTCGTCGTTCCATATCCCCTTCGTTTCCAGGTACTTCCTGAAACGCGGCAGGGGATCACGCTCTTCCCAGGCGCGCACCTGCTCCTCGGGCCGGTACTTGCTCGGGTCGTCGGCGGTGGTGTGCATCCGCAGACGATAGGTCACGGCCTCGATGAACGTTGGGCCTTCCCCGGCACGGGCGCGGTCGAGGGCTTCCTTGGTTGCCTGATACATGGCCAGCGCGTCGTTGCCGTCGACTTGAATCCCCGGGATGTCGTAGGCGATCGCCTTCTGCGCCAGCGTCTGCGAGCGGGTCTGCTTGGAGCGCGGCATCGAGATAGCCCACTGGTTGTTCTGACAGATGAAGACCACCGGCGCCTGCCATACCGAGGCGAAGTTGAGGGCTTCGTGGAAGTCTCCTTCCGAGGTCGCCCCGTCGCCCATGAAACACACGACGGCCGAATCCGTTTCGCCGCGCAGCTTCATCGCGTAGGCAATGCCCACGGCGTGCAACATCTGGGCCGCGACGATGATCGATGTGGGCAGGGTCCGCTCGCTGCCGGGGAAGACGTTCCCTTCCTCGTACCCGTTGTAGAACAGAAACTGGTTTTCAATGGGTTCGCCGCGCATCAGGCGGCCGCCAAGTTCGCGGAAAGCACCCACGAACCAGTCCTTGTCGGTCATGGCCAGTACCGGGCCGCAGACGGCCGCCTCCTGCCCCGTAGATGGGCCGAACGTTCCGATGCGGCCCTGACGCTGCAACTTCAGCAGGCGATCATCCACCGCTCGGGCCAGGACCATCGCCCCGTACAGCCGGAGGAGTTCCTCAGAGGCCAGATCCGGCTCACGCTGTTGGTCTACCTTGCCGTTCTCGTCGAGGACGCGGAGGTGGGATATGCTGAAAGTCCGGTCCTTCAGATCGAGCGCATCAGTTTCCAGGTGGTTTGCCCGTTGCACTGCGAAGCCTCCGTTGATCAGCCCGTCGCCCTTTAGCACATTTTGATGCATTTGTCGCCTCCGTTTGACCCGAATTTCCCAGACGGAGTCTCTGCTCGTGGCATGATACGTGTGGGTTCTCCCTGTGATCCAGAGGTTCTCGGCCAATCTGGCAGGACCACCCAATGGGTGACAGGCGAGAACCGGCACCACGCGTTCAATTCGGCGGCAGACTCAGACTCGGTTCTCTCGGGCCGAAAATCACCACTAATGCAAGACTGCTGCTGTTTCGAAAACTTGACGGAGCGTTTCGCCTGACTGTGACAGGGGGGGAGTGTGCAGCATTGGTCGCTGACCACATTGCGGGGGAGGCTGATCAGCATCGGGGCGAAGGTGGTCCGGCACGGCAACTACCCCACCCTTCGGATCGCTGAGGTGGCCGCGCTGCGTGGGCTATTCCTGATTGACAAGGAAGGCATCGTGCGGCACGCTGTGATCAACGATCTGCCGCTGGGACGCAACGTTGACGAGGCCTTGCGGATGCTCGACGCGCTGCAGTTCACGGAGAAGCACGGCGCGGTCTGCCCGGCAAACTGGAAAGCCGGCGACGAGGGCATGCAGCCGACCGCCGACGGCGTCGCCGAATATCTGGCTGAGCACGCGAAGTAACTGTATGGCCGACTGGGAATACGCACTGACGCTTGAAGGAGAAGAACATGGCCCTGGACGCCGTGGACAAGATTCTGGACTTCGCCATCGAAAATGAAGAGAACGCGGCCAAGTTTTACACGGAGCTGGCGAGCAAGATGGGCCACGAGCACCTGCGGGAGGCGTTTCTCGCCTTTGCCGGAGAGGAAAAGGGGCACAAGGCCAAGCTCCTGGCGATCAAGGCAGCCAAACAGATGTTGCCGGCAGAGCAGCGGGTCCTGGACCTGAAGATTGGTGATCATCTGGAGGATGTCGAACTCTCCGCCGACCTCGATTATCAGAGGGCTCTCGTCCTGGCCATGAAAGCTGAGAAGGCCGCCTTCAAGCTATACCACACGCTGGCCTCGGCGACCGATGACCCCGCTCTGAAGGCGACGCTGCTGGGCCTCGCTCAGGAGGAGGCCAAGCACAAACTGCGGTTTGAGATCGAGTATGACGACGAGTTCCTCAAGGAGATGTAAGGCGTTCGGACAGGGAGTGTGTGAGAATGACTAACTTGAAGGGAAGCAAGACGGAGAAGAACCTGCTCATCGCATTCGCCGGCGAATCCCAGGCGCGGAATCGCTACACTTACTTCGCCAGCAAGGCTAGGAAGGAAGGCTTCGTCCAGATCGCGGACATCTTCGACGAGACCGCCAACCAGGAGAAAGAGCACGCCAAGCAGTTCTTCAAGCTCCTCGAAGGCGGAGACGTGGAGATCCAGGCGGCGTTTCCGGCCGGGGTGGTCGGGAGCACCGCCGAGAACCTCAAGGCCGCCGCCGGCGGCGAGCATGACGAGTGGGAAAGCATGTACCCGCAGTTCGCCGCGGTCGCCCGCGAGGAGGGCTTCACAGACGTCGCGAAGTTGTTCGAGGCCGTGGCCGTGGCCGAGAAGCAGCACGAGAAGCGCTACCTCGGCCTGCTGGCGAACGTGGAAGCCGGCACGGTCTTCAAGAAGAAAGCGAAGGTCGTGTGGCGCTGCCGAAACTGTGGCTACCTGCACGAAGGCGCGGAAGCGCCGGCCAAGTGCCCCGCCTGCGCGCATACCCAGGCGCACTTCGAGCTGCTGGCAGAAAACTGGTAGCGGTTCTGCATGGCGCCTTGAGGACTGAATGGCGTCGGTGTACTGGGGTAGCTCGCATGGCCACGTGCGACGGTATGCGGCCCCGGATCTGTTGTGTGCCTTGGCAGGGAGTGCCTGACAGGAAGAGGTGCGCGAGGACGGGCTATGCCTGCACAGTCTGCTCATAGATCTGCGACCCAGCCCTGGACGACCCGCAGCGCGGCATTACACGCAGTATGCTTGTCAAGTACCTGCCCAAAGACTGGCGCTGCCCGTGATGCCGCACGAGTGTCGCGCAGCGCGGAAGATGCCGGCCGAGAATACCGGAGGAATAGCTGCCGACCGCACGGTTGGCAGGAGCGTTTGCAGCGACCATCGATCGAGAGCATGCACTTATGGACAAAGCCGAAGTGAAGAAGTACGTCTGCGGCCCGTGTAGCTACGTCTATGATCCCGAGCGGGGTGACCCCGAAAACGGGGCCGCGCCGGGAACCCCATTCGAGAACCTGCCCGATGACTGGGTCTGCCCGAGCTGCGGCGCGCCCAAGGACGACTTCTTCCCATTGAGATAGCACGGCAACGTTGCTCCCGTCGCTCCGCCGGAACGGAGTACAGCAACCGTCGAGGAAGGTACAATGGGCAATCAGTTGCTTAACTTCTTCGGGCAGTACCATCCGGTCACACAGGCGCTGCTGGCCACGCTATTTACGTGGTTGCTCACCGCGGCTGGCGCGGCGCCGGTGTTGTTTTTCAAACGCTTTAACCAGAAGGCCATGGATGGCATGTTGGGGATGGCGGCCGGGGTCATGATCGCTGCCAGCTTCTGGTCACTGCTGGCACCGGCCATTGAGATGTCCGGCGGGGACTGGAAGCCGGCGACGATCGGCTTCATTGCCGGCGGCCTGTTCCTCTATCTTATTGACAAGCTTCTGCCGCACCTTCATCTCGGGCTCGAGACTGCCGAGGCCGAAGGTGTCAAGACTTCGTGGCAACGCAGCACGCTATTGGTCGTGGCGATCACGCTGCACAATGCTCCTGAGGGGCTGGCGGTGGGTGTGGCCTTCGGGGCGGTCGCACACGCCGCGGACGCGGCTATGGCACGGGAAATTATGCTCGGCGGCATCGCGCTGGCGATCGGTATCGGCCTGCAGAACTTTCCCGAGGGACTTGCCGTAGCGATGCCGCTGCGCCGGGAGGGCATGGCGCGCTTCAAGGCGTTCATGTATGGCCAAGCATCAGGTCTGGTGGAGCCGATGGCCGGCGTGCTGGGGGCCACGCTGGTGTTCTCGATGCAGGCAATTCTGCCGTACGCCTTGGCCTTCGCCGCCGGCGCGATGATCTTCGTCGTCGTCGAGGAACTCATCCCCGAATCCCAGCGGGAAGGCTACAGCGATTTCGCCACGGCGGGAGCCATGCTGGGCTTCGCGATCATGATGATGCTTGACGTAGGGCTGGGTTGAAAAGGGCTAGCCTGGAGATGGAACCGTGGACCTGGATCCTCTATTCCTGTCCCGCCTTCAATTCGCTCTGACCGTGGGGTTTCACTTCCTGTTCCCCCCGTTGTCGATCGGGCTGGCGTGGCTGCTGGTGTTCATCGAGTGGCGGGGCTGGACGCGCGCCGATGAGGACTACGTTCGTGCCGGCAAGTTCTTCGGCAAGATCCTCGGGCTCACTTTCGCGATGGGAGTAGCCACCGGAATTGTCATGGAGTTCCAGTTCGGTACGAACTGGGCGGAATACTCAAAGTATGTCGGCGACATATTCGGGGCACCGCTTGCGGCCGAGGCGGTGTTCGCGTTTTTCCTGGAGTCAACATTCCTGGGCCTGTACCTCTTCGGGCGAAACAGAGTCTCCAAGGGTGTACACTGGTTCTCGGCACTGATGGTCGCAGTCGGCGCGACGATTTCCGCCTTCTGGATCATCGTGGCCAACTCGTGGCAACAGACGCCGGCAGGCTACGAAATCCGCAATGGACGCGCGGAACTGACGGACTTCATGGCGGCCATGTTCAATCCTTCCACGGCCGATCGGTTCTTCCACACGCTCATAGCGTGTCTAATCGCCGGCGCTTTCCTCATGGCCGGCATCTCGGCGTACCTTGTCCTCAAGGACAGAGCGGCGGAAGTGGCCCGCAAGACGCTGAAGATTTCGCTGGTCTTCGGCTTGATCGTTTCGGTGATAGCGCTTTTCCCGACCGGTGATCACCATGCAAAACAGGTGGCCCGCACACAGCCCGAGAAGTTCGCGGCGATGGAAGGGCTTATCCGCGGGCAAACGCGCGCCCCGCTAACGATCTTCGGCATACCCTCGGAGGAGCCGCCCCGGCTCGACCTCAAGATCGGGATTCCCGGCATCCTGAGCTTGATGGCCTCCGGCGACGCGGAGGCGTACGTTCCGGGCATCGAGGACCTGCGGGAGGAAGGTCGGCCCACGCCGCCCCTCGCTATCACCTTTGTCTCGTTCCACACGATGGTCGGACTGGGGTTCTTCTTCATTCTCCTGACGGCGCTTGGCGTCTTCCTGCTCTTGCGGAAGAAGCTCTATAAAACGCGGTGGTACCTCAGGCTGCTGCTGTGGGCGATCCCCTTGCCGTTGATCGCCTGCGAGCTCGGTTGGATCGTGGCTGAGGTCGGCCGGCAGCCATGGGTCGTCTACCGAATACTGAAGACCGAAGAGGCCTACTCCGCAAACGTGACGGGCGGCGAGGTGCTCTTCTCGATCATCATGTTCGGCCTGATCTACCTCATGTTGGGCGTACTGTACGTCTTCATCCTGGCCAGAAACGTCAAGCGCGGTCCCGGATCGCTCCCGGCAAAGGAGGTACGGTAATGGACCTGAACACCGCGTGGTTCCTGCTCGTCTGGTTCCTACTTGCCGGTTACGCTCTCCTGGATGGTTTCGATCTCGGGGTGGGCGTGCTGCACTTGTTCGCCCGGAATGACCGGGAGCGGCGAACCCACATGAAGGCCATCGGTCCGGTCTGGGATGGCAACGAGGTCTGGCTGATAGCAGGCGGGGCGTGTTTGTTCGCCGCGTTCCCACCCGTGTATGCCACGGTCTTCAGCGGCTTCTACCTGGCACTGATGCTAGTGCTTTTCGCCCTGATCTTCCGCGCTGTCTCGCTGGAATTCCGCAGCCAGGTCGACAGTCCCGCCTGGCGGCGGTTCTGGGATTGGTCCTTCGGGCTCGGAAGCCTGATCCCCGCGATTGTCTTCGGCGTGGCGGTCGGTAACGTCCTGCGCGGCCTCCCGATCGAAGCTGATGGAACCCTGAACGTCCCCTTCCTCTCGCTCCTCAATCCCTACGCCATGCTCATCGGCGTCCTCAGCCTGGTCACGTTCGTCATGCACGGGGCCGCGTTTCTGGCGCTGAAGACCGAAGGCGACCTGCAAAAGCGCATGGCCCGCTGGACCATCGGCGGCTGGACGGCTTTCGTGCTGCTGTATCTGGTTGCCACAGTGGCCACGTTGTTCGTTTCCCCATTCCTGTTTGACGGCGTCCTGAGCAACCCGCTCTTCTGGATCTTTTTCCTCGCGTTGTTGGGAGCTGTCGTCTACGTTCCGGTCGCCAATCGAGCCGGGAAGTTCCTGCGCGCGTTCCTGGCCTCCTCTGTTACAATTGTTGCCATGGTCGGCCTGGCGGCAACGAGCCTCTTCCCCCGGATGGTTCCGTCCAGCCCCGACCTGGCGAACAGCCTGACTATCTACAACGCGTCATCCACGCCGCGCACCTTGACCGTCATGTTGATCATCGCCCTGATCGGCGTACCGATTATGCTGGCGTACACGGCATACATCTACAAGGTCTTCGCAGGCAAGGTAACAATCGCCGAGGATGGCTACTGAATCAGAGAGGCAATGCGAGGTGAGAGCGTGAAACCAGGCAGTCCCGAACACTTCACGAGACCTCGACGACAGACAGTTCGCCGGACAAGACAGGACCAAGCATCGAGATGATCATTGGAATCTGTGGAGAGACGTTTCCGGGCGAGCGGCGGATCCAGCCGGTGGCCGGGCGTATGCCGGGACACATGAACGTGCTGCTGGCCGAGGCGGACATCCCCTACAACAAACTCGCCGACAAGACGCTCGTACTCTTCAGCGACGGCAAGAAGACGTTCCGGGAACTCATCGCTGCGGTGAAGGAGAGTTGACGGTCTGCACGGACTTCGGAGCGTGAGGCAGCCGTTCTCGAAGCGTTCGCGGCTACAGAACGAATGGGATTGTCTGACATGGAATACCGAACCGAACACGATACGTTGGGGGAAGTCAGGGTTCCGCACCAGGCGTACTACGGGGCGCAGACGCAGCGCGCCGTGGAGAATTTTCCGGTCAGCGGCTTACGCCTCCCGACCGCCTTCGTCCATGCCCAGGCCGTCATCAAGCGCGCGGCCACCCAGGCAAATATGGCAGCCGGGGCTCTTGATAAGGACATCGGCGAGGCGCTGGTCGCGGCAGCCGAAGAGATCATGGCCGGCAAGTTCGCCGACCAGTTCGTCGTGGACGTCTTTCAGGCCGGCGCCGGCACCTCGCAGAACATGAACATCAACGAGGTTCTCGCTAATCGGGCCAACGAGCTGCTCGGCGGCAAGCGTGGCGTTTACGACCCGGTTCATCCGAACGATCACGCCAACATGGCCCAGTCCACCAACGACACCATCCATACGGCGATCCACATCGCGGCAGTTTGCGAGACCCACGACCGTCTTCTGCCCGCCTTGGTGCGCCTGGCCGACGCGCTCGAGGCCAAATCGGTGGAGTTCGACCACGTCATAAAGGCTGGGCGAACGCATCTGCAAGACGCGGCCCCCGTCCGCCTCGGACAGGAATTCGGGGCATACGCGAGCATGATCCGCCTGAGTCGCGGGCGGATCGAGGCCGCCTGCGAAGGGCTCAAGCCACTGTGCATCGGCGGCACCGCCGTCGGCACCGGGCTCAACACCGATCCGAAGTTCCGCGAGCGCGTCCTGAGCCACATCAATGAAGCGACCGGACACGCATTCACCAGCCCGGAGAACCTCTTCGAAGCGATGCAGAGCATGGATGCGGTCGTCGAGATGGCCGGCGCCCTGCGCGTCCTGGTGACGAGTCTGCTCAAGATCGCCGACGACCTGCGGCTGCTAGGCTCCGGGCCGCGTACGGGTCTGGCCGAGATTCGGCTGCCGGCCGTGCAGCCGGGCTCCTCGATCATGCCCGGCAAGGTCAACCCGGTCATGGCCGAGATGCTGAACATGGTCTGCTTTCATTGCCTGGGGTGCGACGCTGCCATCGTATCCGCCGCGCAGGCCGGCCAGCTCGAACTGAACGTAATGATGCCGGTGATCGCCCACAACTTGCTTCAGGAGATCGCCATCCTGGCCGGCGGCATCGAGGCGTTCACCAGCCGTTGCGTGAAGGGAGTTGAGGCGAATGAGGATGCGTGCCGGGCAAGTGCCGAACGCAGCCTGGCGCTGGCGACCGCGCTGAACCCGGCGATCGGCTACGAGAAAGCCGCGAAACTGGCCCAAGAAGCTCTCAGAACGGGCACGCCGATCCGCGAGTTAGCCCGAGCCAAGAAACTGCTGGATGAAGACCAGCTAGACAAACTGCTCGATTTGAGAAGGATGACCGAAGACCCCGCGGCGACCGAATGACATCACAGGAGTTGCGACCGTGGAAGCTTGGGTCCGTTGGATGCGCGGCGGCGCTTATCCGTCACAGATTAGCGCACGTTCTTCGGGTGTTCAGGATTCGCTGTTCCGTCGTGGCCATGTAGGTACGCTCGCTGATTGGTGATGGCCCCTCAGCCGGCAGAACCGCCTCTCCGTGGTGAGGAACGCTGAGGTCACGCCTTTGAGACCAACCCTCTGCCTTTTCCTCCGCTTTGTGAAGTGCTTGCTACGGACAACCTTCGCCCCAGTGGGCCGGCAGGAGGCCCAGATCGGCGTGGTCGGTACCCCGTCAACGTCCGCGTCGCCAGGCCAATCCCCGCCGCGCGTGATGCAGGCGAAGCGATCCGGCTCGAGCGTGTCCAGCGAAATGTTCAGCCCGTCCGCCGTGAACTGTTGAGTCTTCGACAGATCGATCTTGAAAACGTGCGTGTGGATATCACCCGTGGTCCGCCCGTTCCCGGCTGAAGCGTGAGAGACGGCCGACTTGGCCAGCAGCGGCACGTGGCAATCGGTGCGGTCTACGAGCACGCTCATGAAGGCGGACCTGAGCTCGATGTCAGCGTGGCAGGAGGTGCAGTCGACCCTGACGCCGGGGCTGCCGCCGCTGGTAGCCTGATACTTCACCATGTTGTGCGGCTCGTAGCAGGAGGTGCACGGTAGGTCCCGGTGGGGCGCGGTCGCACCCGCGTCTACGTCGTCAGGATTGATCCCCTGCACCTCGTCGTACTGCTCTTGGTGCCGGATCAGCCGCCACAAGTCGTTCCTCACTGGTGGTTGGGTCATGGTGGTGCCCTCCCTGACACAAGTTTCACCCACTCAATGCCCGCGTCATCCGGTTTGCTCGGTGGAGGTCACGGAGTCTCGTTAGGTGCTCTAAGTCATAGTGCGTAAGGGAGTTACGAAAGCACTCCCCTAGCGAGATTCCGAGAGAAGGGCCGGACGGACCTATATTACTATACATTTCCTTCAGTACACGCCGGTAACAGTGCGCCCGGAGAACGAAGGCTGGGGGCACAGGGACCTGCGCATTCGCCACGCTCAGACTGAAGCTGGACCGCCGTGCCGGTGAAGGTTTAGCCGTTGGCCTCGTAGAAGTAGATGTAATCCCCGCCGGGATCGTCGGGATCATTGGCGTCGTCGGTGTCCTGGGCGGCCATTAGGCCGTCGAGGCCGACGCGAAGTACTTCGAGGTCAGCGATGCGTGAGCGGTTCCGGGGCGGCCGCCACGAGGACGCTGCCTGGTCCGCTTGGCGAACGGGAGATGCTCTCCGGCCCAGACCGGCTCTGCGACGGGCCGGGGCTCGCGCGACAAGAGTCGAAGCCGTGTTGTTGCACGGGTGGATGGGAGCCGGTAGCATCGCGGCGAGGTCCTTCCCGGCGAGTGGAGACCGCCGGCGTTTCTGTGCATGTCCGCAATCACGAGATCTGTGACGTTGTGGTTCAACGGGGAGTTCTTAGGCGTTCTCACGGTGCTGGCAGCCGTGAGTCCTGCTGTCGTTGGCGCACGCCTCGTGCCGGGTCGGCAGGGTCCCCAGCGTCCGCACGGGCCGGAGGAGTTGCCGGGACCGGCCGGTCCGCCCGGCGAAGCGGGGCGTGGCGCCGGGGCGGGGCTGTCCGCGTGCACCGCCCGCGTCTGTCGTCGGACGTTCTGATGCCGAGGTTCCCGCGTCGTGGACGCGAAGTGGGAGGCGTTGGCTCGCCGATAGCAGCCGGAGGATGGAAAAGCGGGTGAAAATAAA
>Ga0307380_10002009_pt1 | contig 29230 bp, 21 predicted proteins | sample UN3MG_FD_202239 | JGI IMG/M metagenome (GOLD analysis project Ga0307380, IMG submission 202239) | Soil microbial communities from Risofladan, Vaasa, Finland - UN-3 | ecosystem: Environmental > Terrestrial > Soil > Coastal area > Acid sulfate soil | place: Finland: Risofladan, Vaasa | collected... | reverse complement strand
TTGACCCATTTTGTTTTTCCGATTCTCGGGAAATATGAATGCCTAAGGCGTCGGAAAAAGCATCAGCAATGGCAATGGTTAAAATTCCGCCAATAACGGCCAATTTTGAATGAGTACCTGCATGAAGTCCAACCATTAAACCAAGAGTTGTGATTATTCCTGAAGTTAATCCGAAACTGAAACCGCTTTTAAACGAATTTTGCATCACTTTCCTTGTTTTAGCCGATACCATTTCATTCTAACACAAATCCTTAAACCAAAAAGAAAGTTTCCTCTTTATCAGTTTCGTTAAGGGCAAACCCTATCTGTGTCCCTCCGCTAGACAGGCAATCCAGAATCGGAAGTATTGGAAGTGAACCGGAACCGGATTACCATCTGAAGTGAGCAAAAGCCTTGTTGGATTCGGCCATCCGGTAGGTCTCTCCCTTTTTCTGCATAGCACTACCCTGGTTTTGAGAAGCATCAATTATTTCAGCTGCCAGTTTTTCGGAGAAAGTATGGAATTCTTTGTTAGGTCTTGACCGGGCGGCTGAAACCAACCAGCGAATAGCCAAAGATTCTTTACGATCACCTCTCACCGGCATAGGAACCTGATAAGCAGCGCCGCCGACTCGTCTCGATCTAACCTCCATTGCCGGTTTGAGGTTTTCCAGAGCCTGATGAAAAATATCCACTGGATTTTCTGTTTTGGTTTTCTTTTGAATAAGGTCAAAAGCAGTATAAACCTGTCTTAAAGCAACCTGCTTTTTGCCGTCCCTCATTACCCGATTGACCAGTCGAGTTACCTGGCGATTAGCATAAATCGGGTCTGGCAAAATAATTTTTTTTCTAATTCTTCCTGATCTTGGCATATTTAATTAGGAGGCTTTCTCGGGTGAAACAGCAGTCTCTGCTACTCCTGCCTGAGCACCGCTAACTACACCTACCTTACCTCCAGTTCTGGTACCGTATTTGGATCGGCCTTTACTTCTTCCTTCTACTCCTAAAGAATCATATTTACCTCTAATAATATGGTATTTGACTCCGGGCAAGTCTTTAACCCGACCGCCCCTGACTAAAACAATCGAGTGCTCGGCTAAATTATGGCCTTCACCGGGAATGTAGGCAGTTATTTCTTGTCGGTTAGAGAGTCTAACTCTGGCTACTTTTCTTAAAGCGGAGTTGGGTTTTTTGGGAGTGGCAGTTTTAACAACAGTACAAACGCCCCTTTTTTGAGGGTTGACTGTTTTTACCACTCTTCTTTGGGCCGCGTTAAAAGACCGGCGTAGGGCCGCCGCTTTAACTCTTTTTTGCTTTTGTTTTCTTTTTTTTCTTATCAGTTGATTTATTGTCGGCATAGTCCTCCGATTTTACCACTTTTGCCGTGGTTTTTACCATAGTCGGTATCAACCGTCCAATAATAACATTTTCCTTTAGACCTAATAGTTTATCCTCTTTACCGGCGATGGCCGCATCAGTTAAGACATTTGACGTCTCTTGAAATGAAGCGGCTGACAACCAAGATTCGGTATATAAAGAAGCGCGGGTGATACCCAAAACCATCACTCTCGCTATAGCCGGTTCGCCGCCTTTGGCCAAACAAGCAGCATTTTCGCTTTCAAAACGATGTTTCTCTACCAGTTCTCCGGGTAAAAGGGCGGTATCACCGGAGTTATCAATCCTAACCTTATCACACATTTTGCTGATAATTACCTCAAAATGGCGGTCATTGATCGGAATTCCCTGAGATTCATATACCTTTTGGATTTCTCTGATCAGATAATACTGAATCTCCCTTAAACCTTTTACTTTCAGAATATCCTTAAGATCCAATCCACCTGAGGCAAGTTGGGTACCGGCACCAATCAACTCATTGTTTTTGACTTTTAAGGTGCTGGTAAGAGGTACCAAATAGCTTCTTTCTTCAGCTTGTTTACCAGAGGTGGTTTTGATAACAACGTCATAGCCTTCTGGAGTCTGATTAACCTTTACTCGACCGCTTATTTCTGATAAAGGAGACAAAACCTTAGGAGTTCGGGCTTCAAAAAGCTCTTCCACTCTGGGCAAACCTTGAGTCACATCCAAACCGATAATTCCACCTGTATGCTTGACTCTCATCGTTAACTGAGTACCTGGTTCACCAATGCTCTGAGCGGCAATCACTCCCACCGGATTACCTAAATCTGTCAGTTTTTTAGTGCCCATGTCCCAACCATAACACATTTGACAAATACCATGTTTAGTCTCACAAGTTAAAGCAGAACGAATTTTAACCTGAGAAACTCTGGCCTTGTTTAATAGCTCAAGATGTTCTTCCTTAATCAACTGGCCTTTTTTAAGTAAAATCTTTCCCGTTCTTGGATGTTTAACGTCCTTGGCTGGAGTTCGACCTAAGATTCGGATAAAGAAAGCTTTACCCCTTTCATCTTCCCGACTGATAATAACGCCTTCTTTGGTATAGCAATCCTTTTCGCGGACTATCACCTCATGAGCCACATCCACTAAACGCCGGGTCAGATATCCGGCATCAGCAGTTTTAATAGCCGAATCTGTCAGGCCTTTTCTCGAACCTCGGGTAGAAGCCACATATTCAAAAACCGACAAGCCTTCTTTAAAGTTGGATTTGGTAGGCAATTCAACAATTTTGCCTAAAGGATCAACCACTAAACCTCTCATTGCCGATAACTGTTTAACTTGGTCTTTGGAAGCTCTGGTACCGCCAGAGTCGATGATAACTTTAACGCTATTGTTGGGTTCAAAAGCTTCCCAAGTTTTCTCAGCAATTTCATCAGTAGTAGCCATCCAAAGTTCGTTGGAAAGTCGTTGTTTTTCCTCGGTAGTAACCAATCCCTGCGTGGAATTAGCTTCAATCTGAGCTGCTTTTTTGTTTGACTCGTTAATAATCTTTGCCTTTTCCGGAATAATCTTGCAGTCGGAAGGGGCCACAGAAATACCTGATTGGGTAACAGAAGCAAAACCTAAATCCTTCAGATCATCAATGAGTTTGGCAATTCTGTCGTTATCCAAAGTGTCCAAAGCCTTTTTGATGATCTCCTTTAAGTCTCCAGAATTAACGCTCTGGTTTAAAAAACCAAAAATTTTGGGTAAAACATTGTTAAAAATTATCCTTCCTGGAGTTGTTTTTATGATTTTTTTATCGACTCTAACTTGAACCAGCTTTCTTAGCTGAACCGCCCCATTTTCTAGACCCAAAAGTAATTCATCAGGATTATAGACTAGTTTTTCTTCGGGAGGAATAGTGGAATCAATCGATGTCAAATAAAAACAACCTAAAGCCATTTCTTTATTAGGTAAAGTAATGGGCGAACCGTCAGCCGGTTTTAAAAGGTTGTGAACTGGCATCATCAGTTCCTCACATTCCTCAATTGATTTTTTAGTTAGAGGAACGTGAACCGCCATTTGATCCCCATCGAAATCAGCATTGTAACCAGCACAAACACAAGGATGTATCTGAACCGCATCGCCCTCTATTAAAACTGGATAAAAAGCCTGAATTCCTAGCTTATGAAGTGTTGGTGCCCGGTTGAGTAAAACCGGATGATTTTTGGTGATTTTCTCCAAAATATCAAACACCTCGGGTGGCCGATGCTCTAAAACATTCTTGGCACTTTTAACATTCGGGGCCAGTCCCGTAGAAATCAGTTCGTGTAAAACATAAGGTTTAAACATCTCTAAAGCCATGTCTTTGGGAAGACCACACTGATTGAGCTTTAGTTCCGGGCCAACGATAATCACACTTCTACCTGAATAATCAACCCTTTTACCCAAAAGATTCTGGCGAAAGCGGCCCTGTTTGCCACGAAGCATGTCAGAAAGAGAACGAAGCTCTTTGGTACCTCTTCTTAGCGTTTTCCTTGATTGGGCCGCATCGATTAAGGTATCAACCGCTTCCTGAAGCATTCTTTTCTCATTATGCAAAATTATTTCTGGAGCCCCCAGGTCGATCAAGTGTTTTAAACGATTGTTACGATTAATCACCCGGCGGTAAAGATCATTAAGGTCAGAGGTAGCAAACCTTCCACCAGACAGTTGAACCATTGGTCTTAAGTCGGGAGGAATAACCGGTAAAACTCTCAGGATCATCCATTCAGGGCTCACTGCCGCCTGATTCATTGCTTCAACTACCCGCAGTCTTTTAATAGCTTTAATATGTTTCTGGCCGCCAGAACTGTTAATCGTTTTTCTCAAGTTGACAGTTAGTTTTGTTAAATCTAATTTCTTTATAAGAGAAAACAGGCTCTCGGCTCCCATTCCAGTCTTAATAAACGAATCCGCTTTATACTCTCCCAATCTTAAGTATTCTTCCTCAGATAAAACGCTTTTAATCTTAATCTTTTTGACTATGTCAACCAGTGTTTTAAAGATTTCTTGAGCGGTCTCTTTTTCTGAAACCAGGTTATCTTTGACGTTGGCGATCTTTTGCTTAGCCCTGACCTTTGATTCTTCAATCGCCAACTCCTGTTGTTCCGAAGACTTAATTTTCTGCTTAATTCCTTTAATTTCCTTTTCCCCTTCTTTTGCTATCTGCCTTATTTCTTTCCGGGAACTTTCTTCCAATTTAACCTCTGTCTTTTTCAAATCATCACCTAAACCTTTAAGGATTTTTTTCCGTTTTTCTTCATCGACGCCTAAAACAAGATAGCGGGCAAAGTAAATAATGGCGGCCAAATCACGAGGACTAATATCAAGTAAAAGTGATAATTTTGAAGGAGCGCCTTTGAAAAACCAAACATGGACCACTGGCGAGGCTAAAGTTATATGCCCCATCCTCTCTCTTCTGACGCGCGATTGCGTCACCTCTACACCACATTTATCACAAATAATCCCTCGATATCTTATCCGCTTATATTTGCCGCAATAACACTCCCAATCTTTGGTAGGACCAAAAATCCGTTCACAAAAAAGCCCATCCTTTTCTGGTTTTAAGGTTCGGTAGTTAATTGTTTCCGGCTTGGTCACTTCGCCATGGGACCAACTTTTAATCTCTTCCGGTGAAGCTAGCTTAATAGTTAAAGATCTAAAATCCATTATATTTTTCATTTTTTACTTCCCTCTTTTTTTTTGACCTTCTTTTTCTCCTTCTGTGGCAACGTCGCCTCTTTCCCCTCTTCCTCTTTATCCTCAATGACCCCTCCAGGAATAACATTCAGACATAAACTATTTAATTCTTTGACTAAAACTTTAAATGACTCAGGAACAGTGGCCTGGGGAATATCTACTCCTTTAACAATGGCTTCGAACGCTTTGCCGCGACCGACGACATCATCACTTTTAATCGTCAACATTTCCTGAAGACAATGAGCTACTCGATGAGCTTCTAATGCCCAAACCTCCATCTCCCCCAACCTTTGACCTCCTCTTTGGGCCTTACCGCCAAGGGGCTGTTGGGTAACTAAAGAATATGGACCAGTAGAACGGGCATGAGTTTTATCCTCAACCATGTGCGCTAATTTTAAGATATAACCAATTCCAACCATGGTTTTCTCTTTAAACGGATCACCAGTCCGACCATCAAAAAGCTGCAGCTTACCTTCAACTGGCAAACCGGCTTTTTTAAGGAGTTGGGTAATTTTTTCATCTTCTACCTTTTCAAATACGGGAATGGCTAATTTTATGCCCAAATTTTTGGCCGCCCAACCAAGACTAGCTTCTAAAAGTTGACCTAAGTTCATCCTCGCTAAAACTGAGAGGGGGGAAATTATAATATCAACTGGTGTACCATCTTTTAGATAGGGCATGTCAGCCGTAGGAACAATTTTGGAAATAACACCTTTGTTACCATGACGACCAGCTAATTTGTCACCGACAACGACTTTTCTAATTTGGGCTACCTGAACTTTAACTAATTTATTAACACCTGGGTCAAGTTCATCACTTTTCTCCCGATCAAGAATCTTAACATCAATCACTATCCCTCTTTCTCCATGAGGCATTCTTAACGAAGTATCTCTTACTTCTCTGGCTTTTTCTCCAAAAATTGCTCGCAATAGTCTTTCTTCAGCACTCAACTCCGTTTCACCTTTAGGAGCAATCTTACCGACTAAGATATCATTCGGTCCAACCTCACTACCCACAACAATAATCCCGTCTTCAGCCAAATTAGCTAAATCTGTTTCCGAAACATTAGGAATATCCCGCGTTAACTCTTCGGGTCCTAATTTGGTATCCATTACCGCCGCTTCGTGCTCACTTATATGGATCGAGGTTAGAACATCTTCTCTAACTAGTCTCTCGGAAATAACAATGGCATCTTCATATCCTAATCCCTCAAAAAAAGTGTAAGCGATAACCAAGTTTTGCCCTAAGGATAATTCTCCATTATCGCAGGCTGGACCGTCAATAATTACCTGGTTTTTTTTAACTTTCTGACCAATATTAACGATTGGTTTTTGGGAATAGCACGTATTCTGTGATGTCCGACTGAATTTTTCTATTTTATAAGTAATTTCCCCCGGACGAAAAGAAACATATTCAGGGAAACGTTCTTTCCTCTCTTGCAATATCTTTAAATCTAATTTGTTAGCTTTTATAACTACTTTATCAGCATCTACATAAGTTACTACTCCTGAAACATCAGACCTAAAAACTCTATTCATTGCTTGAGGAACTATCTCTTCCATCCCCGTTCCTATGATCGGTGCTTCAGGTTTTACTAAAGGCACCGCTTGACATTGCATGTGGGTACCCATTAGGGCTCGATTGGCCTCATCATGGGCTAAAAAAGGAATTAAGGAGGCCGAGGTGCCGACTACCTGACGAGAAACACAATCAACCAGTTGGACCTGAACTACTGAGGCTTCTTTAAACTCACCTTTATACCTTACTGGCACCCACTCATCTAGGATATAACCATTTCTGTCAATCTTTACCTCGGCATGGGTAATATAGTAATTTTCTTCATCTTCAGCGGTAAGATAAATAATTTCATCAGTTACCTTCATCTTTGCTTCACCGCCACTGCTTACTTTCTTAACCTTCCTGTATGGAGTCTCTAAAAACCCATAGTCATTAACCTGAGCATATAAAGCCATGTAGGTAACCAAACCAATATTGGGACCTTCAGGCGATCTAACCGGACAGATACGACCATACTGGCTAGAGTTTATGTCCCTCATTGAAAATGAGGCCCGTTCTTTAGTCACTCCTCCTCGACCCATCACCGACAATCTCCGTAGATTATCTAACTCTGAAAGAGGATTAGTTTGATCTAAAATAGTTGAAAGTCTATTTCTTCTAAAAAAATCATTAACCACAGCAATCATTGGTCGGGGATTAATTAGACTCGAAGGGGTAACTAAAATATCTGCTTTAGCCAAGCTCATCTTCTCTCTGATTGAACGTTCCAGTCTCACCAGACCAATTCTGAAGGCATTGGCCAAAACTAATTCACCTACTCTTTTTACTCGACGATTGGAAAGGTGGTCAATATCATCTACTTTACCTTCGCCGTTTTGTAATCTGATAAGGTAACTGATGGCAACGATTAGATCTTCTAAAGTTAAAGTTATGACATTTTTATCAACATTTAGACTGAGCCTTTTGTTTAATTTAAAACGTCCGACCCTACCAAGATCATAACGTCGTGGATCAAAAAACAAACTCTGGAAAAGTTGACGAGCGTTCTCTAAAACTGCAGGTTCTGAAGGTCTCAGTTTTTTGTGGACTTCAACCAAAGCATCGTCTTGCGTCTTAGTCGGATCTTTTTCTATAGTGGCGTCGATATATTGATGCTGGGAGTCATTATCAACCTCTTTAAAGGTTTCTCTTATTTGGTCATCGGTAACTAGTCCTGCAGCTCTCAAAATAACCGTTGCCGCTACCTTACGACGCCGATCAATCTTCACCACCAATACATCATTGCGACCAACAACAATCTCTAACCAAGAACCCCGAAGAGGACGAAGCTCGCCCCGGTAAAACATACGGCTGGTTGAAGAATCAAGTTCACCAGAGTAAAAAATACCGGGACTACGAACTAACTGATTCACCACCGCTCTTTCGATTCCGTTGATAATAAAAGTACCGTTTTCCGTCATTTTGGGTAGATCACCCAAAAAAACCTCTTCTTCAACTTTTTCATTAGTTTGTTTATTAACCAAAACCACCTCTACCTTAAGGGGCGTATCATAGTTTAATCCTTTTTCAATTACTTGCCGAGGGGTATATTTGGGAAGACCAAAAGAGTAACCTTTTAATTCCAAGGTCCAGTTTTTACCAGTAAAGTCTTCTATAGGAAAAGTTTCATTCAAACACTCGCCAATTTGGTTTTCTAAAAAGTCCTGGTACGATTCTTTCTGCACACGAAGAAGATCAAGCGGCGGCAGTCTGCGATAATATTTCCCCCAAGAGATTCTTTTCTGTCTGTCTGTCTGAGAAGGCATTGTTACAACTGTCCTTTTTCGATAAAAAATTCAGGCATATATAGGCCTGAATTTCTATCTTAGATGGTAAAATTATGGGTTATTGAACAAGTTCGCCTCAAAAATGGAAAAAAGACATACAAAAAGTATGCCTATCCTATAGGCTTATGAGTACTTTATAACACGGTTGAAAAATTTTGTCAAGAGCTAGTCTGAGGCCTGGGTGGGAATCGAACCCACGTGTAAGAGTTTTGCAGACTCTTGCCTTACCCCTTGGCTACCAGGCCGTTTCTTATGTTTCTTATATTTTATCAAAAAACTTTAATAAATTAAAGTTTTTTACCAATAAATAGCGTTTTCTTCGCTTTAAAAGATAAAAGTGAGTATTTTGCAAAAGATATCTAACCAGAATCCTAAAATTGTCAATTTAAAGACCTTGTGATATTATAGGGAAAGATGAAAATCTTCCGTGTTCTCCTTTATCTCTGCCTAATCGGATTAAGCCTTTTGCTTACTGGCTGTGATTTACCCTTTAATAATACTAAGAAGGGAGGTCTTGAAGTAATTTCAACGCCAAAAGCGACAGTTTTTCTGAATGAACAACATTTGGGTCAAACCCCATATCTTGATCAAAAAATTAAACCAGGTGAATATACTCTCAAATTAGTTCCAGAAAATAATGAATCGTCTCTAATTGCTTGGCAAGGAATGATAAGGGTAAGTCCTGGTATTTTAACCATGGTCAATCGAAATCTGGGTACCAGTGAAGAAAACTCAAGCGGTTATGTCTTAAGTTTAGAACCAATTGCCGAAAAAGAAAAAGCAAGACTTTCTATTATCAGCACTCCTGATAGTGTAGTCGTTAGCCTAGACGGTGAACCAAAAGGTTTTACTCCTTTATCACTAACTGATGTTTCCGAGGGTGAACATATACTGATAATTTCTTCACCCGGTTTTGAAGAACAGAGAGTCGAAGCCAAAATAGTTAAGGGTTATAAATTATCAATCAATGTTCAGTTAGCCAAAAAGAAAGAAGAAGAACCAATAGAAGAAAAAAAGGAAGACGAAGAGACCGAAGAAAAGAAAAGCAGTCCTTCTGCTAAACCAAAACCTTCACCTGAGCTTAAAGAAAATAATGAAGCCTCCCCCGAAGCTGAAGAAATTGAGCGACCCTATATTAAGGTTAAAGATAACCCTTGGGGTTACCTTAATGTTAGATCAGAACCATCAATAGCTGGCGGCAAAGAAACAGTGCTTACTGAAGTTGATCCCGGTGATGTTTTTCCTTTCATAGAAGAAAGTAAAGATGGCTGGTTTAAGATCGAATATGAAGAAGAAAAGCAGGGCTGGATCTCGGCTAAATATGCCACTTTATACGAGTAGAACTACCCTAACCCGTAGATAACTCCTATTACTATAAATCCCCATAAAATGATCGTGATTAAAAGAGGTTTATCAGAAGTTATCACCTTGGCAGGAATTTCACCTTCATTTTTCTGATAGATCAGCTGTAAATATCTCATTACTCCATAGATAACTAAAGGAACTGTAATCATAAGCCATTTTCTGCTCCGAAAAGCTAAAGGTAAATCGGACATAAGAACTAAAATCCTTTCTCTTGGCTCTACTATTGGCTCAAGAAAAGTAAACAAAGTATAAGTTAACCAAGTAGTGTTGGCAAACATGGAAATGTAAAGATCCAGAAGCTTTTCTGGATAAGAAAAAAGCACCGGGCGGTGCCTACCAGCTAATATACCCTTAAGAAGGGTCAATTCGCTCCGACGTTTACCCACGGCCAAAAACAAGGAAAAGGAAGTAACACAAAGTAGAAGCCAAATACTAATATGAGTATTAATCACTACTGCTCCCGCCCATACCCTTAGGATAAAACCTGAAGCAATCGCTAAAACATCCAATATGGGAACAGTTTTTAGAAACAAGCTATATAAAATGTGAATAACAAGGTAGGCTAAACAGATCAGAAAGAAAAAGAAAGAGAGGTTGGCACTAATAAATAAACTAAGAATAAAGCCGGTAATACTAACAAATACAGCCAAAGGTATAGGTAAGGCACCTGAAGCAATGGGTCTTGTTTTCTTCACCGGATGAAGCCGGTCATGGAAGACATCAAGAACATCATTGAAAATATAAACCGCTGAGGTTAAGATACAAAAAATGATTGCGGCTGCTAAAACGCGGGCGAACTTTTGGGGATAAAAGAGCCAACCAGCAAAGATCAGACCGGTAAATAAACTTAGGTTTTTAATCCACTGTCTTGGTCGGGCCGAGGCAAGGATGAGGTAAGATAGTTTAGCCACAAAATAACTCCTCCAAAAATTACTCCCAGTAAAACAATTGTATAAAATTTTTGCTGGCTATTCAATTTTAGGGCTAGTATTCCTAACAAAGCAGTTACTCCCCAATAAAAAACCGCAATGCTCCTTTTTCCCCATCCCAAATCGATTAACTTGTGATGAAAGTGACCTCTATCTCCCCAAACTGGAGACCGACCGCTTTTTATTCTTCTTAAAATGGCATAAACCGCATCAATTAAGGGAACACCAAGCACCATAAGGGCAGTTCCTACTTTAGTAGAAGAAAGAATTGTCAAAACAGCCAAGAGATAGCCAGCCAAAGCTCCCCCTCCATAACCAGGCATAATTTTTTGGGGATAAAAGTTCCAAGGTAAAAATCCCAAATAAGCACCTGCAGTAATGAGAGCAAGAATTATTACCGGCCACTGGGTGATATCAGCGCTGAAGCGCAAACTTAAAATACTAATTGTGATGGCAGCAACTACCACTATTCCCGGCAGCTGGCCATCAATCCCCTTTGACCAGTTGACGAAATTCATACACCAATTAATCCAGAAAAGGGCAAAAAGGTCAGCTAAAACCCAGATAGTTCTCCATTTCCCGAACAAAAAAATCGGAATCTGGGGTTGGTTCAAATGAATAATTCCACCCAAAGGATTGGTAATAAAAGGAATGCCAATTCCTACAACAACTACACATGAGGCCGCTAAAAAACCACCTCCTAAACGAAAATAAGGATTAAGATCAAAAATGTCATCTAAAACTCCCATAACAAGAATTACCAAGGCACCCAAAAGAATGCCGGCCAAATGTTTGTCTAAACCCAAAAACAGAAGGCTTGAGATGAGTAAACTTAAAAAAACTGGTAAGCCTCCACCACGAGGAACCGGATATTGATGAGTATTTTTCAACCGTCTAGTTAAACGGGGATCATCAAACCAGCCAAATTTTTTGTAAACTTTTATTGTTAACGGCGTAAAGACTAAAGCAATCAGGCAGGAAAAAATTAAAATTTGTCCCAATAAAAAAATATTCATTTAAACAACAATCAACAAAATTCTTATAATCGTGGTACTAAGCAGGAAAACTAAAATCAAAGATGACCAAATCAGAATTTGGGCTAAAAGGTTTTCTTTTTTAAGAAATAAACCTGCCAGACGAAAGTTAAAGCTTATCAATAAAAAGCAGATTATTGGCAAAACCAACAACCAAAATCTTTCCACCAATTGTTCTTCTCCCCAAGGTCTAGAATAGAAAAGCGGTATCTTAGGTGGTAACCTTCGCCAGAGTAACAAAACCAAAGTTGAAGTCAGGAACAAAAAACCAAGCATAAAACGGATACTAACCTTTAATTTTTTATCCTGAAAAAGAATATCAAGTTCCTGCTTAATGGAAAAAAGGGGGTTTACTGGTTTAAAAAATTTTATCAGAAAGGTCTTCATCATTCCGAAATAAGCCTTTGATAAACCTCAGCCTTACCTATCTGTCTTACCAAAACATAGTCTATTGCTAAAAGACTCTCTAGTTGGGGAAACCGCTCTTGGGCTGACTCTAACATAACAATTGTTGGAGTTCTCTTCTCCTCTATCGCCTTAAGGGTTTCTTTATAACCGTTGAAATCATAAATATGATAGTTAACTGTATATCTACCCGAAGGCAATCTTCCACTGAGGGTATAAATACAAGCACCATCTCCCCAAATAAAGACCGGTTGGTCAGGTTTAGTATGGGCTTTAAGATATTTGGCTATTTGGTAATCATTCAAGACCTTAGTGCCAAAAAAAGCAAAATATTGCTGCCTGGTAATCTCTCCTCGAGCAAATCTTAGGAAATTACGGTAGTAAGGCAAATGAGAATACCACCAAAAATCAAACTTAATTACACCGGCAAAACCTAAAAATAACAAAATAAAAGTTATGATTAAGTGCTCCTTTTTCCTTAACCAAAAGGTAACAGTTAAAAGAAGGGCTGCCCATGGAGCAACCTGCATAAAGTAATGAGGGTAAGGCCTTTCGGAAAGAAAAACTCCATAAAGGCCAAATAAAAACATTAAGGCAGGCAAAAAATAAGGTAAAGTAAGACGCTTGTGCCAGGAATAAATTAACCCTCCAACCAGCAGTAAAATAACTAATCTCTGATATAGTCCTTTACTTGCTCCTGCCCAGGAAGAAAGGTAACCGATATTCTGAAGTAAGGCTGACCGAATATAAGGAGTGGAGGCATTTTGAGTCCAGTAGTATATTATTGACAGTAAAATCGGGAGGAAAAAGCTTGTTAACAGTAAAACAAACCTTTTATCCTTCAAGAGTCCCAAAATGAGCGCAGGTTTTCTTTTGTTAAATACTAAATTAAGTTTTGTAAACACAAAAAGAGCCAAAATAAAACCCATGAATTCTAATACTGCTGGCACCTTAAATAAGAATCCGAGGCTAAAACAAAAACCCGCCAAAAAGAAATAGAGGTCCTTTTTTTTCTGGAAACCTTTTAGGCTAATAAAGACACCGAGAGTAGCTGGCATAATCATAAATATCTCTCCATTAGCGATCCTGCCTTCTGGTAAAAGGGAAAAGAAAACAAAAAGCAAGGCAGCCACTAAACCAGCTTTTTCTTTTTGTAAAAGTAATTTTGCCAACTTATAAATCAGCCAAACATTAACCGTATTCCAGATAATAGTGATTAATCTAAAGTAAAACTGTCTGCCTTGAGCCAAGGCAGCAAAAAAATAAAGCAGCGGTGGTTTGTTATCGTGAATGTCGCGATAAAAAACCAGACCTCGGTTGAAAGCATTGCCCAAGGTAAGATAGATACACTCATCTCCGTAGGAAACAGGGTCAAAAAGAGAAGGAAGGCGAAGTAAAACATTAAAAACCAGAATTAAAACCAACAAAATTTTTATTTTTCTTTTAGTTCTCGTCATCTTGTAAACCAACAAAATGATAATTCTCCGAACTTCTTATATGATTCTAGCGTAAACCCAGGAATTTTCATAGAACCAGGCTCTTCACTAGTAATCACGCCGATCCTATTCTTTTCCGGTAGCTGACGGATAATATCTTTTGTAGTCATTTGCGCCGTACCGACATAATACGGCAGTTCTCCCTCAGGAATATATAGAGGAGCGTTAAGACCATAATATTTTGACTCCCATAAATGATGGGCTTTACCATTAAAATTTATCAAGAAGACGTCTTCTTCTGCTTCTTGCTTTACGTATTCTGCCAATTGACGAAATGGTCTTTTGGTCGGGTGACTAAAATAATAATAATTTAGCCATAGAAAGGGCAAACTAAATAACAAAAACAGAAACAACGAGCTTTTTCTGAAGCTACCAACTAATAAAATTGCTAATCCGGGAATAACAAAAATCAGATAGCGATCATAGAAAACAGATGTTTTTCCCTGGGAAATTAAAAATGCTAAAAGACCAGGAATAAAAACCCAGCCTAGTAAAAGCAAATTTTCTTTCTTTTTATCCTTCCATTTTTTCAAAGCAAAAATTAAGATAACTAAAATCGGCAAAAATTTCTGCCAACTAATGATTATTCTTTCTCCTGCAATATATCGTAAATAAAGCCCGAAAAAGTCTTTCAACTTCGGTCTTCCCAACCAAAATCCAGTTGAAACCATAGTGATTTGTTTATACAAAGGGTAAAGCCAAGGAATATATAAAATACCAATGAGCAGATACGGTTTCAAAAAAATGAACCAGTTTTTTTTCAATTTTTTGGTATGGGAAAGTCGCCAGAAAAATTGAAATATCAAAACTAAAAAAGCATAATGATGGGAATAAATAGCCATAGTCGAAGACAATACATAACCCCAGAAATTATCAGTAATAAAAAAGTAAAAAGATAGGGTAACCGTAAAAACCAAAATACTATACATTCTGCCTTCAAAAGCGAAAGGAAACAAAAATGGATTGGCCAAACAAATAAAGGCGGCTAAAAATCCAGTAGTCTTACCCCATATTTTTTTAGCAATTAGATAAACAGAAAAAATTGTTCCTAAATAGAATAAAACTGAAAGGCTACGAATCGCCACCTCCGAATGACCAAAAATTTGTGTCCACATAAAAAGTAAAATATAGTAAAGGGGTGGAGCAGTATCTTTGACTACAATTTCCAGCATACGAGAAAAATTTTGAGAAACGGCAACTGCGGTAAACGATTCGTCTCCCCAAAGAGAAGTAGTGAGTTGATCCATAAGTTTATTATACTTTCTCTGTTACCCGATATTCAATATACTTCCCCAACATCAACCGGGTATGAGCATCCAAACCCGGCAAAGCGGTAAAGAAAAAGCCAATAACCGGCAAAAGTAGGTATTCGAAAGGGGCAAAAATCTTGCGCCAAATAGAAAGTCCTTTGTTTTTAGGGCGTTGTTTAAAATCTACAAAAATGGCAATTAAAAGGGACAGCAAAGAAAAACTTAAAATCAAAGAAGCTGTCTGAGGCAACCTTTTACCCATAATTGTCCGGGCAAAATCCTCATTCAAGAGTGGCGGCAGGGTCGCTCCTAAGGTAATGGCAAACCAGTTAACCGGCCACAAAAAATGATCTTCAATTACTTTAAATACCCTAACTGTCTTATCCCAAAAAGGCAAACCGGGAACTAATAACCATTTTTTAATAATATAAGCATCATCAGAAACTCCCCAGGCCCAGCGTTTGACTTGTTCGTATTGATTCTTCATTGTCCGCCAAAACGAGGTAGAAAGGGCGGCATCAGCATAAACGGGTAAAAAAAGTGGTTCAACCTCAAGTTTGCCTTTTAGAGCAAAAAATGCCTTAAAAAATAGACGATAGTCCTCGGGAATGACATCAACATCCCAATAGCCAATCTTATTAAGCATCTTTAAACTCGTAGAATAGGTAGAAAAATTAATTAGCCTGTCTTTACGACCTAAAAGACCTGTCTGGACCAAACTGCTGGTACTGGAAAAAACTCTTACTGGTACGGGAGCCCGCCAAATATTATTGTAATACATAATTGCCGCTTGAAAAATCAAATTATAACGGAGAGGATTATCTAGAAACTTGTAGCTTAAACAGGACAAATACTTTTTGTGGAGTCGGGCATCGGCATCAGCTAAAGTCACCAAAGTATAATCTATGTTTTTTCTCTGTCGATCAACGATTTCCTTTTTAGCTTTTTTGGCGGCATAAGCAGTGTTGGAAGATTTGCCTTTAACTTCACCGGCAAGATCGGGATGGAAAGTAATTAAAAGGTTAGAAAAATACTTCTTAAATTCTTCGCTCAAAACCATGGCCTTTTCTTTGGCGCTTTTTCCTTCTCTTTTTTCGAAAGCCAAAACGACCGATATTTTTTTTCTCGGGAAAGTCTGATTTTTTATTGCCTCTAAGGTGCGCCTTAAAATATAAAGCGGTTCTTTAAAGGTGGGAATAAGAATAATATGGTGAATTCTCTTCCAGTCGCCAAAACCTTTTACATCAAACATCCAATCATATTTTTGAGCTGCTTTGATTTTGAAATGAGAGCTTAAAGCTAAAAGCATCATTGAAGTAGAACGGTAGAACCAGTAGACATCAAAAGTAATAATATAATAAGCGACCGCTTTGGGAATAAAAAGCGAACCCCAAAAAGGAAATAAAATCAGGAACCAAGAACAAAAACCAGGTAAAATTTCTAAAAAACGCTGAATTTTTTTTTCGTGTTCTTCGATAAATTTTCTTACCATTTAATAATAAACAATAAATAACTTAAAAACACCTCGGAAGTAACACACAATGGCTCCCTCCGAAGTAAAAGATTATTATATTTTGAAAAGCTTATAGGCATTATCACTTGTCTTTTTTGCAACCTTTGAAAAAGGTTCGCCTTTAATTTCCGCAATCTTGGAAGCTATAATTCTAACATTCTTCGGTGTGTTTGGAAAGAGATTTCGTGATTTTAAAGGTTCCGGAGTTAAAAACGGAGCATCGGTTTCTAAAAGTAGATTCTTCAGCGGTATGCGCTTAACTGCTTTTTCAACTTTTTTGTTGTAAGTAACATTACCAGTAATACCGAGATAAAAATTTTGCTCTAAGCTAAATTTTAATATTTCTTCGTCTCCCTCAAAACAATGAAAAACAAGTTTAGTGAGTAGTGAGTGGTAAGTAGTAAGTAGCCTCAAAATATCTTTAGAGGCTTGACGGTTATGGATGATTAAAGCTAGATTTAACTCAGAAGCCAGTTTAATTTGCAGTTCAAAAATTTCTTTTTGTCTTTTTTTAAAATCCTCATCAATTATGTAATTTTTATATTTGGTTTTTTGATATTGATAATAGTCCAAACCGCATTCACCTATCGCCACCACTTTTTTATTTTGAGCAAGTTTTAACAATTCGTCTTTTATCTTTAATCTTTCATTTTTGATCTTGCTGTGATGTGGATGAACTCCCACTGCTGCATAAATTCCAGCATATTTCTGTGCCAATTCTCTTGCTTTTTTGCTACTCTCAAGGTCAGTCCCAGGAACAATAACTTTCTCCACCCCAGCTTTTTTTGCTTCGGCAATAATATCTTCGACTTTTCCCTTAAAGGTTTTAAAATTTAGATGGCAATGAGTATCAATCATAATTTAGATTTTAGAGTTCAGAATTTTAAAATTAATTAATTTTATTATTCCATTTTATTTAATACGGGGAAAGAGAGGTTTTGAGGGCGCTTTGATTTTCGGGGATGTAAATATTGTTTCAATTTTCTCAGCTGTTTGAGGTAAAAATGGTTGCAGCAAACAGGCTATTCCTAAAATCTCTCTAATCGGTTTTTGCAAAAGTTCTTCTAACTCTTTTCCTGATTTTTCCCAGGGCTTGGTTTGATTAATATATTGATCTAATTTAGTAATCTCTTCCCAAATAATATTTAGGGCTCGATGAAATTCAAAGAGCCCAATAGCAACCTCTACGGCAATCCTAATAGCAGTTCCTACAGTTACTTTCCTAAAATTCCTAAGGTCGGCTCTCTCTGCTAATTTGGCAATTCTTTGCACCAAGTTTCCCACTCCATTAGCCAAGTCGGCATTATAAACTTCATTAAAAAGTTGCCAATTAAAATCGCCATCTTTATGGGGATGAATTGTCTTTAGTAAAAAATAACGTAGGGCATCAGTACCATACTTATTAACTACCTTTCCCGGATTAATCACGTTACCTAAACTCTTGGAAATTTTTTGCCCCTCAATGGTTAAATAACCATGAACGAAAATCTTTTTGGGTAATTTCAATCCTGCAGATTTTAAGATCGCCGGCCAATATATTGCATGAAAACGCAAAATTCCTTTACCAATACAATGGAGGTCTGCTGGCCACCATGTATTATATTTCTCTTCATCCCAACCAAAACCCACTCCTGATTGATAAACATTTAAGGCATCAAACCAAACATACATTACTTGATTTGAATCTTTTGGAACCGGAATTCCCCAACCACCCATGCGTTTGGCTGAACGGGAAATGCTAAAATCTTTCAAACCTAGAGTAATAAATGATAAAACTTCATGTCTTCTTTTTTGAGGAATGATTTCTAGTCTGTTTTGAGCAATTAAATCTTCTAAAAACCCTTGGTAATTTGAAAGTTTGAAAAAGTAATTTTCTTCTTCCACAATCTCAGTTTTTTGATTAGGGTGCTCTGGACAATGACCATCAACTAGTTCTTTTTCTGTTATAAATGCTTCACAGCCAAGACAGTAAAAACCCTTGTATTTTTTAAGGTAAATATCCTTCTTTTTACACAACTTCCATAATTTTTGTGAAGCTAGATAATGATTTTTGTCAGAGGATCTTTGGAAAATAAAATTATCAGTCAGATTAAGAAGGTTTTTAAGATTTAAAAATTTTTGGCTATTAATATCACACCATTTTTGCGGCGTGGTTTTATTCTCTTTGGCTGCTTGAACATTTTTCTGCGCGTTTTCATCTGCTCCTGACAAAAAAAGCACTTCTTCGCCTTTCAATTCATGGTGACGAGCCAAGGTATCTGCTTGAACAAACTCTAGTGTATGACCAATATGGGGCTCCGCATTAACATAAGGAATGGCCGCCGTGATATAAAATTTTTTTGCCATTAGGTAATATTTTAACAGCCGTTTTGCCTTTTGTCATTCTGGTAACTTAAAACAGAATTAATGAGAGGTTTAATTAGAAGTTTAACAACCTATGCTTTTTGTAAAAAACCGGTGATCTTTTTTACTAATCTACTGGCCCATTCTTCCGCTTCGATACCTCTTAAAGCCAAAACAAAGCCTTCACTTTTTTTATTCATCATTTTGTCTACACTCGCAATAGTAGCAGAAGAAACTTTTAAGGCTTCCTTTATTTGCTCATAAGACCGGCTTTTCTCTAAATACATGGCAATGGCCAATCTTTTAGTTATAACTGACTGTTCTGTTTTGGTAAAAAAATCACGGATAAAGATTTTGGCATCTTCTGGTCTTTTTAAATCAGCAATTGTTTGACAAAAAATTTCTCGGATTTGCTTTTGTACTTGGATGTTAAGCTTGTTTTTGGAAATTTGCATAAGCATCCTTTTCAATTTGTTAATTTAAACTGAAAAAGTTTAATTAATTAAATTTTTACCATATTAATGATGATGTGTAAAGTAGTAGTCTAGAGTAAGAACTAAAGTTGTAATTAAAATAGCATTTAAAATATTACCCAGCTGAAACAAGCGTAAAATCAGTAAAACAACTACCCCCAGACTGAACAAAAATCCTCTTCTGGAATTGGCAAAAACAATGGCTAAAGTCAAAAACAAGGCTAAAAAGAAATTGAGGAAAAACGGCAGGTATAAACCAGGAATTAAAATATTCTTTACCATCGCCGGCTCGACAAAAACAACCATCAAAACAAACGTAGTCCAGAAAAAGAAGATCAAAATTAAAGTAGGAAAAAAGTTTGTTCGTCTTCTTTTAACCATCTCAAGCTCATTGTATAATAAAGCTTGTGACAAGTGAAATTTATCTATTTGCCGCTTTAGTTGTTATTGGTTTGGGTTTGATTGCCTGGTTTATCAACTACAAACTTAGCCGTTTTGGTGAAACTGGTAAGGCTGATGAAAACTTGCTTAAGGTAATTGAAACCTTACAAAAAGGAACGGTTGATCTTCAAAAAGGCCTCCAAGACCAATCTAAAAATATCTCTGATACTTTGCATAAATCAACCAAGACCCTAAACGAAAGGCTTGATAATGCTGCCCGCTTTATGGCCCAGGTCAGCAAAGAAGTTGGTCAAATGAGCGAAATTGGCCGTTCCATGAAAGACTTGCAAGAGTTTTTAAAAAGCCCAAAGCTTAGAGGCAACATTGGTGAAGAAGTATTGAAAGATCTAATCTCGCAAATGTTTCCTAAAAATAGTTTTCACCTCCAATATTGTTTCAAAAATGGTGAAAAAGTTGATGCGGCTTTAAAAACCGACGCCGGATTACTGCCGATCGATTCTAAATTTCCGATGGAAAACTTTCAACGGATGGTAAAGGCGGAAATAAGAACTGAAAGAGTGAAGGTAAAAAAAACTTTTATTGCTGATGTCAAAAAACATATCCGTGATATTTCCCGAAAATATATCTTGCCTGAAGAAGGAACGATGGATTTTGCTTTAATGTATGTCCCCTCAGAACCAGTTTATTATGAAATTGCCAATATTCCCGATTTAACTGATTTTGCCCGTAAATACAGGGTTTATCCTGTTTCGCCTACAACTTTATACGCCCACTTACAAATGATTTTACTATCTTTTGAAGGTAAAAAAATTGAAACCCGCTCGCGGCAGGTTTTTAGAATGATTAGGGCCATTAATAAGGATTATGAAAAAACCGAAGATGTGCTTCAGATTTTAGGCAAACACATCAATAATGCCTATAACCAATTCAGTAATGCCCTACAAAGTTTTTCCCTTCTTGGTCAAAAAATCTCTTCCACTCAAGCTCTTTCTGAACCTGCAGAGGAAAGCAAACAATTAAAAACGGAAACCTGATTCAATCTTCTAAGGTATAATAATCGTTATGAAGGATAGGGAAAAAACACTAAATAAAGATCAACTCCAAGCAATTAAACACGGCAAAGGCCCACTTTTGATTATTGCCGGCGCAGGAACAGGAAAAACTACGGTTATTACCGAGAGAATAAAACACCTGATTTCTTCCAAGCTTAGCAAACCACAGGAAATTTTGGCCCTCACTTTTACGGAAAAAGCAGCCTTGGAAATGGAAGAAAGAGTGGACGAGATTATGCCTTATGGTTTTTTTCAAATGTGGATTTCCACTTTCCATTCTTTTTGCGACCGGGTCTTGCGTGATGAAGCTATAAATATTGGCCTTAATCCGCATTATACCCTGATGACTGAAGCAGAAACCCTGCTTTTTTTAAAAAAACGTCTCTTTGATTTTAAGTTAGATTACTTCCGGCCGGCCGGCAATCCTCAGAAATTCTTGCAAGGATTACTCACTCACTTCAGTAGATTAAAAGACGAAGACGTTTCGCCGCAAGATTATTTTGCATACACCAAAAACACCAAAAAACTTGTGGCTCAATTCAGAATTGAAAAAGAAGAGATTAAAAAAGGGTTGGAGTTGGCTAGAGCATATCAAAAATATGAAGAGTTGAAAATCAAAGAAGGAGTAATGGATTTTGCGGACCTCATCAGTAACACTCTAAAACTTTTTCGTATAAGACTAAATGTACTAAAACAATACCAGCAAAAGTTTAAATATATTTTAGTAGATGAATTTCAAGATACTAATGTAACCCAAAACGAGCTTGTTACTCTTCTGGCCGGTAAAAAAGCCTATCTGACCGTGGTGGCCGACGATGATCAGTCAATTTACAAATGGCGCGGAGCCGCCATCTCTAATGTCCTTCAGTTTCGTAAAACTTATCCTGGGGTAAAAATAATTACCTTAACCAAAAATTACCGTTCTACCCAAGAAATTCTTAATCGCGCTTATGATCTTATTCAGTATAATAATCCAGATCGCTTAGAAGTAAAAGAAAGAATTGATAAAAAACTTATTTCTGTAAGAAAAATTAGTCCGTCATCCGTCAGCTGGCACAGCGGAGAAAAAATAAAATTTTTGATGGCTGATCGGGTAGAAAATGAGGCAGATTTAGTAGCCAAAGAAGTAAAAAAATTGACTGCTTCCGTTCCAGGATCGCCTGCCTGCACAGACAGGAAAATGTTAAACGATCCGAAAACGTATAATTTTAAAGATATTGCTATTCTGGTTAGAGCCAATAATCATGCCGATGCTTTTGTCCGAAGCTTTTTACGGCTTGGGGTACCATTTCAATTTTTGGGACCAGGCAAGCTTCTCCGGCAAGAAGAGGTTAAAGACCTAATTGCGTATCTTAGAGTACTTTACAATTTCGAAGACAATGTGGCCTTTTTTAGAATTTTGTCTTTACCAATTTTTGATATTTCTGCTCGGGATATTGCCGCATTAAGAAACTTGGCAAAAAGAGAAAATTCATCATTTTTTGAGGCCGCCGAGCAAGTGGATAAGATTTTAATCTCGGAAACAAACAGGAAGAAGATAAAAAAAATTGTTACCATGGTTCACCACCACTTAAAACTTATCCCCAACCAAACTGCTGGTCAGATTCTTTATTACTTCCTTGAAGATAGTGGTTTACTTCATAGGTTGACGGAAACAAAAACCCAAGCTCAGGAACAACAGGCAACCAACATCGCTAAGTTTTTTGACAAGCTTAAAACCTACGAAGCAGGACATGAAGATGCCGGTGTTGAGGCTGTCGTTGACTGGTTAAACCTGAAAATGGAAATGGGCGAATCACCCTTGGCTACAGATCTAGATTGGAATCAAGAGAATAAGGTCAATATTTTAACCGTTCACAGCAGTAAGGGGTTAGAATTCTCTATTGTTTTTTTGGTTAATCTTGTTGCCGACCGTTTCCCTACCAGAGAACGGAAGGAACAAATTCCTATCCCTGAACAATTGATTAAAGAGGTCTTACCAGAAGGAAATCCGCACGAACAAGAGGAACGTCGACTTTTTTATGTCGGCATGACCCGGGCCAAAGATTCACTTTATTTTACCGCAGCCAAGTTTTATGGCGAGGGAAAAAGAGTTAAAAAAGTTTCGCCATTTGTTTTTGAGGCCTTAGGTAAACAAGTTACCCAATCACGAACCATGCCTGAGGAAAACCAACTTTCAATCTTTGACTTTAAACCCGAGAAAGAAACTACCAACTACCTACTACCAACTATCAGTCATAAAATTGACTATATTTCCTACTCTCAAATTGAAACCTTTAATCTCTGTCCTTTCCAATATAAACTCAAATACATTTGCCGGATCCCTGTTCGACCTTCAGCCGCTGCCTCTTTTGGTATTTCTTTACATCAAGCTCTAAAAGATTTTTATCGACAAGTAATGCAACAAGGAAAATCAAGCAAAAAAGCCCTTTTGCAATTTTTGGAAAATGACTGGAGAAAAGAAGGCTATAGTTCTAAAAACCATGAGAGAAAAATGTTTTTAAGGGCAAGAATATTCCTAACCGAATTTTTTGATAAAGGATACCGGATAGCTGATAAACCTGTAGCCCTGGAACAAACTTTTGTCATTAAAGCCTCAGCAAACTTAAAGATTGGCGGCCGGATAGATAGAGCTGATCTAAACCCCAACGGGTTCTTGGAAATCATCGATTATAAAACCGGCAAGGTCTTAAGCCAAAAAGAGGTAGACAAAAACCCGCAGATGACGTTTTATGCCATGGCCGCCAGTAATCCGGGAATCTTTGCTAAAAATCCTGAAAATATAGTTTTGTCTTTTTACTTTTTAGAAACCCAAGAAAAAATATCTACCAGAAGAACTAAGGAAGATCTTGAAAAAGCGAAAAAAGAGGTTTTAGAAAAAGTCAGTCAGATGGAAAAATCGGATTTTCTAGCTAAACCTGGTCTCTATTGTGATTTCTGCGACTATAAACTTCTCTGTCCTGCGTGGCAGTAATCTGACTATCCCAAAGGTAATTTTGCTTTTAATCTAAGATACTTCCAACGAAGATTGTCAGCTACTCTGAATATCTTATAATAGGGAGGGTTGATGATTAAATCAAAACTCCCAATAAATTCTACTAGTTTTGGTCCAAAACCTTCTTTAAAACGGTGAAAACCAAACCAAGGATCAGAATGTTTCGGATTTGGACCCAAACTCCCCCACATATCAAAAGTATGACAGCCCATTTTTTTCCCGAAACGGATCGCCTCCCACATCATCAGACTTGAAGCCATTACCTCTTTGTATCTTCGGGAAGAAGCTCCATAAGGATAATAAGAAACATTATTGAAAATAAAAATCATCCAACAAACCAGAGTTTGGCCCTGATAGACTGCTTTTAAAAGATGGGCGATTCCTGCCGGATATAGTGTCTGCCACATCAGCTGATGATAATTTTTGTCATGGCTATAAAATCCCTGTCTTTTGGTGGTTTCGAAAGTTAATCTAAGATATTCATTAAAAGAACTCAAAGAATTATCCTCGACTACTTCAACTTTGTGTTTTTGGGCCACCCTAATGTTATAACGAGTCTTTTGCTTCATGCGTCCTAATAGCTCTTCTTCTGTCTGACATAAATTAAGTCTAAAAGTATATTTGGTAAAAAGAGGCCGACCATGAAGACAATCATTTTCCAGTAAAAATTCTTCTCCTAAAATCTCATCTGGTTCAAGTTTAATAAAAACTAAATTTTCTTCCCTGCCTACCTTTTTTAAGGACTCTATACTAAATTCACTAGGCAAAGTACATTTGGGCAAATAACCCACTCTATATTTTGTTTTGGGCAAATCATGAATCATCAGCTGGAATCCTGCCTTAAGGCTAGTTTTGGCGAATTGTCCCAATCTTATCACCTTAGCGCCATTTTTTTCTTTAAACTCGCCCCATTCCCACGACTGTAATGGATGGGTTACAACTTTGTTGAAGCTTTCTTTTTCATTAGGATAGACTGGACGGATAATCATTATCTTTAATAAATTCTAACAGATCCTGGGGGATCTCAGCAATAAAGCGAGAGATTTGATTGCTGGACCGGATTCCAAAATAGAGCCGCCTTAAGGAAAAAATGAGAAAAAGTCTGTCTTGAGCCCGAGTGATACCAACATAAGCTAGTCTTCTTTCTTCTTCAATCGCCTCTTTATTTAAAAGGCTACGGGAATGAGGAAAAAGACCTTCTTCCATACCAACCATAAAAACAGTCTTGAATTCCAACCCTTTAGCCGCATGTGCGGTCATTAGGATAACGGCATTTTTCTTCTCTTTGTTTTTGGTCAGCTTGCTAAGGATACCCAACTGGTCAACCGGCAAATATTCTTGTTCCACTAAAGCAACGTTTTCCAAAAAATCTTCTAGTTTAGGAAATTCTGCGGCCACAGAATCCAGTTCTTTGATATTTTCCAAGCGATAAAAATCCTGTTCGTTTTTACGGTCGTATAAAGAAAGATAGTCAGTTGCCTTAAGAACCTTACCTAACAACCTAGTGCTAGAATATTTTTTTATCCCCTCGCTCCCTAATTTTCCTACCAACTCAAAAAATCTTGTTGTTCTTCTTTTTCCCAGTTTTTTTATTCTTCGGAAACTAACCAGGTCTTTTTTATTAATTAATAAGTGCAGGTAAGCCAGACAATCTTTAATCTCTTTTCTCTGGTAAAATCTAATGCCTCCTGCTAATAGATAAGGAATAGCCGCCTCCAAAAAAGTTTCCTCTAAAACTCGTGATTGGGCATTGGTTCGATAAAAAACGGCAAAGTCAGAATATCTAGATTGACTGTCACGCATTGATAATTTAATTTGCCAAACGAGAAACTGAGCTTCATCTTTTTCCGACCTTGCTTGGTAAAGTTTAATTTTTTCTCCCTTATCTTTCTTAGTCCAAAGTTTTAGGACCGGATGGGTAGTGTTGTGCGAAATAACCGCATGGGCAGCATCTAAAATTGTTTGTTTAGAACGGTAGTTTTGTTCGAGATTGAAAGTTTGAAGATCGGGAAAATCATGGCTCAAATTTAAAACGTTTCTAAAATTTGCTCCCCGCCAACCATAAATCGATTGACTAGCATCAGCCACTACGGTCAGGTGGCGCCATTTTTTAGCCAGAAGTTTAGTTAATTCATACTGGGCTTTATTGGTATCTTGATATTCGTCAACCAGAATATGGCTGAAGCGATGCTGATACTTAGCTAAAACTTCAGGATTTTTCCAAAAAAGTTTAACCGCCTCAAAAAGTAGATCATCAAAATCCAAAGCTTCATATTTTCTAAGCAACTTTTGGTATTTAAGATAGACCTGAGCTACAGTTTTTTGAAAAATACCCCGACTATACTGAGGGTATTCTGTAGAACCAACCAGTTCATTTTTGGCTGAAGAGATAGCTGATAAAATAGAAACTGGTTTAAAATGGGAAACGCTTATGCCTAATTGTCCCATTGCTTGTTTAATTAAATCCGTCTGGTCCGAAGTATCATAAATCAGGTAATTGGGAGCAATACCTAAATACCTACCCTCAATTCTTAAAAGCCGGGCACAAAAGGAATGGAAAGTACCGGCATAAGGCAAAGATTGTTGTTTATTCTTCAGGTTTTTGGAGAGAAGCTTTGCAATCCTCATCTTCATCTCTGCTGCTGCTTTATTAGTAAAAGTAACCAAAAGAATATTTTCTGGTTCAATTCCTTTTTCTAAAATGAAAAAGGCAGCTCGGTAGGTTAAAGCTCTAGTTTTCCCTGAACCAGCGCCGGCTAAGATTAAAAGCGGTCCCTTATTATAGATAACGGCCCTCTTTTGTTGTGGATTCAAATCTTTTGTAAAGTCGAAGCTCATGTTAGAATCATAACGTATGCGGCAAGAAAAATTAAGAGTCTTTTTAACTAAATTTAAACGAAAAATATTTTATTACCAGTCTATCATCAAACCTCTGCTGTTTCTGACCATAGCCGGCGTTATAATCTTTTTACTCTACCTTATCTTTCCTTCCATCGTAAGAGTAATAAAAACCACGCTTATCGGACCGAGAGTAGCCTTTTCTCTTCTAACCGCCGACACCTCCAGTCTTGATTCGTCCAACAATCGCACCAATATCTTAATTTTGGGTGTTGGTGGTGAAAGCCATACTGGTATTGACCTTACTGACACGATTATTTTTGCTTCGGTTGATAAAACATCGGCTGATACGGTTATGCTTTCTTTACCACGAGATATCTGGATTGAATCGCTGAAAACAAAAATAAATGCTGCTTATCATTATGGCGAAGAAAAAACACCAGGAGGCGGTTTTATCTTGACTAAAGATGCTGTTAACCAAGTCCTGGGTCAACCAATCCATTATGCTGTACTAGTTGATTTTGAAGGTTTTGTTAAATTCATTGATTTAGTTGATGGCATTGATATTAGAGTTGATCGGGCTTTCGACGATTACCAATATCCACTTCCGGGAAAAGAGCTGGATGAATGTAATGGAGATCCGGAATATAAGTGCCGCTATGAGCATCTCCATTTCGTAAGCGGCCAGCAACATATGAATGGTGAGACGGCCTTAAAATTTGTCCGCTCCCGCAACGCTCAAGGTGAAGAGGGCACTGATTTTAGCCGCTCGCAAAGACAGCAAAAGGTAATCAAGGCTTTGGCCCAAAAAGTATTTTCTTACAAAGTCCTTATAAACCCAGGGAAAATCATGGAGCTTAAAAAAAATTTTGGTGATCACGTTAAGTTTGATACCAAGTTTAACGAAGAACATATTACGGCCTTTTTGTCTTTATTCTTGCGCTTTATCAAAAACAAAAATGAAATCAGGACAATCTCCTTAGACTACGGTGACCCGGATAATCCTGGCTTTTTGATTAATCCTCTCCAACATGAATCAAACCAGTGGGTGCTTCTGCCCCGGACTAATGACTGGCAGGAAATACAAAAATATGTGGCAGAAAAGATTTATAAGGGGTATTAAAATGTCTTTAAATTATTTTAGTTACCTTTATAAACTAACAACACAATAGTCAGTTTCTCCTATAGTTCTTCCGAAATTTTTTAATACTTTCAAGTTTATTTTTCTTTCACATTCTTCTTTTGTTAAAACAGCAATTCCCTTTAAAGGAACTTTTTGACTCTGTCCAATAATTTGAAAAGGAGCCACATGATATTTTTGCCAAATTTTTGGGTCGGCTTTTGTGAAAAATAATCCCTGAATATAAGCTTGTTCTATTCTGCCAGAAAGAAAAAGGGGTAATTTTTCCTTTTTACTTTTTTCATAAGCCCAAGTAATAGCTGGCGGCAGGCTTCCATCAAAACCATGCCAAGAACGCCAAGACATAGAAGGGTAAATGTGGATTAAATGATAGTAATAAAAAGAAAATTCTAAGAAAATGGCTGAGATTATTATGCTTAGTCCAAAAATTAAACTTTTTTTGTCTTTAGACAAAGTTTTTACAACCCACCAAATGGGAAGAGCAATTGTCAAGGCAAAAAATGGTGTTATATGAAGTGTTCTTGTCGCAATTGGATCTGTCTTAGTTAAGCTTGCTGCTAAAGGGAATAAAGTAATTAAGATAAAAATAAACTTCCAAATTTTTTGCTTTATTAAATATTTAAAACTTAATATTATCCCTAGTATGAAAAAAGGGCTCAAACTTAAAAGGATTTCAGAACTAACTCTTGACGAATGTCTGATGTTAATATCGCCTGAGTAAAATAAAAATTTTGGGTGCCAGTGCCCAAAAAAGGTTCTTAAAAATTCATAAAAAACCTCTTTGATGTTTTCACAACCATTCCAAACAGCAATCCCTCTAAATCGACTCGTAAGGCTACCGGGATAAGTTTTTTCCCAGAAATACGCAGGTAAGATTGTTAAGAAAGTAAAGGTGAAAAAAAGGATGGCTCCCTGTCTTTTTTTTATTAATTCTTTTGAAAACAAAAGAATCAATAAAATGACAAAAACAGGTACCCAAAACCTAGCCGTGGTATAGGTGTAAAAAGTCAACCCTAAAACTAATCCAGAAAGAGAAGCATAGAAAAGATTATTTTTTTTCAGCCAATTTTTAAAAAGAGCTAAAAAGATTGTCAATAGAACAGGGAAGGTGATTGCTTCAAAAGCAAGCCGACTATAATGGAGCTGCCAAGGCATTAAAACCAGAACAATAGCGGATATAATTGCATAAAGGTTATTTTTTGTAATAGTTTTTGCCAGCCAAAAAAGGCTGAGGATTCCAAGACTTCCCCATAAGGCGGATCCCATTCTAATCGTTTTAACATTTAAATCGCTTATGGCGATTAGTGGAACAAGAGAGTAAATAAAGATGGGGTTTTTGTTATCACCAAAGGCTCTAAAAAATATTGGGAAAGAGATGTTATACTCATCTCTGCCAGTTTTTAAAATACTGTAAGCATTGTAGGCAATAGATGTTTCGTCGGCATAGAAACCTGGAGGACTCTTGTCTATTTTATAGCATCTTAAAAAGAAAGAGACTGCGATGATTAAAAAAATTGATATAAGGGTTAAAAGTGGCTTTTTTTTTAGAGGGTCATATTGCCAAAATTCTTTTTTCATACCTTAAAATTAGC
>Ga0307380_10002007_pt1 | contig 29244 bp, 38 predicted proteins | sample UN3MG_FD_202239 | JGI IMG/M metagenome (GOLD analysis project Ga0307380, IMG submission 202239) | Soil microbial communities from Risofladan, Vaasa, Finland - UN-3 | ecosystem: Environmental > Terrestrial > Soil > Coastal area > Acid sulfate soil | place: Finland: Risofladan, Vaasa | collected... | reverse complement strand
GTGTGCTTGGTCTCGATAAGGTTCCAGGCCACACCCAGCGCCAAGTGGGTCTTCCCCCGCCCCCGCTCCCCGACGAGGGTCAGGAAGTGGTGCGGGCGCTCAGGTGAAACGAAGGCCACGGCAGCCCTATAAGCATTTGTATTACCCGCCATCCTTACAAACCTGTCCAGGCGGTGGGTATGCCTAGTGTGAATCGGTATATTGGCGTAGCGGGCAAATGAAAGGAGCTTCTCATCAATATCTGGCATTGTCATTCGGCTTTCACCCCCCATGATTCTTCTAACTCCTCAGTAGTCGGCAGGGCGGACTGCTTGCCCTTCCCCTTCGGGTGAGTCTCCATATACTTCATCTCCTGCTCACAAAAATTCCTCAGCCGCAGCCGAGGAGAACTCTTCTTATTCAGCGGGTTATCCACGTAGTAATCTCTGAGCGCCTTGACCACCTTCAGTAGGTCCAGCTGAGGAAAATCCTGGAGAAGGTTCTTAAGGTGCTCAGCGTCCTTTTTCTCGTCGAAAGGATACTTTTTTATTGAACCGAGAATTTTGAGGTGTGGTCCTATACTATCTGTTGTAATACTATTGTCTGTCTTATCTGTTGTTATCGGTAATCCAGCCGATACTTCTATCGGTGATTCAGCCGATACTTTGGGGGTTTCGTGCGACACTTGAACGGGGAGCGTCGGTAATCCAGCCGATACTTGAACGGGGACTGTCGGTGATTCAGCCGATACTTCTGGCAGTTTTCCTTGTCCAGAAACTATCGGTAATCCAGCCGATACTTCTGGGGAGATATAGCCAACCCAATCCTTGTATTTCTTCTGGAAGCCCCAGACGGTGATGGGATTTCTCCCAGACTTTTTGACAGTAGCCTTGGTGATAACCTTTCTCTTAACCAGGCTTTCAAGTGTGCGCCAAATGGTGCGGCGGTCGATAGCTGTGCCCTCTGCCCACTGGCCGTATGAAATAGCGTCTGTTTTTTTGGCCTTACCGTGGGGATTGTGCCAGCCATAGGTCTTACGCCAGAGCCAGTGAATGCATCTGCTCTCGTAGTCCGTCAGAGTTGTCCTGGCGATTGCCTCCAGGATTTCATTCGCTATTGGGGCGAAGCCATCTTCAAGCTGAGGGTTCCCCCCGCCGTATCCCATGGCGCACTCCTTTCGTTATTTGAAGCGGGGGTTTAGTTGGTTTTATTGGCTTTTATCTGAACGTAACACTCTGAGGGCGACATGGAAATATCGGCCTGAGCGGTATAGCCTAACTCCTTTACTACCTCGGCGGGCTGCATCCCGAAGTCCTCGTTACATGCCTTATATAGGTCGTTGATACTCTTGAGGGATTCTGGGTCACGGTATGGCACGGCCTGGGGTGGTGTTGCTGGAGGCGTTTCTAACGGAGCTCCCCCTGCCTCACCATCGGTAACCATCTTGGCAAGAATTTCAAGGCTATCATCAAGGCTCTTGCCGCTGTTGAGCCAGTCATACATCGACTTGACGCCGTGCATCTGGTGGGCCTGCTCCCTGGTCAGGCCGAGTGCGGCTAACCCTGCGTAGTAGCGGTTCCAGGCAGGTGAATCCTGCTGCTGGGGCTTCTGCCCTTTACCTGTGAACATCTTTCTAAGAGCACTGTTTACCCCAGGCAGGCTCTGGGCGGCGTCGACATCGGCCCTCTTCGCCGCCATCTTTACGATGGTGTTTGCCAGCTCGCCGTATTCAGGGTTATTGATGCGGTATTCCAACCTGGTGCCATCTCTGCCGCCCTTCGTTCTGGTCTTCAGAGCCTTAATCTGCTCTGGGGTTTGGCCGTAGTTCTGGGGGTCGGTCACCCAGCGGTATTTATACTTGGTCTCCTTCGTCGACGCCGACCCGATACCCGTCCCGACGACCATCTGGTTCTGGCGGCTGATGAGGACGGACTGGATGACATAGGAGATAACGCTGTCTTCCTCGACACGGTAGAGCACCCTATAGTCGGGGTAGCAGTTGAAGCCGTTGATAATCTTGGATGCCCCAGGGTCGAAGAGGCCAGGTGCTGGCGTCCCTGGGAGCTGGCCGTAGTCGATTTCCCGCTCCAGGACGCTCATCGTGAGCTTCTCCGCCTGCTTGATATTTTCGCCGATAATTGCGATGTCCTGGTCCGTGAGCCTAATCAGTGCTGGCACCTGTTGGCTCCTGACCTCTACTGCGACTCCCGATTCTTTCTCGGTCATATTTACCCTCCTATCCCTTGTAGAATTTTGATAAAATAAAGAAGCTCATCACTTAACCCGCCCAGTGATGTGATTTGAACGGTAGAGACGGTGCTCCCGTCTTTGTTTTTGAAGATGTCGATTTTGGTTACGGCTGGCTGGTGGGTCTTCATCGTGGCCATTGCCTTTCCTAATTCTGTTTCAGCTATTTTGCGACGGGAGTCTTCTATAGCGGCTATGGCTTTGTAGCGCTGGAGCTCTGATATATACGACTCCCTGTCACGGATGAACTCATGGATGGCTACGGGGATTGTCACGCCTTTTTTCTTAGAGATTTCCTTGAATTTAGCATAGTCAACGGCAAAAAGATGACACATCGCTGCTTCGGGTTTCTTTGACACCACTCTCCTCCTCGAAATAAAAATAGCAGCCTATTCTGGCTGCTGTCTCCCGTCTTTTCGCACGATGAAGGCATAGTGGACACCCTCGAAAGCATCGTATTGAGCTGCGACCTTGAACTTCCCGATGAACTCATCGACACTCATTTCCCTGGCTCGTGCCTCTTTCTCAACTACCTCGTAGGGGAAGGTAACCTCCAGGGTTTTCTTCTGGCCCTTCTGCGCTCGGCGAATATTGTATTCTTTGCGGTAGCCTATTCTTTCATTTGTCACACCTCATCCTCCTTTCGGTTGGTGGGCTCGGTAGGACTCGAACCTACGACCAGGTGGTTATGAGCCACCTGCTCTGCCACTGAGCTACAAGCCCATGTGGTAGCGGGTGGCGGAATTGAACCGCCTTCTCCACCTTATGAGGGTGGTGACTTACCGTTTGTCCTACACGCATGTAAAGCGGCTCTAAATAGCAGCCAGCGGTGCTTTGACCCCTGCGAGTATGGGAGCACCTTCTCTGGATTTCTCCAGGTCGTAATTCGTCTCTCTTGAGTCGTGATGACCCGCCTTTATTTCTTCTCGCACGGGTTCGAGTTAGTCGTCAGCCGTTAATCGTGAGTCTTGATAATAAACGCTTTATCATAGCGTTGCTCTTATGAGGAGCAATACCAATTCCGATTTCAGGTCGGTTGGTAAATGTATATTCTACACTACCCAGTAGATGGGACACGCAAATTTCTGTTTTTTACGCTACCAAAGCCGCTATTCAACTGTTAACGTGCGTGGCGGAGAGGGTGGGATTTGAACCCACGGGGGGCGCCCCCCTGCTGTTTTCAGGACAGCCGCCTTAATCCTAACTCGGCCACCTCTCCACAGTAGTCTGGGGTTGCCCCGTTTGTCCCGTTACCATTCGGAAGAACACCATCGCTGGTGGTGGTAACGCTACCCTTCTCTTGCATCCGACTCGCCTATCCTTCCCTCGGTCTAACCAGGGATTTCACCCCTGGCTCGGCGCACCACGGCTCCCCCGTTATGGTCTCCCAGACTATCTTATCGTCCTGGCATGAGCGGCAAGGTCACCAGTTCGGTGGTGGCGTTGATTACCTCAAGCCGCTGCTCAATCTCATCTTGAAGGGATTGCCAGTCCTGGAGCGCCTCGAACTTCTCGGTCTCGTCGTAGAAGCGGACGGTGTGAGGCGGTTTCTCCCCAGGCTGGAGGGCACCCCGTTGCATCTGCTGGAGGCGCATGTCTCCATACTGGGGCGACAGTGCGTGGTAAGTCTTCTCCATAAGTTTGGCAAGCCCACGCCGCAGGACGAGCAGGTCGCCCAGTTTATATTCCCTCTTCCCGATGGTGACATCGGTGGTCAGGTTGGTCATGTCCACACGTTGCTTCAGGTGCAGGTATTCGGTGGTCAGGTCAACGTTGGCCTGGACCAGCTCTTTTACCTGCTTCCTCTGCTCTTTCTCATCGCCGAAGGTTGGCTTCTCGTTGGAGGGGGCTGAGGCATACTGAATGACTCGGTCGGTGTTGCGCCCGATGCGTTTCTCCAGAACCTTGAGTTTCTTCATCCCCTCGATTAGCTTCATGGGTTCGTTCATTTTATTCTCCTGAGTCTTAAATTCTCCTACAGCGGCTTAGTGCTGCTGTTCTACTGGAGTAGCAATAACACTAGCATACTGTTTGGGGCTTGTCAAGGGGTTTTGGGGGCAATTTTAGCTTTTTCACAAAAAGAAAGATGTCCCTGAAGGGGCACCTCTTTTTAAGCGTTTATCACTATTCGCCGTCGCTGTCTTCGGGGCACTCGATTATAAGCATCGGCTCGTTTCTGTCGTAGCTCATGCGGCATCGCTGGGTTCCCCTGTAGGCGGATGGGGTTTTATTTAAGCCCAGCTTCTCGATGTAAGGGAAGCCCTCCTCAGTTTCGAGGTCAATGAGCTCGACTTCCTCGGCGTCGAACTTGCCCTCTTCAATGAGCTTTTTAGCCCTCTGGCAGGGGCGGCAGTGACCGCTTATGAATACCTTAATTGGTTCAGTCATAGAACTAGGGAGCGGGGGTCTCCCGCTCCCTAACCTCTTCGTAGTATTTTGGGATGCAATTCCGCATCTTGTCAACCAGCTCTGCCCTCGTTATGCCCTTCTTGATACCGCAGTGTTCGGCAGCTTCGGAGACCCTTGCCTGTTGCGGAGTCGTCTTGTATCTTCTGGGTCTAAGGCTAAGGACAAAACCTGGCTTACCACCTGACATCATGCGCTCCTAGCTAGAATTTGCCTGGGATGCAGGTCTTCATGGCGGTGACCAGGGCTGAGCGGCTCATGCCAGTTTGGATACCGCAGGATTTTGCGGCTTCTTTGACCCGTCTCTGCGGCGCAGTCAAAGGGTAGTCCTTCGGCAGGCGAGCCAGAACGAAACCAGCATGCTGTCGGGTTGTTATACCCTCTAAGCGGTGCGGGCCTGGCCTGGACTTGATGTAGTATCCAGAGAGTGATTTGAATACAGCCAACGTAGTTGCCTCCTTCTTAGCGTTGAGGCTATCCTACGCTTCGCAAAGAGCCTATTAGCCTCTCCAGGAGTCACCCCTGGTTCACTATTTATTATATCAGGTGGAGGGAGTATGTCAAGTGGCTGGTCCCTCTATTATCTCAGGTGGGGGGATTATCTCAAGGGTGCACCAGACCTTGCACTTCCTGCATTTTACCCGTATGGCGCCGATTACAACCGCCTGGTAGCAGAGGAACGCTCCGCACTTCGGGCACCTCATCGGCTCCATCTGGAGCGCTTCTGCTCCTATCTTGAGGTTGGGGACATCCTTCTTGTTTTTAGCCTCATAGATGCTTATGCTGGGTCCGAATACCATGGCTACTCCTCAAACTGGCAGGGGCAGATTTTGCGGTAGTCAGCCTCGCTTATATCAATCTTTGTCCTGCCCTTCTTAATCAGGATTCCCGATTCCGAAGGCATTATCCTGACACGACCGCTGGAGCTGCCAACCGCTCTTGAGCTGGTGGCTGGCTTCGGCTCCTTGGGCTGGGAGCAGAGAGCATTTGCCTCTTCTCTACTTTGAGCCTTCCCAGAGCAGAGCTTGGCGACTATACAGAACTCCTGCTGGCGCTCTTCCTTGCCAAGGGTTTTTCCCTTCAAGCCTTTGGAGACGCAGGCATTATATACTTCTCGTTTCATCTTACTCCTCGCAGTTCGGGATACTCTCTATAAATTCAGCCGCCTTATCGCTGTAATTAGCCTGGGCTTTCATAACCTTCGCCCATGTCTCGAAGTCGATATATCCCCACATGACCTTGTGAGATTCACGAAACTTCGGGGTGGTCATGCTGAGGTGGTGCTCGGCATCATCCCTCATGTGCTGGGCGATATATTTCTTCATGTCGTCGGGTAGACACTGTCCCATGGTTACCCTCCTGATTCATTATACACTAGGGCTTCTCACAAAGAAATCCCCATGATTGACGCAACGGTAGTTAGCCCCGCCTTCGGTTTTGCTTACCCGCTTGCGGTTTACCCCGCAGGCGGGGCTGGGGCAGGGCTGGTATTTTGGCATGTTCGGACCGCCGAGGCTGGTGTCGACAAAGCGGAAGTGGGGGAATTTCTCCCTCATCTTCTCAAGCCACGTCTTCGGCTTTGCCGCTGGCCTTTCCTCTACTACCTTCACTAGCGCTGGTTCTCGTCTAAAGAGCCCCTTAAACCATTTCATGCACATCTATAGCCCCCTTACTTTGAGCATACTATCTTATCCCAGTCCTCGACCTTATCTGGGAATATGTTTACCGTCCAAGGTTTGCTGGTCTGGTTGATGTTGATTGACTTCTCCTTCGCATACTGGAGCGCCTTCGGGATACAGCTCTCCTCCAGCTTGGCCACGTTGTCTATCGAGCTCAGGAAGATGGCCGCCCGCCTCAGCCTGTCCTGGTCGGCGACCGATACCGACATTCCATCGCTGCCCTTGATGCCGCACTTTAATACACTGTCGAGTCCAGCAGGTTGGATACATTCACTGTCGTCACCGAGGAGGTCGGTCAGTATATCGGGGAGACCGTGGAGTCGTGTCTCCCAATTATCAGCTAGGGTTGTGTGATAGATAATGTCGGTATTCCACTTACTGTCGAGAATTTGAGTAGCTATATCTATGACCTGTGAGTCGGACTTGTGGGTTATGAGGTCTCCGTCATCGATGGTTCCCTCTTTATTCAGGATGCCCTGGCAGTAGGCTACTGTCTGGGGCACCAGTTTCAGTGGCTGCGTTGCCAGCTCGCAGCCGCCGATATATTCGCCTGCTCCAAGCACCTTCATCGCCTGAACCGCCAGCTCTACCTGGGAGAGTGGTTTTTCGGCTATCTCGCCCACCATCGGCTTGACCGATGTTTTGTCGACCGAGTAGTTATGGGCGATATACCATGCGGTGTCCTCCTGGCTCTTGCCCTCTGAGAGCAGCTTGGCGGCCAGTTTCTCAAGGTGTCCCTTCAGAGACGGATTTAGCTCATCGTAGGGGTGGATGACTGGTCGAAGCTCTGGCTTGTAGATGTTGTAGATTTTTTTAGCCTTCTTCAGGATGAGCTTCGGGTCGCCCTGGTCGCCGAGGAACTCCATCACGCCCTCTGGTGACCAACCCATCTGGATGAAGCTTGATATAGTCTCGTCGAGTGCCTTCTCAGGTAACTGTGTTATCTTGACGCCTATCTCAGACAGTGCCTCGTTGACAAGCTCCTTCAGCGCATCATCCTTGAGAAGGTGGTATTGGGCGTTGAGGTAGGTTTTTATCTCCCATTCGCTCTTACCCTGTTGCCACTGGTTCTGTATTATTGCCTTGAAGCCTGTAATCGCAGGTGCATCCTCGATGGTGACCGACCAGTATTCCTCCTTCTTCTCGTAGAACTCATCAATTACCTCTTCTAGCGGGGTATCGGTGTAGATGCCATAGGCTTCAAGGAGATACTGGATGAGCTCGTTCTTAGTTGTGCCTTTTTTTACTGCTGTTGCGATGTCTTTTCTAACCCCTGCCTGTTGGTCTTCGGATAGGGCTCCGTAGAATTTGAGTTCTTCCTCCTCTTCACCCTCACCCTCGTGGGCTGCCAGCACCTCCTTCACATGGTCGGTGAGGTGTTCATTGAGCTCGATATTAAAGGCGGTGGAGACGATGTTCGATATGTCATTGGCCGATTCATATTCCTTGGCAAGCTCCAGTATTCTGCTGTTGAGCGCCGAAGTCTTCTCTGTCGGGTATTCATTCATGTCGATGACCTCGGTGTCCTCGCCGAGGTAGATGTTTACGGGTATAGATTTAGGGTCGACGCCACCGACCGTCGAGATAGCGTCCATTATCTCATCTTCGGACATATCCAGAGCTTTGTTTTTCTTGATGTAGTTGACGATGCCTTCCTTGTCCTCGTCAGTCAGGTCATCCCATTTCTTGAGACCTGGAGTGATGAGCGTGGCACCAGGCTTCTTCGTCGGCTCCCCCCAGAAGTAGGTGTTGTTGTGGAGAACCCACTTTATCTCACCAGCTTGAGTAAGCCCCTCCAGGACCTTCTGGACTTTCTCCTCTGGAATGGTAATGCCTTCTTTCTCGTGGATATGCTGGACTATGTCCTTAGCGTGGTATGGGTCGCCAGGGTGAGCTTTCAGGAGCGCTTCGATGTAGGTGACCTCCTCGATACTGGGCTTCTCTTCCTCTTCACCCTCACCCTTTGCTTTCGCTATCGCATTATCAATCCAGTTCTCGGTCTGGGAGTCCTCGGCCAGGTTATACTCGGCGGCCAGGTTCTTGTAGATGTTATCCTCTCTCATGCCGAGTAAAAGCCATTCTATGATTTTTTCTCTCATGGCCGCCTTGTCCGTTGGGGTCAGGTCGACGTAGGATTTAAGCTTCTTCTCTTCCACGGCGGCCTTCCCCATTTCCTTGGCGACATAATCAAGGAGGGAGTAGTGGATGAGTGAGGGGTATTCCTTAAGTATTATCTGCGTTATCTCTGGGGCTGTGTGGCCCAAGATGTAGTTGGCAGTGATGGATAGGTTTATGGCATCCTGGTCAAGCTGGGGAAGCAATGCGACCGTTGGCGCCTTTCCCTTCTTAACCTGCGGTTGGGCTTCCTCCCACTCCTCGTAGCACTCTAGCCAGAGCTTCTTAATGGTCTCTTCGCTCAGGACCAGAGAAGATACTGCTCCTGCTAGGCTGACGGGGTAGTAATTGCCTCCGAAACTGTATTTGCTGCCTGCCTGTTTAACCTTCTCAATGAAGCACTTGCTTATACCATCGGCGGCGCTCTGCTCTATTTCCAGGCCAGCACCAGTGCCACTGTAGAGCCAGGGCTCCTTGAGGTAGTTGGGCGCTGCCTGGCTATAGCCCTTGATAGCGTTCAGGGCAGTTTCGCTGAGCTTGGGGGAATATTCAAGCCCGTATTTTGTCTTCATGGCCAGGACTATCTCGTTCTCATTGGCTCCGCCCTTTGCTGCCTCTATCATGTCGCTCGCTATTTCGCTCTGCTCGTCGATGGTCAAGTCCTCATACTTCTTGGCCACCTTCTCCCCAGGCTCTGCTGGCAGCTCGCCCTTCCTGATTTTGCTCTTTTTCTCGATTGCGAGCTGGAGTTCAACCATTTTGGGGGTGATGGGGATTATCATTCCACCATGGATGGTGGATTTCTCCACTTCTTTCTGGGCGTAAGTCGGGGATGCTATCTTATGCGCTTCTAAGAGACGCAGGTTCATCAGAGCGTGTATCCAGTCCTTGATGGCCTTCGGCAGCTTCTTATATTCGGTGGTTTTCCCTGCCTTAGCCCACTGTTCATCTGTTAAATTACCTGCAAGGTCGTTTAAGACTTTGCCCTGCTTCTCGATGAGGGTATCTATGCTGGGCTTGGCCGCTCCCTCTGGCAGCCCCCAGACGGTGCCACCGTAGTTTTGAAGTTTGTCTTCCTTGAACAGCTCGTCAACTGCTTCTGCAATGCCTTCGGTCGACACAGTGTAATATTCCTGGATGTCATTCTTTAGAGAGTTAAATTCGGTCTTATTGCCTGGTTCAACCTCCATGATATTCAGAATCTGAGATTTTAATTGGTCTGGGATTAAACCTGGCTTCTTTGGCGCCTCTTCTTTAACCTTGACTTTCAGCTTCTTGAGGCATTCCGCCCAGATTTCCTGGAAGCCACCTATACCTACACCATACGCTGCCTGCCATTCCAGGTTTCCTACGAGGTCTGAGCAGAACGGTGTTTGTAGACCTTTGATGCCTGTAAGCGCCGCAAGCTCATCTTCAAAGCATTTATTTATAGCTATAACATCTGGGTATAACCCGTGTTCCTTTGAAGTGTATTTCCAGGGCTCTGCGATAATCTGGTCTGGTGTGGGTGCTTTTGCCTCCGCCCCGCATACCTCCTTCAGCCAGTCTGAGTCGAGGAAGGGGTAGATGGGGGCATCTTTTTCATCCGTTGCCTTTTTGAGGGCGTAGGCTACTGCCTTCTCGTGGCACCATTCAGGGAGACTGGCCATACCGCTCAGGTATGAGAAGAACCTGGCCAGCCTAGCGGTTTCATTAGACCAGATATAGCTGCGGGTGAAGGTGTTGCCCTCCTTGTGCTTCATGCTAAACGAGATGGTGAGGGTGTCGACCACGGGCTTTATCTTCATCAGGTTGTCGGGCAGCGTTATTATCAGGCTGTTCCACTTTGAGTCGAATAGAACAGGTGTTCCAGCATGGAGGTAGTGGATATTTTCCTTTGACCCTAGCGAGGCCGCTGTCCCAGGAAGCAGCCCCTGTAGATGGAATTGCTTTTCTTCCCCTCCGCTGATAGCCGTCCCGATAACACCAGAGCAATAAGCAGCCTTTATCTTTGTTGGCGTTGTCTTGATTTTTGATGTGCAGCCGTGAACCTTGAACGGCGGCTTCGGCACTGGACCCCAGCTCTTCCACTCGGCTACGGCTGGGCCAGCCTCTTTGACTTTAGGCAATACAGGCACTGGCGCTTCCCCGCCAGCAATCTTGGAGCAGACCTCTTTATTCCACTCCTCCATATACCAGGGGTAGGCCACATGCTTGTATAGCTCCTCGTTGTTGGGCAGTGCCCCCAGCTTGGCTTCGGTGTAGCTGACCGCCTGCTTGGTGCAGGTCGGGGCCAGCTTATATATCTGATGGAGATTCGAGAGGAACGCTGCCATCATCCTGATATTTGGCATTGTTAGCTCCGCTGAGCATTGGTTCTGGTTGGGGCATGTGAACCCCGACTTCTTTAACTCGGTGATGGTCTCCTTCTGTAGCGCTTCTCCCCGCATATTTATGTCGTTTAGTTCAACCAGGAATTTACCCTCGCTACCGATTGACGTTATATTGACGCTGGCTATCCTGTCCATCTCGTCGTGGAAGAAGTGGTCGAGCTGACCCTGGGCGTTAAGGTGGGCGTTGATTTTATCCTGCGGGTTCCCCATGACCCCTTCACAGTAGGTCAGTATACCCCAGTCGGGGATAACCTCGGACTTGTTGAAATCGCAACCCCCGTATACCTTCTCTGGCCCGATTAGCTGAAGGGTTTGCTTCTCCTTCTCGGTAAGTCCAGGGGGCAAGATATTGTATTTCTTGTGGCACAGGTCAATCCATGCCTTGGAGTTGGGCATCACTGGCTCCTGGGTGAAGGCGAAGATGTGCTTATCCTGATTCTGCTTTGAGGCGGCGGCATCGGCGAGCTCAATGGCCTTGTGGATGCACTCGCCGCCTATGTCGTCGCTTGCCCCCTTGAGGTTTGAGATGAGGAGGGCCAGTTGCCTTATCTCAGCCAGGCTCTTGGTATAGGTCGTGCACTTACCAGCGGCGCACTTAAAATTATGGTGTGCCTTAAGGAAATTCCTGAGCTCGTCGGTCATAATATCGCCTGTTATTTCGCTGGGTAGGAAGACGGTAACGTGGTAGCCGCCCTCTGGGTCTTCGTCGAGAATGAATGTCTTGTAGCTGTTAGGAACCACCTGGTGTATGTGCATGTTGCCTGATTTACGGAAGGAGCACGATGTCCCTTTCAGGACACCCTCGCAGTAGGCGAGGTCGCCAGCGTTTATGTTATAAATATCACCCTTGGTAGTCTGACACCCTCCATACATACCTTGCTCAACGAGTAGCGCAGCAACCGTGGTGTGTAACGTATTGCCAACCTTGTCAACGGCTCCCATGAGTTGCTTTTGACCTTGGGCAAGAGCTTTTTCCAGGTTATCAACGGCATTTTCTAGGTTGCTGTAAGGCCACTTATTCTTTTTGAGGATGTCGATAGCTTCGTGGTCGTTTTTGATGACCTTCTTTATCCCTTCAGGGTCTTCTATGTTCATCCCTGTAGCATGTAATGCCTCTACGTGATAGGCTTCTTGTATCAACTTATGGTGCTTATCACGAAGGATGAAAAGGTTACGGAGGCTTTCGTAGATAGCCTTATTCTCGTAGATTACCTTTTCCTGCTGCCACTGGTGGTGGGCGGTAGACCAGTCGACCTGGTCCTGATGTATCTTGTAGACCTCATCTCCGTGTTCCTGGATGAGTTTGCCAGCGATGTCCCAGGCTTTATCGGAGACGACGGGGACGGTATCCTTGCCCATGTGAGAGACGTCGGCGTTGAACAGAAGTGAGAAGAAGGTGGCCAGCCGAGTTAGCTTATCCTTCTCGATGTCATTCCAGCAATAGATGATGTTGCCAGGCTGGGGGTAACACTCGAATCCTTCCTTTACCAGCCTCTGCCTCACACCTTCTAATCGGGTCTTGCTGTCGGGGTATCCGACCGAGTCGTGATATTCTAGGGCAATGGTAGCCTTGCCGTCCTCAGATGACGGTGAGACATCCACCTTGTGGATGCCGAGCTTGTGCCTGATAACCTGCGCATGCTTTATGAACTTGGTTTTGCCTTCTCCATTCTTACCAGGATGCTTCTCTTGCATGTGTTTCGCTAAGTCGTCGGGGTTAGTAAATATATTTTTACAGTAGGAACAGAAGAATATCTTTTTCGGTGACTCTTTTACGACAACCGCCTTGCTGATGGGTGACAGCACCCCAGAGCAGTATTTGCTGACGGCATGGGCCTCATCGGGTAGAATCTTCTCGACGAGGCAACCGCCTATCTCACCAGTGATATCAACGATGTCCATAGCGGCATCGTGAATCTGGTTTGCCAGGTTGTCAAGAACTGCAACCATGTCCAGCTCGTCTGGTTTCTTACTAGGCATAAAGGCAATATTAGCGGGTAGTAGGAGGTTGTCCCCCTCCTGGTTGTAGATTTCAATGACCTTGCTAACCGCAGCGGTGAGACCCTGAATTTTCGGTAGTTCGGGAGCAGTTGGCTTAACGCTGCTGAGCAGATTGGCGGCGGTAATTCCAATGTCCTGGGCGGAGAGGAGTGGGGCTAATGGGACGGTGGCTATATCCTCTTCAATGACCATCAGGTTGAAAAAGTCGCCTACGGCCTTTTTAGCCTTGTGGTTCAGGTCCAGGAGCTCAAGCGATGCCTGTTTGTTTGTAAGTTTCTTAGTTACCATGGTTGTTTTCTATATAGCTCAGAACCTGGGCGATTTCCTTGACATCGTGACCGAACACGAGGCCAAGGGCGCCATGTTTTGAGACGTCCTCCACGTGGCTTTGCATGTTATCGACGAATATGGCGTCGCAGGGGTTGATTTTTAGTTTCACCATCTGGTTGGAGAAAACCGTGCCCTTATTCCCCCAGGTATCGTCAATCTGCACAAACTTCTCCTTCAGGCCGAAGGCGGCGAGGATACGCTTGACAGAGTTCTCGGTGTTGAGAGAGATAATGGAGCACTTGATGTCCTTCTTCAGCAGCTCATCAAGGGTATTCCTGAAGCCTGGCTTGAGCTTAATCGTCAGTCTCCTCGGCTCGTATTTGGGGGCTGGCTTTTTTTCTTTCTTCTCTATCGGTATGAGCGTTAGGGGTTCGCCTGTAACCTCCTGGGCTACCTTGTAGAACCCCTGTTCCTCTTCGGGAAGGGACTTTATGAGTTCCTCGGCTATCGCTTCCAGCTCTGCATCTTCCTCTGGCGGGATTTCCTCGTTTAAGAAAGTCTGCTCACTCTTCCACCAGCCAGGGCTCCTGTAGCGAATCGGGACAAATGGTTCCTTAGAGGAAGGGTAATGAAAGGTGGATGGGCCGCCCTTCTTAGGCTTCTTTTTGGCCGTTATGCCGTAGCTATAGGGTTCTTCCTCGGCCTCGACGGTATCATCGTCAATCCTCTTGAGGGGGCCAGTTATGCTTGAGGCGATACCGTAGGGTTTGATGTCCCAGATGGTATCGTCGGCGTCGAAGGCTACTATCTTGACTCTGCGGGGTTTGCATACCCAGGGTCTTTCTTGGCAGGGTGTGGCCATATTACCCTCCTATTCCTCTGGAAGAATCTCCTTGAGCCTTGCCTTCGCATCGTCTATGCTCATCTCGCCCTTCTGAACCTTCTTTGCCAGTTCCATTACTGGGTTCAGGTCGACACCCTGTAGCTGTAGGTGCCTTAATCTGAACTCCTGGCTGAGGAATGAGGCATCGGCGGCGGTCTGTTCGAGCTGCTCTACCGATGATATATTGCCGAGTCTCTGGCGCAGTTCCCTGATGCGGGGCAGGTATTCCTCGGCCAGGGTTCTCTCCTGCTCTGGAGAGTTGGCGAGGGCGTCTGGCGCTAGGTCAATTCTTTCCATGATGTTCATTTCGTCCTCGGACAGCATTACACGTCTCTGGACTTCTGGGTTTTGTATACCGCTCTCTCTGGCGAACCTTAAGGATTCGCTGAGAGCGCCTGATACCGTGGAGAGATGGCTTCTGGAGCAACTAAGGCAGGATGTAGAGACGTCCTCCTCGGCGGCTGGGACTGGCACAACCTGGGTTTTAGCCTTTATGGTCTCAGCGGTTTTTACCTCAATGATTTCCCCCTGTGGATAAGCCTGCCTGGGTATAACCTCCATGAGGGGCTTGTAGTCGATGACTGGTGGCTTGGGTCTCGGTATGAACCTCGGTATGACCTCGATAGCCCTGAAAATAATTGCTACTTTGTCCATATCCTCCCCCTTTGACTGTATTATAGACCCCGTAATTCGTTCTGTCTAGTGCTGGCGAGTGAGGTGAGTGAGGTGAGTGATGTGTGTCATCAGTGACAGAAATACGTCAAATATGCGTCATTTTTGTCGAACTTTTTAATTTTCTCAGGTGAAATATTAAGCTCTCGGCGTAGTGTTTTTATAGGTCAGTGTTCTATAGATGGGGTCTATAGATGGGTCATCCATCGCCTTTTTATAGACAAGCATGGGTCCCAGCGCTATTGACTTGGCATGGATTGTTGGTTATAATAATGCCATGGGTAATCCCAAAGGTCTTGAGTGGAATAAGAACCAGCTAATCGCTGCCTTTCACCTATCCATGGATAAGTCAGTCGAACAGGTCATGGAAGACACTGGGTTTAAGTATGACTTTGTCCAGAAGATAAGCAAGGCCATAAAACATGGTGACAAGCCACCTTCCCTCGAAGAGGCTTATATCAACGCCGCTCCCCCGCCAACCAAATTTGGGCAGATTAAGAATTTGCCAATAGCTGTGAAGGAACTGCATCAAGCAACGGCGGGTGGGGATGGCAAGGCACCTCCAGAGGAGGAGCTCTCAGAGGAGGCTAAGGCGGAGGCGGCTGCTAAAGCGGAGGCGGCTGCTAAAGAGAAGCTGACCCCCAAGACCCATAAATCCCTCACTGGCAAGGTCAGGTTTTTCGGGACGCTTATTGAGAGTGAGTATACCCCGATAATGATGCTGGCTAGGCAGGCGGCAACCGAGGAGTGGGGCTGGGACGCCGATATGAGTTTTGAGGATTTTATGGATACGGTTCTCTATCTCTTTTATAAAGACCGAGGTATCACATTGCAGGGATATATTGTTGAAGATAAGGTAGGTGTAGCAGCATGAGTGTAAGAGACTTAAATGCACCAAAAGCAAAGGAGGTTGCAGACGTGACGAGTAAACCTGGCGAAAAGTCTTTCCTCGACAAGGTGGTAGAGGCTCGTGAGAGGGCTGCCGAGATGAGGGTGGTAGAGCAGACGCTGGGCATTAGTGGGCCAGGAGCAGGGGGAGGCGAAAGCCTGGCTGCCTCTGTTGTTACTGGTGCCATGGGTCAACAGAAGATTCTCTTTGATGCCTTTCAAGCTCAGATAGCCCAGGCCAACTTACAGCTTTCTGAGGCAAAGGCGGAGAGAGAGAGGGCACAGACCGAGCTTTACAATGAGAAGGTTGTTATTTTGAGAGCAGAGAGGGAAAAACTGGACGATGCGGCGGAGGCGGCCAAGGGCGCTGGTGCCCCCAAATCACAGATGGACATTTACAGGGAAATACGGAAGGAGATTGATGGCGAGATAGGCGAGCTCAAGAAGGATGCGCCCAAGGTGGAGGGAGTCCAGGCAATGAGTGCGGATACGATAATAACGCTGAAGAAGCTTGAGCTAGACCAGGCGATGACCCTGGCTAAAATTACGGCTGATGCCCAGTCTCAACAGAATGAGTTTATGCTGAAGATGAAGGAATTTGATGAGAACGCACAGAGGCGGTGGGCGGAATATAAGGACAGCAGAGATTTTAGGCGGGAGGGCATGGACGGGGTTCAGGACCTGGTTCATGCTATTGGTGACGGCATCGCCCAGGATAGAAAAGGGGCAGGCGGGGGGGACGGGAGCAAGATAACTGGAAAGGGTGAGAAGAAGTCAGCCCCCGACCAGGAGGAGAAGGTTGGGGCTTTTATTACAAGCTTCCCCTGTAGCCAGTGCGAGGAAAAGGTTGAGGTCGACGAAAAGGCGGGTAAGGGAGTTTGCCCTGGCTGCGGCGCCGAGTATGCGATACGGAGCACCGAATAATGCCCAGGATTGGCTTCAATGCCACGGCCTTCGGCAAGAGTTTTATCGGCAATCGTGTCAGGCGGTGGTTAAAGGGGTTTTTTGACGGGATTGGTGGGAAGAGCCAAATCCTTTTCTGTATCGAGAAAGATAAGTCGTTGCTGGACTATATCCCGCCAGAACAGCGTTTTCAGCTGAAGACTGAGTTCCAGCAACGGTTCGCAAGCTTCCTTGACGATTTCACCGATGTTGAGGTCTATACCTGGCTCCCAAATGACTACATGGCCATAATCGAAGCTCACCCCAGCGGGAAAATATGGGTCTATAAACTGATAAAAGATATTCGTGACACCCTGGGCACCCCTTGACATTTTAGCATTTCCTGCATTAGACTGATGTTATGAAAGCTATGGACCGTCCCGTGCCGCTGCCGCCTATAACCGACCAAGAGAAGGGGATTATATTCGGTGTGTTGCTGGGCACCATCCTCAGCTTCGCCCTCTCTGCGGTAAAGGGGACAGTCCAGCAGCGAATGAGTCAAAGGATGGCTCGCCGTGTTGGTCGAAACCGATAACCAGCCGATTACGTCCCGTTTTGGTGAGGCGGTCTGGATTACAGACTTCATCACGCCAGAAAACCCCGATGTTGTCCTTAAGTATCAGGCATTAACCAAGGGCTTATCCCTTCCCATTGACAGGGTCGTTGCTCTCTCGGATTACGTCACCCAACTCCCCTATAAGGCAGAAATTAACTCCAAGTTGAGTGCCGAGAACTACAAATACAGCCAGAAAGATACCTGGTTCTATCCCGCTGAGGCCATGCGGGTTAAGAGGTTGAACTGTGTGAATCGGTCGTTTCTCTTAGCCTCTCTTCTTAAAAATGAGTTCCCATCTGAGAATGACGTCTTTTGTGTCATGGGTTTCGTGAGAATCGACGGAATCGGCGGTCATGCCTGGGTTCAGTTCAACTTCCAGGGTCAGGATTATGTTCTGGAGACTACCCAGCCCAATCTACCCAAGGCGTTTATTCCCCTATCCAGGTTAAAGGGGTATGATTCTAAGGTTTACATTACAGGTGAAAATGTCTATACTGTTGATGAGGCGACAGATGCTGCGGAGGTCCTCAACGCCCGTTTTGGTGTCTGCGCAGTGGAGTTTTTGAGGTTATACCTCTGCGACCGATGTCTCGGTCTATAAGGAGGATGCTATGAGCACTCTAATAACGGAGACTAGCGACATACAGCTCGCAACCGAGCAAGAGCGGGCGCTACCCCCAGGGTTATACGAGGTCAGGCTCCATATAATCGCCCCCATCTCGCAGCAAGAGCTGAACGACCTCCATGATTATTTCCTCGACCATGGTGTAGATGTCAAGGGCTGCCTCCAACAGAGGCTAAAGGGTCTTTACCAGGTGAGGATTCAGTATGAGAAGCACCCGCCCACTGAAGGTATAGCCTGGGTTCAGGCACTGCTTGCCATAATCCCACTGGCTATCATCGGGTCGCTTGTCGGTATCGGAATATTCAAGGTCGAGGATTTATCAAAGGCTATTATGCCTATCCTGCTTGTTAGCGGCGGCATTGTTATTGCCGCTCTAGCGTTGATAAGGAAGCCCGTCGAGAGGGTTACCGAGGCTTATCTGAGTAAGAGGTAATGGCTAATACTACAGCTGCAAAGAAAAGGGATTGGGTAACCCCCGTTGCCCTCGGTGGCGGTGTGGTGGCGGTGGGCTTTGGGCTTTGGTTCTTTCTGAGGAAGCTAACGGGCGGTAGTATAATCGACAAGTGGGTTAACAAGGGTTCATTCTCCTACCAGCTCATGCCCTTCACCTGCGGCGCTGACGGGCAGACTTTTGAGGTCGGTGTCTCCTACAAGAACACTGGGAAAGAAGACACTGTCCTCGGCGCTGAGGTAATAGTTACCAGGCCAGATGAAACCACGGTGGAGCCCTCGGTCGACCTGGCGGGGGCAAGCCCAGGTGAGGTGCTTACCAAGGAGTATAATATCACCAGTGTAAACCAGGTCGGGGAGTGGGCTATTGTTATTAACATCATTACCGACAAGGGCGATGTCCTTGATAGCTACGAGGGTATCGTTCTTGATGTTGTTGGTGAGGTTGAGGAGGGGGTTTGGGGTAGCGTTGGTGTCATACTATCCAGGGCGTCAGTTGAGGTTCTCATAGGGCCATATTCTCCCCCAGAGCCAGGTGACTGGTATCCAGCGAATACCGTCCTGGAGGTGCAAACCGCTGAGGTTGTCATTACGGAGTCTGCGCCAGGTGATTGGCTGCCACCGAATATCGAGCTCGGCAGGGTTAGCGCTTCAGTCCTTATTGGGGCGCCGTCGGGTAAGGAACCCCCTTTGATTGCTACCCTTCCAGCTGAGAACATCACCCATAACAGCGTTACCTTGAGCGCCGAGCTGGTAGATGAGGGATTTTGCAGCGGGGCGCAGTGCTATATCCAGTGGGGTAAAACCATATCCTACGGGCAACGGACGGTAGAGGTTCGGCTACAGCCAGGGTGGACAATGGAAATGGATATTAGCAACCTCGAACCAGGCACTAAATATTACTTCAGGGCTGTTGCCGAAGGCCGCTGTGTTACCCCCTACCTGGTAAACTATGGCCAGGCCAGAACCTTTACCACCGAGACTGAGGAGGTTCTGGGCTTTAGCTTGAGGGTGGTGGGAGCCCCATCTAACGCTCATTACTGGAGTAGCGACATTGAGTGGTTAACTGGTGAGGAAGTTGAACTCTGGCCGCCGATTCCTCTGGCCGACACCTGGCACTATGATGGGGCAGTCCCCAGCTCTGATGTCTTAATGCGTATCAGTTGTTACGAACAGTCCACGGGTGGCGCCTTTGTAAAGACGCAGACCTGGCAGTGGCTCTTCAGGTTATATGCTGGTCGAGATTACGTATACGATTTCTCAGATATTTTTCAACGTTGGTGGGAGGTGTAGATATGGCTGCTACGTATAGAGTTGTGCCAGGGTCGTTTTCAATAGCGCCTGCCAAGAGCTCTTACACTACCGAGGAAGATGTCATCCTTAACATCCTTTGCACGACCGAGAGGAAGAATGGTCTTGGCGTCTGGTTGGTTTGGTCCACTGATTACAAGGTCTACGGGGAGGGCGGGCAGCTTATTGCCTCTGAATCCACCGAGCACTCTATGGCGCCATGGACCGAAATTGACCATGCCGAGGATGACTTCTCAATAAACCTTGGTAAGTTCTCTGAAGGCACGCTGCCTTTAGAGGCTTCTGTAAGTTGTCATGGATAGGTCTTGACATTTGCACAAGAAGGCGTTATTTTATAGATATACGCAATTAAAGGTCGAGCGGTTCTAACGAACCACAAAAGGGCGGTCACAACCTTCTGGTGAGGAGGTTTAGGGTGACCGCCCTTTCCTTTTTGCCAAGGTTGTGGCTGCCAGCAAAAACAGGAGGAATAGGACATGCGTATTTCACCTATGAACATCGTTGTTGGTGTGGCGGCTGGTGGGGTTGATGAGGTTCTGGAAGAGCTTGATGTGCGAGCAGTGAGAACAGAGCCTTTCAAGAATTGGACGGACTGGGGGAGAGTAGCCATGACTGCCATTGGCTACGTTGGCCAGGGCTTTAACCTGTTTCCACGTATCACGGCGCCCTTGGCACAGTCCTCGGTTACCCTGCTTACCAAGTCAATCGGCAGGGTTGTCCGCAACCAGATGGCCCCTACGATACCAGGGATGGTGTCCCACCCCCGAAGCAGGGTCATTGCCAGGGTAAGGGGAGCTATGCCGATTGGACAGACCCCTGGGCCTGGTTTTGAGGATACACGAACTTATTAAAAGGTCGAGCTCCAGCGGCAATCGAGTCCGCTGGGCAGTTGTGTGACTACCAAAAGGAGGCACAATGAGTTACCTAATCCCGACAGAGGAAATCTCTTTAGCCGAACAGTATCGGATGCGGAAGCTGGCCATTGACAAGGGTCGAGCGAGAGCGAGAGAGCTCTGGAAGCAGAGTGACTCTAACATTACCGAGAGGGACGCCGACTATATAACCGATTTCATTCCAGCGGCTACCGCTGCTGGTCTGGCTGGCTGGCTCTCCCAGCCCCTTCTGGTTATCGGCAACTTTTACAGCGTCTTCGCCGATAACGCCGCCCCCCCCGCCGCCATCACCCCCACCGTGCCCACAAACCAGATATGGGTCTTCTACAAGGTAAGTCAGTTGTCCGTGGCTGGTCCTGACCCCGTGGCCAGTTTGCAGTTCCGCATTGGTGCTGCTGCGAACCTGAAGGCTCACTTCGACATGGAGGCTATCTACGGAAAGACAGTAGCCGATGCCTATTTCTCCCAGCCCGTTACCTTTGAGAACCCCGACATCGCTACAATCCAGGTAGAGGCCAGGGTCGCTATTGGCGTGGGCAGCAGGACAAGGCTCGGCTGCCTTATCATCGAGCCGCTCCAGAACACCGTGGTTTAACCAAAGCCGATTAGAGGTCGATAAAGCTTAGTCTAGGCAAGTATCCCGAAAGGGAGAAAGGAGAAAAAGCTATGAGTGGACTAAAAAGTGAAGTTGATGCCTTAATTGCCCTGGCCCAGGAGTCAGGTACGATGAGGCAGGCTGTTATACCAATAAACGTAGGTGCTGGTACCATTACGGCTGTTCCAGCTGTCTGCCCCCTTTACGGCATCTGGAGTGCCGTAGGGTTAGCAGCAGATATCGCATTACGGACTCTAGTTGTCGGTGTCTGTATTGACACAATCGGTGCGATTGAAACCTACACAATCCAGATTGGTAACGGCAGAGGCTTCGCCAATGTTGGTCTCCTGAATGCTGGTGGTGCACCTGCGGTTCTTGCCGCAGCCAGAGTCACCTTTAGGCTAGAAGCCACAACTATCATCGAAGGCAAACTTTGGCCAATCATGTTCCCAGTGCCAGTGCTTTACAACGTAGGTGAATTTATCTGCGCTAGGGTTGGCAACCTTGCTGCTGCTGCTGGTGGCACCATGAACATAACAGCCCTTGCAGTCACAGGGTTCTAGTCTCGTCGAAAGTAAACGTGAGTAATTTGGGGAGGGTTTTAACGCCCTCCCCATTACCCATCGGAGGTTGAAAAGTGGAAGAGACAGGAAGGGATAAAGCTGAGAGGCTTTTTGCTGATGGTCTTTTACCTGAAAGCGACGAGGTGAGGGAGCTGGGGCTCGCTAAATCGACCAGGGAGCGATACCACCGTGACTGGAAGGCAAAGCAATCAGGAGGCGCCGCTACAGCGGCAACTGTGGTGACAATTACAGCTCCGACAGTCACAGTCGGCTCCTTGCCGCTTCGTCAGCTATGTTTCTATCAGGGTTTCAAATACAGGGTAAACTTTTTCAGGGGTGACCAGGTTCATGTCCTGCTGGTTGAGAGAGCGCCGTCAGGCGGATACGATATTGAGCAGAGGGGGCGGTATCTGCCAGCGGATACAGTGGTCAGTCTAACGTAATTCGGGGTGGCTGAGCAAAGCCCTCCGAGAAAAAAAGAGGGAGGGACGCTATGGAAGTAGCAAATATCTATGACAACGGACCTATCTCCCCCGTTGCTCGTATCAAAGACAATCTCGGTATCTGGTCAGAAAACAAGTGGCTCTGGTATCAAATAGCCTTCATCGAGCCTGTTCCACGCTCCAGCCCCTTTATGGTGGATATGGTCGCCGCATCTGGAGCGGTTACCTTTGCCGCCTACGGGACGATTGCCAAGCAGAATATCCCCGCTCTCCTTATGAATGACCTGGAGATGCTGCATCTCAGGTGGGAGCCCCTTGACGATGTCGAGGGTATGCTGTGGGAGCTGTCTGGCCAGTCGAGGTTCAGCCCAAGGGGAGGTCACGCCAGGGTCAGCTTATTCACAGGATTGATGGACCCCTACCTGGCGACGACTACCTTCTACATCATAGGCAAGGACAAGGAGATGATGCTCGAAGTCCGAAATCCCAATCCAGTTGCCCTGCCGATGGCTCGATTTGTGTTCTTCGGCTACCGCTACATCCTGGAGAAGCTTGCAAAAGAGCCAGACCTAAAGACACTGCTGCCCGCACAGGGTAGATAAACCGAGATAAAGTAACTGAGGGGAAGTAAAAGGAGGCCGTTATGGTCACAAGACTGGGTATCTTAAAGGGAAATAATGCTGGAGTAGCTGGGCTCGTTACGACCACAGCTGGTCCTGACCTGTGCCATACACTGCCCGTGGGCAGGACGGTGAAAATCCGCAAGATTATGTGGTCTAACAACACGGGCGCCGCCGAGACCCTGATTTTCGGAACCCAAAACAATGCCGCTGGTTGGGTTCCGCTATTCCCGACTATCGCCTGCCTCAACGGGTTTGACGGCGAGCTGCTCAGGGATGAACTGCCCGATGTCGAGTTCGTCAATGACCGACAGGCTGCGGCTTTAGGCTTGACGGGCAACATCCTGGTTCAAGGGTCAGCCGTTGGCATACTGGTCAAACTGGAAGTAGAAGAGTTCGGCGCTTAAGCAGGAGGTGAGATATGGTTAGAGAGAAGAAACCAGAGAAACCTCTGGCTGAACCAGAGATACCTTTGGATAAACCGCCGATACCGACAATCCCATTTAACAGTCCTGCTGTGGGGAAGATTAGGCTCATTGTTTCTGGCCCAGTAGTAGTGAAAACAACCGACCCCCGAATAGTTGTCGAAAGGAGATAAAAGTGATACCAACTCCAGCTATAGAATATCTTTTATCACTCACGAGACCTGGGGGAGGTCGTCTTGTGGGTCCCGAAGCTATCCAGCTACTCATTCCAGTCTTCCCTCCAGGTGCTACCCTGAGTTTCAGCGCTGGCCCCATTGCCAGTGATTACGCTCAGATACTATATGGCGCAGGATTTGGCTCGGAGATGGTTCCTAATGCCTTTACTGGCTATCTTCAAGTTTTTGGCACAAGGCTAGTTGCAGCAACCTTTACTGAGATAACCCTGGGAATGGAGTTTCAGAGCTTCGTCTGGGTAACAGAGGCTTCACCTACTCTAATATACGCTACTAATGTTTCAGGTCTGAATCAGGTTTTTGAAATAGGTATTGCAAGCCTCCGCATTAGCAGTGAAGGCGACTACAACCTGGTTTTGAAAGCCCTGGAAAGAATGCACGCCTTACCCCCATTTGAGGAGGCTTCGTAATGCCACCAGTAACAATTCAAATTCCGTCGATAATCCTGCCCACCGTGTGGACGCTGGGCACTGAGAGAGAGGTCATAGATGACCTCGTCGTACATACCTCTATTGAATTTTCCGTCGAGTATCTCCAGGAGAAGTCTATACACATCTTGGCGATTGAGGCCGTGGCAGCTGGTGTGCCTGGTAACCTGTGGTGCTGGGTCGAGCTGTCGCCCTATCCTACCACAATCACAGGCGCATACTGGGCGGCGATAGGTGGTGGCGGGGGGGTTCTACCCCCAGTCGTGCCGCTCATCGAGGTGGCGACTGGCGTCAATCTTGCGGTTCACGGGATAACCATTCCCTGGGATATCCACTCGACATGGGCAAGGGTAGTCGTCCAGACTCCAGTAGCTGCTGGCCTGCCCCTGGCGTTCTGGGCTGTTCAGTGTCAGGTCTCAGCCAAGACTCCATAAGGAAAAATGAATAATGAGAATACCAGGCAGCGGATTAAGGGTAGATTCACCGAGCTTTCCTCTACTTCAGGCTCATATTTCTTACTGGGGGGCGACCTCTCTAAATGGTAATGCCCTCGGCACGACGCTGGTCTGTGCCGACTTAGATAACTGGCCGACCTACCTTGGTCTGGCCATCAAGGTTCTGGATGGCCCAGCGGCTGGCCAGGTCAGGACGGCTCAGACCCACGCCGCTGGCGGCATTATCACGGTCACTGCCGCCTTCACCAATGCGGCAGGCGCCGTTCAGATGATAACGGCGGGAGTCAGGTTCTGCGTCCTCTCTATCGCAGGAGGGGGCGGAGCAGGACCAGCGCCGCCGCCGCCTACCGTCTCGTTATGGATGTTCGGTGTCTGTGACCCAGGTATGGCCGCCAGCATGGTTACCCTGGTCATGCCCAACCTGGCTGGGTTCCCCGATGACATCTTCAATAACGAGTTCTGGGTTCAGGTTATCCACAACGATAACGCCCCTGGCGTTGCCCCTGAGAGGGAAATAAGGCAGATAACCGACTATGTAGGCGCTACGGGCACCTTTACCGTGGACGCCTTCACCGCCAACGTAGAGGCCAACGACCTGACCTGTGTCTTCCACGAGTCCATAATGGGCATCGAGATTCTGGGCTACGGCACCCTGGACGCAAGCTCAGCGACGGTGCCCGCCGACAGCACCAGGGCAGAAAATGATGATTACTTTAACGGCTGCCTCCTGATGACTACGGAGGGAGCTGTCCGTTTTCAGCCCCGAAGGATAGTCGATTACACTGGAGTCGGAGGTATATTTACCCTCGACCCCAGCAACCCGTTCAGCGCTGTCTCTGGGCTGGTGGACTATGTTATTATCGGCAGCCAGACCGAGTTTGTCCCTGGCGCTGATGCTGCTGTAAACCGAACACCCGCTGATGTTATCGGCAATAAGGCGGATACCGCACTACAGGCGGCAACCGCCGTCGATAGCCTGATGCGTTATATCAAGGGATTGCTCCTGGGAGATTCCAGAAAGCTATACACCCTGGACTGCTGGAGCGCTGGGCTGGAGGAGGTTCAGCTCGATGCCGCTGGCGTGACCGTTGCCCTGCCCGATATTACCTTAGCCGACCTTCCTGCTGGGGCTACAGTCGTCAAGGCCATAGTAATGTTCAAGTTCAGGATGATTGAGAATATCTACGCTGGTGTAAACAAACTGAACGGGGCTACGGTGGCCACAACCAGCCAGGTCATCCAGATTCGCTCTGACGCTCCCCTGGCATACGTCGACGCCATCCTTTTCGTCGATGACTTCTTCACCCTGGGTGATGCCGCCAGGGAGGGCGGCGATGTTATAGTCGGCACCGCAGATGTGGCTGGTGCAGCAGGTGTTGACGAGAATGACACCTACAACCTGCGATGGCTCCTGGGTAGGGCCGACCAGGATTTCATAAACTTTAACGATTGCCAGGTCGGGCTAAGAATATGGTATTCGGTGTAGCGCAATGGCAGAATATATATTCCAGTATGCTAAAGCTAAAACAAAAGCCACGATAGGCGATGCCGTTAGTTTTAAGCCTAAAGCGAAGTTGGCGAAGTGGGATGACGCCCATTCTTTTGCCTTGGAAGTAGAAGGACTCGGATTATTCACCCCGACCGTTGATTCTATCACAGGCAAAATAGACGGCAAGGCGATAGACAAAGATTTCAATATCTCCTACAGACAGACCCCTGTCAATCCAGCCTTCAATCAGGAAGGCGGGCTGGATATAGTCATCACCATGGGCAAGGTTGCCCTCTCCAATGTTATCAATTTTATATATTCGAATGACCATGTGGCGGGTTACCTGCAACCGCCACTTACCCAAGAGTTCACGACAGGTTGGTCGGAGAGATTCCAGTGTAATATAGCTGTTACTGAAACCGATGTCATTGATTCCGCCACAGGTCGCAGACTTGTCCATCGTCCTGATTACGTAGTTAATTCTATCGCCTTCTTTGCAACTGACCAAGGTGGGATACAGCGGGCGGGCGGGATAGAATGGGAAACTGGTAAAGTCGGGCATCTATATCGGATGAAGGCAAGTTCCTTCGATGGGAAAGTTGACCCTGTGTGGTGTGACTGGTCTATCTCTGGTCAAGTGGTAGCTCTTACAATCCCATTCGCCTGGTGGAGTGATACTAAAACAAAGTTCCCCATCACCATAGCACCCGTGGGCGATACTTTCGGGGTGCTCGCCGCAGGTGGTGCGGAAGTAGATTTAGAAGACTACCAATACATGGGGCGTTGTGCCCCTGCTGGCGGTGATGGTGATGGGGTGAGTATTACAACATGGTTAAGATGCACAACTGATGCGAAACTCGCAAGATGCAACATTTATGATGATGGAGCTGGAATCGCTGACGAGACGGTAAATATATTTCTAAACGGCGAAACGGAAGAAAAACTCGTCCCTGTCCAAGCCCTGCTACCAGTCACTTTTGATTTCCTGGTTCCTCCAGCATTCCTGAATGGTGTTTTTTATAGGCCCGTAGCATGGGGGGATGGTGGCAACGGGGAGCTTTTTATTACCTATGACGTTGTTGGTGGTGAGAGCATGTATTTTGTCAGTATAAATTATACTGTCAATCCCTGGGGTGACCCTCAAACTTACACCCGCATGGATGGTTTTAGACTAGCCATCTACGTCACCTATACAACAGGTGGAGGGGGAGGGGGGATAGCCGACAAGTCCGCCAACATGGGCGGCAAGATGATAGGGGCAGGGTTGATATGATGAGATTCCCGAACTTGGAGCCAGGGGACATATTTACCACCAGGGACAAGGGGATAGTGGGGTTTATTAACTCCACACTGATGGCGCCCCCGACCGATGAGATTCACTACGGGTTTATCCTGATGGGGGCTAAGAACGACGATGGGGTCGTGGATGACTACGTGACCCTGGAGTCGATAGCTCGTAAGGGGATAATACCAGGGCGTCTCTCCTTCTATGAGGACAGGGAGCTCAAGTTCTATCGGATAGACTGCCCGAAGGAGCTGCGAGAGAGAGCCCCAGTCGAGCTTACCAGGTGGGGAAGAAGCCACTATGACTACCTCTTAATCCCCAAGATAGGAACGCAGGGCTTGTGGTTGATTTCAAAGCACCTGATAACTACGGGCAGGTTTAAGCCAATCAGGGCGGAGGAGTTGACCTGGAGCGCCAATAATAGCCTGGTCTGCACCGAGGGTGTAGATGTGGGTTGTGATGCTGTCGGGGTCAATGTTATCCCGCCTGGTGTCTGTCCCATGCCAAGTGCTTTCAGACAGGCGGAGATTGATGGTAGAATAAAGGCAATCGGGGAGGAGGAGCTCTATGGGAAATAACGAGAAGGCACTCGTCAAGGAGGTTCAGAAGACGCTGAGTAAGATTGCGGCCAGGGACCCTACCTGGACGCTTCACCTTGGTTCGGAGCAGCTCACCGCAGAGCAGGCGGCCAAGCGATTGGATACGGACAAGCCGCTGAGGAAGCTTGTCATCACCCACTATCTCGGCCTGGCCATCGAGATGGAACAGAAAGCGAGGGAGCATGCTGAAGGCAATTCTAGTCCGTCCTAGATTCGATAGCGCTACAGAGCACACCTATGCCTTTGCCAAGGACATCCTGGAGATGTGCCAGAAGGCTGGCATCGAGGTTATCGAGCTGGCCGAGGAAGATGCGGTCAGGAAGCTGGTAGAGAAGAGCCTAACCGCTGGCGACATGGACATCTACATCCACTATGACCATGGCGACGAGGGTGCGCTTATCGGCCAGGATGAGAAGGCTTGCATCGACAGCAAGAACTGTAAGCTCCTGGCGAATAAGGACGTATATACCCTGGCCTGCCTCAGCGGTAAAAGCCTCGGTGTAGACATCTGGAACCAGGGCGGGAGATTCTGGGGTTATATCGAGGTGGTAAGCTTCACCACCGACGCCCTGGAGGAGTTCAAGCGGGCTTTCAACTGCGGATTCGAGTTCCTTTTTATCAATGGGGAAGAGCACAATGCTGCCCTGGCGCAGGCCAAGGCTGAGTTTGACAGCCTGGCGGTGGAGCTCGTCGGCAAGGGCAAGACCATCGCCGCTATATTTATGAGAATGAACGGGGATAACATGGTTTGCTATAATGCGAACAGCAAGCCTGAAGAGAAAGAGGGGTGCCTCCTGGCTATCTTGAAGTCCCCAATAAGACTATGGGGGTTAGGACTTGAGCTTATTCGAGGTCGCTGATTTTATAAAGACCATCACCAGGCCCACCTGCGTCATCCTGATGGTGGTGTGTATCTCGGTAATGGTTTTCATGGAGAGGACGGTGCCGACATGGTTCTGGGCGACGTTCCTGCCCATATTCACCTGGTGGAGCGTCGACCGCAGCCTAACGCACCTCAGCGAGAGGAGGTTGAGAATTGGACAAAGGTAAAAAGGGAGCGATAGTAGCTGGGGCAGCATTGGCCCTCGGTGCCACTATCCTTGTGCTCACACGAGTAAGGGCGGCACCGCCCGAAGGCAAGGCCAACCTCTACGGCAAGGTCACCAATTCATTGACAGGTAACCCTATCCCTGGTGTCAAGGTTACCCTGGAGGAGGGCACGCCCATATATACAGACAGCTCAGGTAATTACGCAATCTTGAATATCACCGCCGACTCCTTCCCCTTCGGCGCCTGGATTTATTTCAGGAAGGCTGGTTATGAGCCAAGGGATGCAACGACCACCATAAACGAGGGCAACAACGAGCTCAACGTCCAAATGGTTCCAGCGGCGCCACCGACCACCTACACCTGCCCTTACTGCGGGGATGAGTTCAGCACAGAGGAGGCGCTCTTGCAACATATTGAGGACGAACACGGAGAACCTCCGACTGGGGACTACAAGTGCTCCTACTGCGGGGAAACATTCTCGACCTTTGATGAGCTGGTAGCCCATATCATGTCGACTCACCCTGGGGAGCGAATCCCCATTGATATAATCTGGAGTTAAAAGGAGGCAAGACGATGCCTATATTAGGAACCAACATAACGTATACAGCACAGGGCAGGTTTCCCGTAACACCCGAAGGCGTGCAGTGCACCGCCGAGCTGTGGCTGAGCAAGGATGGGCTGAGCAAGGACGCCACCAGCGGCCAGAAAGTCTTCACGTCCACTGGCCAGATTCAGACCATCAACTTCCCTGTCACCATGCCTGTGGGAGG
>Ga0307380_10002005_pt1 | contig 29258 bp, 40 predicted proteins | sample UN3MG_FD_202239 | JGI IMG/M metagenome (GOLD analysis project Ga0307380, IMG submission 202239) | Soil microbial communities from Risofladan, Vaasa, Finland - UN-3 | ecosystem: Environmental > Terrestrial > Soil > Coastal area > Acid sulfate soil | place: Finland: Risofladan, Vaasa | collected... | reverse complement strand
ATGCACCATCCAGGCGGCGTGGCCTTCGGGGGGCGTACGCCCGGACTGGAGTGTGGAGATTACCCCGGCCCGCGCGGAGTCCTTTTGCCAGTCGGGTGCTTCCTCCCACGGGACCTGGGAGGTGTCTCCCAGGCCGGTGCAGTAGGCCCGGTTTACCTCGTGGCAGGTGCGGGCGATTCTCTCAACAAGTTGCTCGGGTGTCTCAGGTGTCTCAGCCATGGTGTTCCCTCGGTTCAGCGGTTCAGGTTGAAAAGGTAGAGCAGCAAAAGTGCAGCAACGATACCCGCAACAATGCGGGGAAGCCAAAAATCGACGTTCACGGCGAATCGTCGGGGGGGTAGTCACTACCCGGGAAACTCTCGGGGCCGGCATCCTCAATCTCCTGCTCCAGCACCTCCATCACGGGGCGCGGCTTTCGGCGCATCTTCGGCAGCAACTCGGGCGGCGTGGATTGGGGGTTGGCCACGGTGGTGGTGATGATGGCGTCCAGCATCCCCAACGCATTGAGCAACTCCACCTCATAGGGGCCGGGCTCCCCGTTCGCAGCGCCAGGGTCCCCCGCCGCATCTTCCAAGGTCTCCATAATCACCTGGCGCATCCCACCGACGACGCTCGCCATGCGCTCGCCCACCGCCTCGCAGTGCAGCAGCCACCCGGCGCGCGCCTCATCACAGGAGTTGGTGCGTGAGCCGTCTGGCAGCAGATACATCCAGCCCGGTTCCTCGGGGCCCATGGGCGTCTGGTCCTCGCGGAGCCCCAGGGACCACCGCATCTTCTCGACCATGGGGGAGTCCGCGGCGTCCGGCACCGCCTCGGGGTAGCGCGTCTCTTCTTCCGCGTCCCGGATGGCGTGGTCCCCGGCCAGGTCGTCCACCCGGCCCAGCGCATCGTTGCGCTGGCGGATTAGATCTTCCACCCAGAACTGGTACCGCTCCACCTCCCCGGCTATGTCGTCGCTCACTTGCCGCCCCGGTTGTTGCGGCGGCGACGGCCCCGGCTGGACCGCTGGCTGGCGGCCTCGCGGCGCTGGGGGCCCGCGGACTTGGACACGTCGTCCTCAGCAGTGCGGGGGCGTATCTCCACAAGAACCGCGCAGCTTCCCTGTGCCCCCTGTGCCATCACCTGCACGATGTGTGTGCCGGTGATTGGCTGGCTCGCCTCCAGATACCAGGAGTCCCCCGGCGGGCAGTGGTTCAACGTCCAGATGGTGGGAGTGGTGGCAGCAGGGGCAGCCGCCGCCTCGGGCAACGCCTCCGCATCGCCGGGGGCTTCCTCGGCCGCCTGCTCGGCCTCGGGGAGTGTGACTTTCAGGATCTTCGCCTGGTAACTGCCGTGGCCCTTGCGGAAGTTTTCAAGGTTGATACGGAACCTCCGGGTGTCGTCGCCGGAGGGGATGAGGAACTTGGTGGGTGTGAGTTGCATGGTTCTGTCCTGCTCAAAAGGTGAAGTGTTGGGATCCGCCTTGATTGATCTCTTCGGGTGTCAACGGCTTCGGTTCCGGGGGGTCTATCTTCTCGGGGATGGGCTCGCCCACCTCATCCATCTTCTCAGCAACAAGGCGCTCCACGAATCCAGAGATGCTCTCCTCCCGGCGCTCGCAGAGATTCTTGAGCCGCTGGTACGTGAGCCCTTTGAGGGAGATGCTTCGGCGGGTTTGTTTCTTTGCCATGCCTAAAACTCCGTGTCCATGATGGTCGCTGCGTCACGCAGCACGTTGGCTTCGGCAGACTTGCCCTGGCCGTCCAGGATGCCTGCGCCGTCGCGGATAAACTCAGCCATGAAGTCTGGAGATGCGAACTGCTCGCGGAGCATCCGGCGCGCTTCCTCCACGCGACCCTTGACGTGGATCTCTTTGGCCTCCCGCGCCTGCCTGCGCAAGCCTCGAATCTCTCCGGCCAGCGCAGTGGCCAGCGCCCACGCCACGTTCTGCTCCCGCGTCCACCGGCCGCCCCCCAGGTTCTCCATGAAGTCCTCCAGGTCCATCCCCAGCACAACCGTGCGGCGTGCGAGATCTTCGGCCCAGTCCAGGGACTTCGGGAAAACCCCAAACAGTTCCGCCTCTCGCTTCTCCAACGCTTCGCGTGTCGGGTTGCTGCCCATGATCAGACTTCGTTCCCCGCGCAGTCCCAGCCGGGCCTGCGCTCGCGTGCAAACATCTCCAGGTAAGGCCCCGGGCTCACCTTCTCCACCTCCTGATAAAACTCCTCGGGCTTGGCAGAGTGCTGCGCCCGGGGCACCAACCCCTTGCCCACCAGGGTGCTCTCCGTCTTGACCTGCGCGGACAGTCGGCCGCGCACGCCAAATAGCGCGTGCTCGGTCTGCCCGCGCCAGTATTGGCCAAGCCCAATCCGGTCCTTGGCCCACGTCCGCATCGTCACGTACCGGAAGCCCAGCGCATCCATCACCCGGAGCCCGTCTTTCAGGAAGTTGTTGGTGACCCACACGTACAGGTGCGAGCCCTCGGGGTCGGGGCGCCACTCATCCGACGCCAGCACCACCTCGATGATCTCGTGCGTCTTGAGCAGGGGATAGTGCCGGTCCGCACCCCGCTTGATTTTCCCGCCGCCGCGCTCCAACCAGGGCGGGTCCATCGTGATCGTTCGGTAGTGCTCTGGCGCTGCGTTCACGGCGGCGGCGTCGGCTATGTCCAGGAGCATCTCAGTGTCCACGGGTATTAGCTCTCGTCTCGGGCCACGCCAGGGGGTAACCGGCCGCGCTCACTTCTCCGTCTCCCTCTGTGCCGCGAGAAGGTCCGCCTCATCCGCAGCGCCGTGCAGCGCCTTAGCTAACGCGCGCATCCCCTGGGGGTCACCGTTGACCGAAAAGGAGCAGGTGGCCGTGTACTGGATTGACACGGTGGGCAACGGAGACCCGCAACCTAAACTGCGCTCCTCGGCGTGGACCGATACCGTGCAGTTGGGAGAGATCTGCACCGTCCACTTCTCGCGACTGTCCTGGTAGAGCCGGTGATTCATGCCGCTTCCTCATCCCCGCGTTCTACACGGATCAGGTTGATTCCCTGGCGCACCGTCGCGGAGACCGTTCGATCTTCCTCGGTCGCCACCTCTTTGACATAATCCCGCATCCACCGGGGCACGCTCACCGCCAACGTGACCCAATCGTCCGGGGTCTCTTTCGGCTTGACGGGCGGCGCCTTCTTTTTCTTCTTAGCCTTGGTCTTGGTCTTGGTTTTCTTCTTGGACTTCTTTGACATTCTCAGGCTCGCTTTCAGGGGGTAGGTAGTATTCAACGCGAAAGGGGTGGTACGGGTCGCTCGGGCGGTGATGCACGTCCACCAGGAGAGAGGGGCGACCGTTCATCGTCACGTCGCGCACGGAAGCAATGACGCCGAGGCGCCCGTCAATCTGGATGGTCTGTCCGGCTTTCATCCTAAGAGTCCGCTTCGGGCAGCAGGCGCGTGTCAACCTGGATGCCCATGTTGCGGCCCAGGGCCAGCACCTTCTTGGTGTGCTCGGCGCATTGCCGGGTGGTCTTTCCGGGCCAAAAAATCTCAAACAGTGCAATGCCGTCGCACCCTTTTTGTTGGCACCCGTCGTGGCTTTCGTCTTTCATCCTGCCGCACTCCAGGGGATGAGTTTTCCATCGTGCTCGATACGCTTCGCCTTCTTTGACCAGTAACGCATCACCACGGCCTCGGCGCGCGTCGGGCAGTCGGGCACCAGGGCGTTGAACCTATCCTCCATGACCGCCTCCAACTCCCGCGCCACCGCATCACACCGCGCCTCGGGGCTCTCCACGATGATCTCGTCATGCACGAAGTTGACGACTGCCGTGCCATACAGCGCGGAGGCGGGCACGCAGAACTGGCGGCGCGTCACTTCGTACAGCGCCCGCTTGGCTCCGTCCGCGCAGAGCCCCTGGAAACTGGAGTTGCACGCGGCCGTGTAGGTGGTGCGTCGGCGGATGCGATCCGTCATGGGCTGCCTCACCCAATACCAGCCATCCTCATCCTCGCAGCGCCCCACATAGTCGAAGTATTCGCGCATCTCCGGCCACGCGCTAAACCACATACCCCGGAGTTTCTGGGCTTCGTTGGCCTCCAGGTCAATGGAGTTACCCTCGGAGTCCCGATACCCGGCCGCGATGCCAACGAACCTGCGCGCCGAACACCCACCAGGAAAGCCGAAGTTAGCCGCTTTGGCCAACTGCCGCGCGTCCAACATGGGCGCATCGTTGGCCCCTTTGAGTGCCTCGGCGCGGTCGTAGTCCAGGCCCAGCATCGCCGCCGCAAACCACAGGTGAACGTCCCTACCTTGGTTGAGTGCCTCAGCCAAACGCGAGGGGCTGGAGATCTCCCCCCGCCGCTGCAACTCAATACACGTCTGCGCGAGCGTGTGCAGTTCGGCGCTGGAGTAGTCCGCCGCCACAAACACGCAGCCCTCGCGCGGCACGAAACACTCGCGCACTCCCGGAGCGCGCCGGAGGTTCTGGATGTTGGGTCCGCTGCTGCTGGTGCGCCCCGTCTCCATGAGTGGATTGAACCGCGTCTGGATCGGGAGCACCGTCCCTCGGTGGAGGTGCTTGATACTCCCGGTCAGCAGGTTCCGCAGTTGCGTGTACGTGGCGTAGTCCTTCAAGGTGGAGTCTCCCGACATATCGCAGGAGTCCGCCGAGACCGAAACGAAGCGGCCTTCGCTGTATGCCTTTTTCAGAGCCTTGGTCCCGTCTCCAATCTCGTGGAGCATCTCCAGCCCGGCCTTGGTGAGCGTCACGTCGCCGCCCACCTTGTCAATCATCCGGCGGATGGCGGCCTTGGTGTCGCGCGTGCCGTCCGGGCGCACGAGGCCGGCGTCCACAAGGCCCGCCTGGATTGCCACGATGTTGGTGCGCGTGCGCACCTCCAAGTCCCGGAGCGCGTCCGGGTCGGTGCGGATGCCGTAGCAGGACGCCAGGTGCAGCGCCAGGTGGGCGGCCACCTGCGCCGGCTCATCATGGAGGTTGGGTCCCCCCTCCTGGTGCTCCCACACCTTGTAGGTGAGCACCGCATCCGTCATGGCGTAAAACATCGCCTCATCCGGCCACTGCTCCAGCGGCACGTCCCACAACTCGTGGTAGCGCAGCCGCCAGTGGTCGTACTTCTTGGAGCCCAGCTTCCGGCGCCCGGAGATGGCGGCGAGGCTGTAGGACTTCACGCGCACGTTGCCGTCCTCATCCTCACCGAACCGGAAGCGGCCCTCACCAATATCTATCAGCATCTCGCGGATCATCACGTCGCAGATGCGGCCGTTGTCCATCGCATCGAAGATGGGGCCAGTGAGCGCGGGGAACTTGTTGATTAGCACCGCCAGGTCATAGGGCGCGTTCATCCACACGGTGCGGCAGGTGCGGAACGTCTCGGCCAGGTGCGCCTCCAGGCCATCCTCCCCGTGGTGAAAAATCAACTCATCCACGCCATCGTAGGTGGTCACGCAGACCAACTGCGGCGCTTTGAGGCCAGAGCAGATAAGGAACGTCTCCGTGTCGATAGCTACGGTTTTCATCTTTCCCATCCTTGGAGATGGGCGCGTAACCCCAGCGCGGCGGTGCCGAGGGTGAGCGAGATCCACGCCCATGACCAATCCGTCGTGCCAAACGCGAACCCCCACGCGTTGACGTGCTCGGTGATGGGGCACGCCACCCACAGGAGCAGGGTTGCCCCCAGCCACGTTGCAAAGTCCTGCACGGTTCTCATCTCGCCCCCGTAGGTAGTGCCATGGTCGAAAACTCCGGGGCCCCGAAGGGCCCCGGTGAAAAGCCTAGTCCTCTACGCTCGCCCAACTGTGGACGGTGTATTCGTTGCCGCCCCCGCTCACGCGCGGTGACGTGTGCAGGCGAACCTCCACACCAGCCAAAGGCTGATCTTCCTCCGCACTCTCCTCAATATGGGAGCCGGTCAACTCGTCCTGCGCCACGCCCATCGCAGCCATGAGGAAGTTGACCGCGTTGCCGAGGCCGATCTCGTTCTCCCCGAACTTTTGTTCAAGGTCGTTTGTCCACGCGTACTGGCGACCCACCGTGATCTTGTCGGTGTCGCTCTCCAGGACCACAAACTCAACCACATAGTACGTGGCACGAAAACGCTTACTGTCCTGGATTTTCACGGTCTCGATCTTTACGAGGAAGTCTCCCTCCACCTTGATCTTCGGCCGCTGGTCTCCTGTCGGCTCCACGCCGGACAAGTCTCGATCTTTCAGATTCAAACCCATTTTCCTGTTTCCTTTTCTTGTTCTTGTTCTTGTTCGTTGTTGGTTCCCGCTGCCCTCAGACAACATCCGAGAGCAGGAGTTTTTGCCGGGTGCCCGTCGTCTGCTGGACGTACCGAGCGTCGTTGCGGGCCGTCTCCATGGCCTGCGACATTTTGGGGTGACCCAGCATCACCCGCACCGTGATTGTGTCCGCCAACTGCCCCGGCCGACACGTCCGCGAAAGCAACTGCTCCCACGTCTTGCCGGAAGGCGGCGGCGTCACCACAAAGTTCTGGGACCACGCTTGCAGGTTGCGGCCCTCCGCGTTGGACGCGATGGAGAGAATGAGAGACCCGCTCGGGTCCGCATCCTCGATAGCGTTGCCATCCCCGTCCCGGCCCTGCGCCTGGAAGTAGGGGAAGCCTGAGAGCGCCGCCAGGCGCTCACCCGCCGCCCGGTGCTCCACCCAGATAAGGGTCGGCCCCTGCACCTCGGCCAGCACCGCGCGCAGCGGAGCATCGTCCACCCACTCCGGCCGCGAGTTGATTTCGTAGTCGTCCCGCACGTCCAGCCAGCCCCGGTACGCGTAGTCGGGCAGGTCACCGCGCGTGCAGCCCTGCGCCACCATGAGGGGAGAATCATACCGGGGGTCGTGCATCGCCAGAATCTCATTGGCGAACGATGCCCACACCGCGCGCGCCTTCCTCCAGTGCGGCGGCGGCTCCGGGTCCCACATGTAGTAGAACCCCTGCACCAGCGTGCGGATGTGGCGGTACGTGTCCGCCTCCTGGCACGCGTCCCCGTTCGGGGCGATCTTCGCCACCGCCCGCGCCATGTGCTCCCGCACCGCATCGTTGGCCGGCGGCGTGAAGTATTCCATCTGGATGGACGTGGGCACCTCATCCTTGGAGGTGTAGACGACGCCCGGAGATTGGGCGATGCGGCGACCCACCGCCGCCCGGATGTTCTCCAGGTTGGCATCCTCGCCGGGGTCGAGGAACTGCACCAGCGCGCCGGGGCGGCTGCGCGTCTCCACCTTTTGGTCCACCGCCCGCGCCCACAGGGCGGTCTCCGCACGGGTGCGCGGGAGCGGCATCTCGGCGCGCAACGCCGCGGCCATGAGGTGGTGGAAGTCTTTGAGCGAGCGGTTACTCATCGTCCCGGACATTGCGGCGAAGCGCACGGCGGGGTGATTCTGGAGGTAGCGCATCACCCGGCGCGTCCGTGAGGCACTCATGTTGCGGAGCAGGTGGGCCTCATCGGCCACGATAAGGTCGGGGGCCAGCGTCTCCAGGTACTCCGCGGCCTCCACACGACCCAGCATCTCGTAACTCATCACCTCGATGCGTCCAAACTGGCGCCAGTGCTTGGCCAACTCGGCAAAGTCCCGGCGCGTTTTCTCGCGCAGCTTGGCGGGCACCAGCAGCAACGTCACCGGCACCTCCAGGACGGTGCCGGCGAGGTAGGAGATCAGGGTTTTTCCGTCGCCGCACCCAATGTCGGCCAGCAGCCCATCTGAGTTGTAGAGGTGCTCCAGCGCCGCGGCCTGCACCGGACGCAGCGTCATGGTGCCACCTGGCAACTTGAGATACTCCGTCACCTGTGCCGCCAGGTCCGTGGGCGCCTGCCAATCGTGGCGAGGGAGCCCCAGGACCCGGCGAAACTCGGGCGTGCTTTTCACACACCCGCGGGTGTCCGCAAGAACCGCCAGGGGCTCCCGCGTACGCTCGGAGATCCGAGCGTTCATCATCTCCAGCAGGTTCATCCCAGGAACCGCTTGGCGTATGCCTCATAGAGTTTTTCGGTCTTGTCCACGTCACCGCTCGTGATGGTAGCCAACTCCATCCACACCTCGCGGGGCGTCTGGGCGACATACTCATCAAAAGAGATGCCCTCCGACACCTCCGAGGGGTCCACCGGCTCGGGCTCGATGGTCTCCATGGGCTCCGTGTTTTGGGCGTGCTGCGCACACCCGGCCGTAGTGAGCCCGACGACGTGTACGTCCCCGTCCTTCTCCAACTCCACCAGGCCCGCCTTTTTCATCACCCCCAGCAGCCGCGTGCCGCAAAAGGGCTCCTCCGGCGTGCCCAGCGTGGCCTTCTTGACAAATCGGCTCACGCCAGCCGCCAGCAGCCCCAGCACACGCTCCTGGGTGGGCGTCTCCCGGGCTTCCTTCACCGCGCGAGCCCGTTCCACCTCATCGGTGACCGCGGCCTGTGTGGTCCCGTCTGCGGCTCCCTGCGCTCCGGCCAGGGCCACCGAGTGCGCATCGTCGGCGTTGTCGGTCTGCCCTATCCCCAGGGAGATCTCCCGCTGCACCGCAGGGTCCTTCGGGGACTCCGGGGCGTTCACCGAACGGGGCGCGACCTTGGCCGGCTCCGTGTTGGCCGCGGGGTCGGGCACCACCGTGGGTTTGGGTGGTGCGGTTCCCCGCTTCTTGTCCATCATCTCCTGCAAAGTTGGCATCTTTTCCTGTCCTTGTTCTTGTCTGGTCCCCAGCAGTTGGTGGAGCCGTTGTTTCCGGTCAATGTTGCAGTGACCGGATTCTGCGTAGTGGCAGCCTCCGAAGTTGCCGCAAGCATCGTAGCTGGGCGGCAGGTCGTTTGCTCTCGCAACGGTTGATAGCACCTCTAAAATCTCCCGTCCAGTCTCCACGAGAGAATCCATCCCAGCCTCCACCTCGGCCCGCGTGGCGGTCACCCGGACCGGAAGCACGTCGGGCTTGCCCTGGGTTTGGAGGTACGTCCACTGGCCGCCCACGGTCTTGGTGTGGGGGTACTCCAGCAGCGCGGCCATGGTGTAAATGAGGAACTGCTCGTCTTGGAGGAGCGTCTCCTCGGTCTGGCGCCACAGGACCCCATCGAAGTTGCCCCCAATGTCCCGGGTGGACTTGTGGTCATTGGCCACAATGTCCACGTCGCCGTGATCCCAGATGCGGCCGGGGTGGAGCAGGTCAATGAATCCTCGCCAGGTGATGCCACCGTAAGGGAAAAGGATCTCGGCCTCCACCCTCATCCGGCTTCCCCGGGGCGGGTAGTGGGGGATGGCCGCCTCCGCTACCCGCTGCACGCGGCGCCGTCGCTCCGGCTCCAGCTTCGCGCAGTTCTCCCCGCCTTCCATCGTGCCGTGGGTGAAGTATTCCTCCAGCAACTCGTGGATGCACGTCCCCAAAAACGCCGCGGGCTTGGTGGGCTCGCGGATGCCCTCCAGGTAGGTGAACCCCCACTTGCGTTTGCACTCGCGGAACTTTTTGAGTTGAGAAGGGGAGATCTTCCACGCCGCCACCCTCTCGGCCAGGGATATGACGTTGTTCACTCGCGGCTCCGTTCCGCCCCCGCCTTGAAACCGCGAGCGTGTATGCGGGCATGGTGAAGGGTCACCCCCTCGGCCAACTCAACAAAGGCCCCATCTCTACATTGGAGAAAAAGGTCGTGAGCAACACTCGACCCCCGCCGCAGACGCGCAAAGAGAGAGCCGTGCTCACACTCCCCAAGGGAGACGTCAGTGTTCTCCGGCATGTTCACCCACGTTAGCACGGGCTGGCATTATTACAAACGGTTTAGACCGCGGCCCTCCGTTCGCGCGTAGGCGCCCGTTCAAGCTGGGCCAGGCGCCGCTCCAGGGCGGGGCGGATGGGGTCCCAGTCGTAGGTGTACACCTGCTCTTTCGAGGTGAGCGAACACCCCACGCGGCGCAGTTGACTGTGGACCCACTCGCCCACCTCATCCTCGCTCTCCAGGATCGTGAACGGGAACAGCCCCCACGCGGTGGTGCCGGACAGAAAATCTATCGCGGTCGCCACCATATCCCCCAACACCTGGGGCTCGGGGTTCTCTCCGAGCGGTGCGCCCAGGACGGCTTCGATCAAGTCCGAAACAAACTCCGCACGGCGTGCCCGGTGGCTGCGCTCGGAGGGTTGATTCAGGCGGCGGTTGCGGGTGGTGTTCTCCTCCAGGTCCATCTCAATCAACCGTTGCGGATCGTTGCGCACCATAAACACGTCGGCCGCCGCCGCCGCCTGGCTCCGCAACTTGCCGGGGCGAAGCAAGCGGCCGGGTCGGTTGCTCACGCCCACCCCATCCTCGCGCACCATCTCGGCCGTCACCTCGGCGCCCGCGTGAATCTCCCGCAACTCGTACTGGTACACGCCATCCGATTCCTCCTGTGTCTGCGTGTAGACCGGGAGACTGCGCACGTCGTTCGCATCGTAGACCGGAGCGTCCAGCACCCGCTGCACCGCCGCATCGTTGTGCTCCCGGTCGGCATCCTTGCGCACTTCTTTGAGGTGCGCTTTTTGCTGGGCGTCGGGCCCATAGTCCTGCTCCAGATCTTCGTTGACGTGGTAGCCGTGGCGACCCAGCACCTCCTGCAAAACCTCCAGGCGATTGGTGGCGTTTTCGTTCAGGGAAAGCCGGGTGAGTTTCGCGGACTCCAGGAACGTGACGCACAACATGGAGAGGCGCCCCGAAAGGCTCTCGGTCACCAGCAGGTGCAACTCTTCGTCCTTCTTGGCTTCCTCGCAGATGGCCTCCTGGATCTCTGCCAGGTCATGCGTATAGCCATCCTTCGGCTTCCACTTGTGGACGCCCATGACGATCTCCGGGTGCCGGATGTTGCGGCACCGGGCTATCATCTGCGCCACCGTGGAGGCCGGCATCTCGCGGTACGTGTGGATCACAAAAACGCGGTCCGCGGGCGCCGTGATGGAGACCCCGGAGCCCACGGCCGACGACGCCAACACCACGTCATAGTCGGCCAGGGAGTTGGGGTGCAGGAGCATCTCCTGCACCTCTGGGCGCTTGCTTTCCTCGCCCGTGATGAGGAGCACCCGCAGGTCGGGAAAGAGCGCGCGCACGTCCACGTCAAACTCCCGCGCCTTGCGGGCCTCCGAAAACGCCACCCAGGTAAACGGGTCGCCGGGTTTTTTCGTCCCCAGGTGCGCGCGGACGAGAGCCTCGCAGGAGCGCGAGGTAACCAGGGAGACCTGGCCCGGGGCCTTGGGGGGCTCCTGCGCCACAATGCGGAACGTCTTTTGCGGGAGTCCCTCACGGCGGCAGTGCGCCTGTATCTCCTCCACAAACCACTGGATGGCGCGCGGGTCGAAGGCCGCTTCCGCCAGGATGGCGCGCGGCGCCTCGGCGGCGTGGGCTATCATGCGCCGGATTAGGTCCGGCGCCTCGGCCTTGGATTGGTTCTTGCCGCCGCAGAAACACCGCGAGTGGGCAAACTTCCGTAGCTGGTCCGCCTCATCCACGATCACAAGGTCGGGGTTTTTGAGGTGGATTTTCTTCTCGGAGTTGAGGGTGGTGACCACCTTGTTGGGCACGTTCTGGCCCCAGGTGCCGGCGTCTTTGTAGATCTCAAACCCGAACCTGTGCGCCGCTGCGTGGCACAGGAGCACCGAAGGGCAGAGCATGAGTACCTTCTCCACCCGGCCAGACTCCCGTTTGGCCTTCTCCGTCTTGCCGCTGCCCATCCCGGTGGTGAGGAACAGCACCTCGTGGTCCCCCATCTCCTGTGCGCGATCCGCAACATCCACGCCGGCCGGGAGCACTTCGACGCTGCCCACCCCGATACTTTCGTACTCGCTGCGCAAGTCCAGGAGCGAGTTTTCCATTAGCGAATCAGGCGAAAACGGCGTTTCCAGTCTCGCAAGCTGGATTGACTCCTGCGATTCCTCGCCGGTTTCCTCCGACCCCTCGGCCGCCGGGCCCGCGGGCTCGGGCTCCTCGCGGAACGGCCCCCGGGTAGCCACCCGGAACTTGAGCCGCTCTTTGAAGTCAAAGATCCACACGCCCCCGTCCTCGAAAACGCGCGCCACCACGGCACCACGCTGCCCACTTTTCTGGCGCTCCTCCCAACTTGCATCACGCCACCACGGGAGCACGGCATCGCCGTTGCGGAGATCTGCGGCGGCCACCTCGCCCCTCTGGGTGCTGATCTCTCGCTCCCCCGCAACGTCACCGCGGCGCACGTAAGGCTCCGAGCCCGGACCCCACGAGCCTCCACCTTCATCGCTGCGCACGAGAGCCGGCGCGAGGATGCCATCGGCCTCCAACTTGTCCGCCAACTCCAGCAGCGCGTCCACGTCCAAGAAAAGGCCGCGGTGATGCTGCGACCACAGGCGCGTCGCACCTGGCTCGTGGGTTGGCGGATACATGACGCACGCCAGGTGCGTGGGCTGGGGGTCGTGGCGATTGTCGAAAAGCGCCAGGCCCAGCGCCAGGCAGCAGCGCCGGTATTCCTCCGGCGTCTCAATCAAACGGCTGGTGAACATCCAGATGCGAAACCGGCTGTGCTCCGGCGCCGCTTTGCGGTCGTGGGAAAATGTGGAGTACGCCGCGTAGGAAAGATTGCGCGCCTCCAGGTCGTGGCACACCGCATCGCGCCACGCGTCGGGCTCGCCCACTGCGATGCCGGCCGCGTTCTTCGACCCGTCAAAGTCATAGGGGATCGTCCACGCACCCAGCCCGAACTTGAGACGGCGCGGCGCACCTTCGGGGAACACCCCGGGGGTGAGGTAGCCGTTCCCGGTCTTGTGGTCGCTCTCCCGCGACGTGGTGAAAAACGCGAAGAAACCCTCCAGCGTATCTGTCACCCGCTCGGGGTCCGTCGTGGCCGCCGAGGGTGCGCCGTCCGCGTCGGGGTACGCCCAGCCCGTACTCATCTCCAGCGGGAGATCGGGGCGCTCGGAGGCGAGATTGAGCCCGTAGGTGTGCGTTTTTGGGGGGTTTGGGGCTTGTGTGGTCAAAGCACGGCTGTCCAGGGGTTCTGGACAGTTGACCTGGGCCCACCATGGCCCTACGATTCCCCTGTCCAGCGTGATTGCCGGGCACCTTACCGCCGGGTTCCCCGGCCGGTCAAGACGGGGCCAAAAACCTCCCCTCTTGAAAGGGCCCAGGACCCCGGCGGGGAATCAACCCCTCGCCGGGTTTTTTATTGGTTACGGTGCGTTAGACTTCGCGGCGCCCCACGGGGCCGTCCGATTTTTTCTTGCGCGCACGGAGATCTTCTCCGGGGGTATGCTCGGAGCATGGCCCAAGCCCCACCGTGTTGCGGACCGTGCCAGGGAGAAAAATCCTGTGCGGTCGGGCGCGCGTGCTGCCTGCGCTGCCACTTCCGGTGGGAGGAAGAACACGCGATGCCCTACTTGCCGGAGCCGCTCAAGCGTGAACTTCTCCAGGCGCACAAGTGGCTGGAAGATTTTGGCTACCCCGCCGACGCGGTGAGAGCCCACGGCATCCGTGAGATGGAGTGGTTCCGTAAGTACGTGCCGCCCGGCATCGTGGCGCAGATCAATACGGACCACGAAAGTTTTGAGGCGGGCGAGATGCCCACGAGTTTCATTTAGGGCGCTGGTAGTCCCCGACGTGTTTGTCCGTGCGGCTCACGTATCCCCCACAGGTGCGCCGGGCGATGGCGTCCAGGAGAGGATCAGTGAGCCCGTTCAGGAACGCGTAGCCAACATTGTCCTGCGTGTGATGGATGGCGTGGTGCTCGGGCGGGAGCAGGAGCCGAAGGCGCTGGAGTAGCCGGACGGTGGGATGTGTCGAGTTGTGGCACAGGTAGTGCGACACCTCGGCAAAAGAACTTAGGAGCCCCACGAGGACAAGCGCGAGGGTGAGCCCCGCCGGCATCACGCCCAGAGTTTGCACGTAGACCAGCGCGGCCAGGTATGGCACGAGCCAATGTTTCGAGCCGCTCTCCAGGACATATATGGCCACGGGGTTTGTGCTCGTGTAGCGCGGGGTCTTGTGGTGCAGATGAAAGACCGCGACAAGGGGACCCACGATGCCCCCATAGGTGTCGGTGTTGTCCATGATCATGTGGACGATGCCGTTCACAAAATCCGCCACGAGGTACGCCGCGAGTGCGGCCAGCAGGGCGCCCGCGATGGAGAGGGAGCCCCAGGGCACCAGCGCGACGGAGGCCGCCTGCAAGGTCACCACGGCCGCAGAGACTCCGACTCGAAAGCGGGCGTAGCCCGGCGCGGCGTGGTAGCGGCCCATGGCCGCGGCGAACTGCTCCTGTTTGGTCACTAGAGATCTGCGAACGGATCGCCCTTGTTGAGTGATTCTTGCATCCGCTCCTGCTCTTTCCGTTGCTTCCACGCCTTCACCTGATCTTTGGCCACCTCCACGGACGGCGGCACCTTCACGTCGCGCTTCTCCTGGCCGGTGCGGGCGTCTAGTTTGTCAACGATCTCGCCGCGCACGTCCAGGATGAGGCTGCGCTGGTCAAAGTGTAGATCTCCCAGCCGGTCCGCCTTCTTGTTGGCCATATCCGACGTGCCGCGCACGCTCGCCTTTTGTTCTTCCGGGGAACACTCGACCGGGCTCCCCTCAGCGTCCACCTCTGCCTGGCATCCGTTGATTGCTTCCTCCAACGCTCCGACACGCTTGTCCACCGCGTCCTTCACGTCCTTGGGCTCCACGACGGCCGCAGGCTCGGGCCCGTATCTCCAGTAAGCACCACCGCCGCCGGGGAGCGCCACGCCCAACACCCATGCGGCGATCTTCTTGCGCTTCGCCCACTTGCGGTCGCTCGCGTAGGTGACGGCGCTCTCCTCCACCTCCACCCGCTCCTCCTCCTCCTCCTCGGCTTCCTTCTCCTGCTGCCTGGTGAGGAACGCCTGGAGGTTTTCCAGAGTCTCATTGTCCACGTCCGTCATGGAATCAAGCCTAGCCAAAAAGGGCCCCACCCGGGCGCTGCAAACCCCGGGTGGGGCCCGGACCATGGCTAAGGTCCCGGTGGGCGAAGAAGAAGAACACCCACCGGCCGCCACCGTATCAGCCTGGCAGCATTGCAGCGAACGCGCCTGCGCGCTCCTCGCCCAGCAACTCCGAAAGCGCACTCATTTTCTTGAGTAGCTGCTCTGGGTCGTCCTTGGCCAGTTTGTCAAAATCCGTCTTGAAGTTCGCGATGGCCGCGTCCACCTTGTCCGGGTCTTTGGACTCCGCGGCGGCCAGGAACCGCTCAAAGTAGTTACCGCCAAGGATCTCCTGCAACTCGACCCCTACATCCTCGATGGTGCTCAACCAAACCACCAGCTTTTCGTAGGAGTTGGGCTCCGGCTTCTCCTCGGCGTCGGTGTCGGGCTCCGCGTCGGGCTCCACGTCGGCGTTGGGCTTGGTGTCGGCGGCCGTGGCGGCCTTCTCTCCGCTTTCGGTGAGCACCTCAACCTTGGCTGCTCCATCCTGCACGATCTGCTGGATTTTTCCGGCCACCGCCTTTCTCTTCGGCGGCGCCATCTCTGCAACCGTCTTTCCAGCGATGGCTGCGATGATCTGCGCCGACAATGGGCCGGCAACCTTGCCCAGCAACTCCATCACAACCCCAATCTTTTGCTTCTCCTGCTCGGAGTCCAGCTTCGCCAGGGCGATGGCGACGTGCTCGCGCTCCTTCTCTCTGGTGAGGTTCGCGGCGGCCTCCAGGGCGCCCGTTGCGGCCTCCACCACCTGTTTCAAGCTGGTGCCGATACCTGCGATGCCTCGCGCGTAGGCTTCGGACTGATTGATCATCTTATCCGCGATCTCGTTTTGCTTGTCGAGCATCTCCATGGCGCGATCAAAGAGAGCATCGTGGCGGCTGTCCTGTTTATCGATCACGTCGCGCATGATGAATAGGTTGTCGCGCTCGGATAGGTCGGACGTATCGTTGACCATCACCTCGCCGTCCTCCATCACCTCCGCGGAGACGGGGCAGTACCACCGCGACCATCCGTTGGACTTCGACGGGTCGCGCATGGTGCCGACGATGCGGAACCGGGCGTCAACTCCCAGCTTCTCGGTTGCCGCCGCGGCATCCGAGGTGAGTTGCACACAGATCTCCTCGATAGACTGCACCGGCCCGGACTCCGGGAACTTCTGGCGCTTTTTGATTGAGCGCCACGAATCCCCCACCTTCCGCTCCAGGTGGACGGCTTGGAGCCGGTCATAGCTCTCCTCCACCTTGGCAAACAGTTTGGCCGGGATTTCACCCAGGCTTTCGGAGTGTTCGGCATCAATGAATTCGGGCTCGGCCGGGGCCGTTGTCTGTTTGCTGCGTCCCATAAGTTTCGATTCCTGTCTTTCGGGCCCAAATCTACCCGAAAACGGCCTTTTTTGGGTTCGATTGAAAGTGTATTGAATATGCGCCGAAAAACGTGTTGCAAATCATGTCTTTGGCTCGTAGTCCTGGTTGGGCTGGGCGCTTGGAGCGCCCGTTTTCGACCGGCCGCCCCGCGGCCCTTGACACACGAGGAAATCACAGATGGCTGACATTGTTCCTTCCAAAACTGCGGCTCTTGCGGACAACAAAAAGCTCCGAGCCCGCCTTTCTCGCATCAGTTCCGAGGGCAAGCGCGTGGGTACCAACATGACCAGCGCCCTGGTGGGTGGTGGTACCGCGTTCGGTTCCGGTATGTTGTTCAACAAGTTTCCGGCCGCGATGAAGATCAAGAAGGTGGACACCCGGCTTGCCGGTGGTGCGCTTCTTGTTCTGCTCGGGGCCATCGGCAAGGGCCGCATGAGTGGAGCCGTTCAGGCGGCGGGCGAGGGTCTCCTCTACCCGTGGCTGTTTGAGTACGGCTTCAACATGGATTTCGCCTAGGTCGGCGCACACGTTTGGGGGTCGGGGGTTTGGTCACCCCGGCCCCGACAACTGTTTGACTTCGGCGCCGGATCGCAGGCGCGTCTTTTGAGCAAAGAAACCAAAGGAACAATCATGTTCTACGACGCAAAGACTCTCGGTATCCGAGACGTGAAGGACGCCCGCGAGGCTTCCGACAAGTTCGCCGCGATCCGGCGGATGCAACAGGCGGGGAAGTTTCCCCAGGTGGGCGGCCCCGGCCGTGGCCGCTATCCCCGAACCGGCGCACAGGCTCCCGGCACAAGTGCCGGAGGCAACGGCGCACCTACTGGTGGTGGTTCGTGCGGGGGTTCGCCCCTGTCCAACACCTCCGGGCGCACGGACGACGCGCGGTGTTTCACCGACAACGCTTGCCACGCCTCCATCCTGGGTTTCAACACCCTGGAGGGAGACACCAGCGACTTCCCGCTTTTGGGTGGTGCCGGTACCGTGGCCGAGGGCTCGCTCATCGTTTCGTCTGGAAACGCGGGCAGCTATCGTGGCACGCACCTCTTTTGGGAGGGTCGTGACTCGGCTGCTGGGTTCGCGGTTGTGCCGACCCTGCTCACCAGCGCGGTGATCAGCGGTTCGGAGCAGCTTGTGGGCTCCGGCGGCGAGTTTGGCATCACCAGTGCAGTGTTCGCACTCACCTGTGAGCCGCTGCCAATCAACTGGTGTGCCTGGCAGGACTCTGGCCAGCAGCGTCTCACCATGCGGTTCGGGAACTTCCTGGCCGTGGCCGTCGAAACCGAGATCTTCGGCGTGTTTTGGGGAGACCGGGTTCCCAGCTAGGGAAACCTGTCGAGTGCGGGGCGCCTTCGGGCGCCCCGTCCTTTTTCATTCTTGAGGGAGCGCAATGACCGATACCTGCAAAGACGAGTGCGACTACACCTGCACGGCGATCAACTCGGCGCTTATTCCTCGCAAGGTTGAGGGTTCGGCCGGCGCACAGTTTGTGAGCCAGGAGAACACTCCCTTTTTCGATCTTCTATCTTCCACCCGGATGAGTATCACCCAGACGGGTGACCCCGGGGATTGTCCGCCGCAGTGGTGGCTCATGGAGGTGTACGCCTTCGACCTGCAAACGGTATCCGTGGCATCACCTCGCCAGCCCGTGCCGGCATGGAGCGACATTGTGGGCTCACCCAGTCGGGGCTCCGGTGGTGCGCGCCTTCTTGTCCATGCTGAGGGAGACAACATCCGCCTGGACGTGGCGCATGGGAACCGTTTTAGTTTCTTCTCCGATATGGTCTCCGTCGAGTTGGAGGTGCCCCGGGGCGGTATCACCATCGGCTCCGGGTCTCAGGATGGCAACAACGGCGTGAAGGGGGTGGCCGCAGACCTGCGGCTCCACAACGTCGCGGTGTTTGTGAACATCCACTCCAACGTCGCGCCGCTCGGGCAGCGCACGGGGCAGTTGACGCAGAGCATCTCCAACCCGGGGGTGGAGGAGTTGCGCATCCCGATCCCCAACCGCGCCATCGCGGTGGAGTTTTTCTCCTCGGTGCTCCCGCTGGCCCCCGCAACCCCCATGCTCTGGGAGAGCGCGGACGGGGCGGGCGGTACCAACTTTGTGCGCGGCATCATTGACTTCCCTGTGGGGCAGCACAACACGGGGCTCCTGAAAATCCCCGGCAACGCGGCGGTGGTGAATCTTCTCTCTCAAGTTCGGACGGTCACCGCGGTTTGGCATCTGGAGATCTAGTGCTCACCCGCGAAGCCATCATCATAAACTACCGCCCGCTCTCGCCGGAGCAGTGCCTCTATATCCTGGAGGCACTGTGTGAGGGTGTGGTGATGGCGAACATGGTGGAGATTGAGACGGGCCTCCCGTCCTTTGTCTCGCTTGCGGCCGAGGGCATCACCTACGAATACCCCCGGGTAGACCAAGCACACGGCCAGCAGGTGGGGACACTCAGCGACGTGTTGCACAAGGGCAAGGCGACCTGCCTGGAGGCTGCCTCGGCTTACGCGGCGGCGCGTCGGCTCGCCGGGCATGACGCGGTGGTGGTGCTCGCCCCTCAACTTGACGCATACGGCAAGGTGATCCCCTGGGACTACCACGCGCTGGTGCTCACGGGCGGCGGCGAGGTGGACCCCACCTCCGATCTGCCAGGGGCTCCCAACTTCGTTCCGGGTGCGGTGTGCTGCCCATGAATCCCGTGCTCCCCATCGTCGGTATCGTGGCCCTGTGCTGCGCAGGCTCGGGCTCGGAGAGCAGCCGGCCGCGCGTGGGTGGATGTGGTGCTCGTGGATGCCGTCCGCGCGCGAGGGTGGGTGGTGCCAGCCACGTCGGGTTTTGCCTGGAAACCTGTGAGGCTTACGGCAAGAAAAAGGGGCAGCAGACAGGGACGCACGCTGCCCCGCACGTCCGCGCTTGCATGGACAGGTGCAGTGAGTTGACGTGGCTGCCACCCTCGGCGTCCCCATCGCGACCCGGGCGCCGCGTCCTGCGGCGTGGGTCCAGCGTGGGCTTCCGCCGCGCGGTCACGGACTGCCCGTCTTTCCCCTGGCTTGACCAGGAGGTGACGGAAGCCCTGACCTACGGCCAGGAGAACGGCCTCAGTGGAGTGTCGCTGGTGATTTTCGCCTTGAACATGGCGTACCCGGTGACACCGGACGGCCGCCCTGTGCTGTGGCCTGCGGTCCCGGGGGACTGCCCGGCACTCCCGGCCCTGGAGGCGCGCGTGCGCTTCCGTGCCAACCTCGTGGACGCGCTGCGCGACGATGAGTTGGCGGGCGATGCCTGGGTTGCAGCGGGGGGGTATTAGGATGGAGGGCCGCACGATCCTCTACTTGGCGGGCGCGGTAGCGGCCGGCGTGGCGCTGTTTTCCGGCGACGACGCCGAGGCGGGCGACGTGGGCGAGGAAGAGATGGACCCCCAGGTGGGGGCGCCCAACCACCCGCAGGTCGGGTTCGCGCCAGCGGTGGTGGAGTTGCCCCGGGGGTACTCCCTGCCACCGCGGCCCATGCCGGTGGAGGAGTGGGAGCAGCGCGAGCCCACGGTGGGCCACTTCTATCAGGTGCAGCGCGGCGATATGTTGCTGGGCCACGGCAAGAAGTCCATCACCTGGATGGCGCTGTATCGGGCGTCTCACTTCCTGGCGGTGGAGCAGGAGCAGGGCGAGGCTGACTCGCACCGCTTCGCAAAGATCATGGCCGACAACGCGAACAATCGGTGCGAGTACGCGCACCTGATTCTCGCCGGCAGTTGGAACGACCAACTCTACGGGACGTGGGGATACGGCAAGCGAGATTTCACAGGGCACCATGGCCGCGGCATCCCGCTGTCCACCTGCCACGCGGACAACCGCGCGCGGATGTTGGAGGGTGAGGAGCCCGTGCGCCAGATAGAACCGTGCTGTCCCGCGGACAAGGGCTCGGGTGCCGCACTGGTGAACGGTCTCAGCCGCCCGTACTTGTGGCTGCCACTCATTGCCTTGGACGCGCTACTGGACGGTCGCGTCACCACGGACGGCGTGGTGTGGGGTGCGTCCGCCATCTCGGGGTTGGAACCCCCGCCAACCTTTTGGAGAATGTGATGCAAGACAAAAAAGAACTAATCATTTTCGGGATCATGGGGGTTGTGGCCCTTGCGGTTCTTGGTGCCGGCGCCTCGGGCGTTTTCGATGAGGAAGATCCCGCGACCCGCGAAGATATGCGCCGCAAGGTGCAGGAGTTTTTCACGGTCGCGGAGAACTGTGAGACCATCGAATACACCGGCTCTCGCGATGAGGCCGACATTGACGCGATGTGGGCCGACTACATCACGCCCTACATCGCCATGACCTACCCGGTAGCGGTGGGCAACGGTGCCGGGACGGCGCACGAGATCGCCGCGTTTGTTCTGGAGACTCTTTTCCCCGGCTGCGCGTGGCCGCCCGCCGGAAACCCCTTCCAGATGCCGACGCAGCATCTCGTGTGGGCTCGCTTCTTGTCCGAGGTGGGCAAGTTGCAGATGGGCGGATAGGGTTGGCCTATGGCAATGACCAAGCAAGATCAGATGGTGATTGGTGTGGCCGCTTTGGCTGCAATCGGACTGCTCGTGTTCACCATGGGAGGTGACGATGAGGGGGAGGAGCCCGTGGTGGAGGATGATGTGGGCCCCCTGGAGTTGTACGTCTCCGACGACTGCAAGACCGTGGAGGAAGGCTCCGACTGGTTTGTGGGTTGGGCGGGGCCGCGCATCCGCGAGGCTGTTTATGCTGGCGCGGGGGTCCCTCTGGTGGGCAACGGCAACGCGATGGCGAACGACTCAATCAACGCGGTTGTGCGCGACGTGTTGGAGCCTTGGACGGACTGCGGAAAATCGGAACTGCCATGGGTGGACTTTTTCATCCAAGACGTTCCGCTCCCCATGCCCTTGCTCGGGGAGACGCGCGGCGCCTTTTACGGGCGGATGGAGGATCACTTCAAGGGGTACGCGGTGATTCAGTCCGCATCCAACACGGACTATCCTCAACTCAACCAACTCATCGCCAACCTCTCGGCGGCGGTGATGGCCGTGTACCTGGACCGTTACCACTTCGACCCCAACAATCTGCGCGGCGGTGCGGTGGGTGGGTCAGCCGGCAAGTTGACCCCGGACCAACGCGCCACGGTGTTGGCGCTCGGGTACGATGATGATGACAACGTGCTCCAGCTTTTCCAGCAGCACTTCAACGCTGTAATGACGGAGTGGGTGGGGCCGGAGTGGGTGATTGAGATGTTCCTGGAGGAGACAAACCAGATGGACGTGCCCACGTCCAACGCTCTCAAGTTCGCGGCACGCACGGTGACCCCGAACATTCCCTGGCAGGCTTTCGTCGCGCAGGCGATAGGGTCGGGCCCCAACTTTCAACCCCCAAAAGAGCTAGCAGAATCCTAGAGGTACCCCTATGGCCATGACCGAAAAACAGAAAATCGGCGTCGGTGTTGGCGTGGTCGCGGTGATTTTGCTCGCCACGATGGGCACCGCCTCGGCCGCAGATCCCGACTTCGTTGGGCCCGACGAGCCGGACGATGATGAGGAGCCGCCGCAGGGGGACTTCGGGGGCTACGATGAGGAGCCCGACGCCGAGGATCCCGACGCGGACCTGGGGAAAATCAACCTGGGAGACTTGCCGGACCCGGGCTCGGGCGACGGAGGGGGTGGCCCTGCGGCCCCGGTAGACCTGGGGCCCCTGGAGCAGCCGGAGTCCGAGGCGGACAACCTGGGGCACCTCAACGATCTCCTGGACGTGCTGATCACACCGGAGCCCCGCGTGGGCAGGTTCTATCAGATTCGCCAGGGGGACTCGCTCAAGAACATCACGCAGCGCGCTCTCTCGGCGGTACACCCGGCGTTCAACAAGGGTTCCAACCGAACGTCTCTTATGCAATGCATGAGTGCGAGCCAGTGGAACCGGGCGCTGTATGGGGTGGAGGGGGATTTCAACTCGCCCAACTTCCCAGGGTGGACAAGCCCGGATGAAATCAGCATCCGCTCGGCGTTTTTCAACGAACACCAGAACGCGGTGGCGGTACTCCGCGACGGAAACGTCCCCGCCCCGGTGGGCGGCAACTCCTACGGGCTCCTGTGGATACCCATCATCCGCGCAAACGCGGCGGCCGACATTACCTGTATTGACGTGCTCCAGGACGACGGCAGCGGCAACCCGGGCATCGAACCACCCACCATTTTCAAGGATCTGCTAGTCGCGCTCGGTGCCTGAGATGCCTGTCTTTGTCCCATTCAAGTTTTCCAACGCCTTCAATCGGCAAAAGGAGGCATACCTTGCCGTCCTGGAGTTGCAGGCGGATCTCCACGCGGGGCAGGCCGAAGTGCTCACGTCGCTGGGGGACGCGCGTGAGCAGGTGGAGGAAGCGGTGGCCAAGGGCAGCCTGGCCTCTGAGCAGGAGACGGAGATCCACGCGCTCCTGTCCCGCGCTGGCCAGCAGAGCGCGACCCTGGAGACGCGCGTGGCCGCGGTGGACCGCCTGCGGCTCACCATGCTGCGCAACATTGTGGTGGAGATAGGGGTCATGCTCGGCCAGTTGCAGGTGTGGCGCAGCAACATCCTGCTCGGGGAGGCGGGGCTGGAGACTTCCTTCGATCCCGTCATTGCTGGAGTGCTCGCGCGGTACGAAAGCGTGTATGCGCCGATCTTCAAAGGCGGCATCATCCCAGACGCCACCAACTGGGGCCCGGAGCAGTGGGCGGCCATCGCCCAGCAACTTGACGGTCCCCTGTTTTTGTGGACGCCCGGCGAGTGCAAAGAGAACTGGAAAATCGCGGGTGTTCCCGACTGCGACGGGCCGGACTACATGACCACGCTCTCGCTGATTCCCATGGTGGAGGCCGCCGAGGAGAATCAGCTAGACATTATGCAAGAGTTTACGGCTCTCGCATCACTCGATCTCATGTTCACGGGCGGCGCGTTGGAGGAGTACGGCGGCGCGGTGGAGGTAGCCCAACACGCCTACGACGCTGCGACGGAGACGCTCGAAAATATCTGGGAGATTCTTGAGGCGGTGGCGAAGGTGGCCGCCAAAGCGGCGGGGGCCCTGGCTGGGCTTCCCGGTATCCTTTTGCTGGGCGGGGCCGCCTGGTGGTTCTTTTTCCGAAAGAAGAAGTGAGATGAGTAACAAAGCACAAATCACTGTAGAGGTAGACGGCAACTACCTGAACCTGACCGCGGGCGGCAAGTCCGTGATTCTCAAAGCCACCGACACGGAGTTGGTGGTGCGGGAGTTGATTCGCATTGCTGGCGAGGCGCCCCAGGTAGTACGGACCACCGTGGTGGGTGATGATGAGGACGGGGATGGCGGCGAGGTGGTGGACTTCCCCCACGAGGAAGATAACGCCCACCAGGAAGGCGGCGAGGATCTCATCTCCGCAGTGATGGGCGTGGTGGGAGACCCCCGCGTGCAGAGCAGCGTGAGCCGTGTGTGGGGCGTGCTCCAGAACATGAGTGCGGTGACCGACCGCAACAAGCGGGGAAAAAAGGGCGCATAGGATGGCGCGAGACGCATACATCGTGGGGGCAGCCGCGGCGGCTGTACTTCTCCTGGCCGCCACGGCGAGCGCGTCGGGGGACCTGCCGCCCGCGTCGGGAGACTTCCGCCTGGGGCCCTACACTGGGCGCCCCCAGGAGCAGGCGGCGATCTTCGATCTGTCCATGTTGATTGAGGATGGCGGCACGTTGCGAGGGCTGCACAACTTCCTGCTCGCGACGGCCTTCATCGAATCAAAGTTCAACCCGGATGCGGAGCGCGGCACGGGGCCGAATCGGGACATTGGCTGGTTTCAGATGAAACCGAAAACGGCTTTCAACTGGAAGAACGATCTCACCGATCTCCAGAGCCAGCCGAACCTCCTGAAAAACCGCGCGTGGGCGGTGGCCGCCGCCGCCGATCTTGTTCGCCGTCTCATGGATTGGGCCGAGCCCGGACAACGCATCACCTGGGGAGATATGCGGCGGGGGTGGGGCACGCACACACGCGTGCCCGCATCGCAGCGTGACAACTTCCCGGAAAAGCGCGCGAACTTTCGCATCGCGTTGGAGCAGGTGGGCGTGAGCCCGGATTTCATTGACCAGGAGGTGGTGCTGGGCTCGTGGCCTGGGATTCTCCCTCTCGCAGAACGGCTCGGGGCACCCGCCCCCTAAACAATCCAACCCACACCAGGAGAGAGAAAAATGCAAGAAGTAGTACGCACACCCGTAGGGTACAAGACCATCGAAACCGGCGGGGCCGAGGGCTGCGCGCCGCAGTATCTCTCGCAGCAGATGTGGGACTCGTTTGCCTGGACCTACGATACGAACGGCGGGCTCTTTTCCGTGAGCCTGGACGCGTCGGCCTGTGGGCAGGAGGAGCCGCTCACCGCAACCGTGCGGCCCAGCTTTTTCGGGGGACCTCCTGGCACACCACCCGCCGTGGTCACTGTCGCGTACGACGTGGCCAACAACGCTCTGCGCGTAGACCTTGACCCCGCCCTGGCCACGGATGGCCGGTACGTTTTGGAGATCGCGAACGCGAGCGGTTGCTGCGCTCTGATTCCACTTGAGGGAGTCTCGCTCTAGTTTTCTTGGGGCTCCGGCCCCGCAAAACCGCGCGTCGCGTTCCTCCGGGGGATAACGCGGCTCCAACCTGATCCAAACCCCCAACACGCAGGAGAGAGAAAATGCCACAGGAAGTAGTACGCACACCCGTAGGATTCAAGGCCATCGAAACCGGAGGTGCTCCGGCGCGGGCAGTGTTCCCGGTTTTCAATGATGTGGTGGATCCAGGCCCTCCCGGCCTCACCTACAAGGCCATTGCTGGCGATGATCTTGGGAGCATCATCATTCTGGGTCGCAACCTCACCGGCATTGTTTCGGTGGACGTGAGCACCGACGTGAATGTGGCCGGAAACGGTGGCCCCTCACCCGTGGTGGGGGCTCTCATCGTGACCGACACCTCTATCACCGTTCCCTTGGATGGCTCGCAGGGGCCGACCATCGCGGGCGATTATTGGGGCATTTTCCTCACAGACGCGGACGGCAATGTCTACGGTGCGCCGTCGCCATTGAAGATAGTAGCGGCGGCCCCATAGGGATAGGCGAAGAGTAGCAGCCGGGGCCCTTCGGGGCCCCAACCCAAAACCCCCAACACGCAGGAGAGAGAAAATGCCACAGGAAGTAGTACGCACACCAGTTGGATACAAGGCCGTCGAAACCGGAGGAGCACCCGCTCGGGCGATCTTCCCAGTTTTCGATGATCTCCTCGACCCGTTTCCGACGCCAGGGCTCGCTTACAAGGTGGAGGCGGCAACGCAGGTTGACCAGACTTTCATCATCCGGGGCGTGAACCTGGACGGCATCGTGAGCGTGGACGTTTCCGAGGATGTGAACGTGGCGGGGAACGGAGCGCCCGCCCCCCTCATCCAGAGCGTCGTGTTTGGGCCGACTTCCATCGCCGTCACCATTGACACCTCCCAGGGCAACAACGGCTCCATCTGGGGTGTCCTTCTCACCGACGCAAACGGCAACCAGTACGCCGCACCGTCGCCCCTCAAAGAATGGGTGGCTGAGTAGCCCAACCCAACCCTTCCCCTGGAATCAAAAAAATGCCAAGCGCAGTTGTAAGAACGCCAGACGGGTACAAGACCATCGAAACCGGAGGGGGAGGCGGTGGTGGAGGTGGCGGGGGGTCCGGGCAGGTGGGAGGTACCACCGACTTCTCGGTCAACGCCGCCGCCTTGAACGGCGGATACGATGATGGCAGCGTCGTGCTGCGCACGGGTACGCGACTCAACTTGTTGGGTGCTTACAACGGAGGCGGCACCGGCAACAAAGCCATCGGTGGTACGTTCGGATTCAACGGGTTGCCGATTGGCGACCTGGAGACGCTGGAGTACGTCTGGGAAAATGTGGACGGACCGGGAGGCCCGTTTTTCATTCCCCCCGGCGGCCCGGCCATCCAGACGCCCTACATCAATCTCCTGGTGGACTTCGATCCGCTCGGGGTTGGGGATGTGAAGGTGTGCGTGGTGCTGGACGATAGCCTGAACGTGGCGATCACCGCGGCTCTGGGTTCCTACGTCAACAACGGGTCCAACGTGCTCACCTACGGATGGGACGGGCTCACGCAGGACATTTTGATTGTGGGCCAGGTCCCACCCGCGCCGGGTGGAGTGCTACCCAATGTGTCGGTTGGCCCGTCCTGGCTGGAGAACAGCTACAACTGGCAGGCCATCATCGCAGCCAACCCGGACGCGATCCTGGTGGATGCCTTCTCGGGCAACGGCGGACTTCCGGCCGGGGCCGTCACTCCGGCCATCCTACTTGCCTCTGGAGACTCGGGCAACGTGGTGCGGTCGGGCAAGAAAATCTCGGCCTTCTCGGTCAACGGAAACAGCGTCCTCGGGACGTAGGAAAGAGAAGAACCCATGCCCCCTCAAGAAGTTGTCCGCACCCCCGTGGGGTACAAAACGGTCACCATCCCGGACGCCGAGAACACTGCCGGACAGAACAACGTCGGCCTTGTGGATCTTGTCAACGGCGACGATGCCACCGGGGCGATAGGCACCACTCTCGCCTTTCAAACCATCCAGGCTTTTTTGGATGCGGTTCCTGCTGGTGACGACTCGGCGGGCGCACGCAATGTGTACGTCGCACAGATCGCTCCGGGCGACTATGACGAGGATCTCGCCGTCGATATTTCCCGGAAGCGAATCATCCTCACCGGACCCGGCCCGTGGAATCTCGGGACGTTTGACGGTGCCGACTGGTCCCCGTCCGGCACCCGCCGGGACATTGTGGTCACAGGTGCCGCCGCGAACGTGGACGGCATCCGACCCGGCCTCGTGATCACAAACAACCTCCCGGTCACGGAGGCTATGACAACCCACCAGAGCTATCTGACCAAGCCCCGTATCTCGGGGAAGATTGACCTGACCGGCGCCGCCGGCATCGGCTCTATTGAACTGGGGCTCCAGTGCGAGATCTTTGGAGACGATCTCGGCGTCTCTATCGACGCCGGGGCCGCCATCATCCAAAGCTACATTTACCACAGCCGGATACGTGGGACGCTGACCGGCTCCAACTGGCAGTTTCAGGTTGCAGAGCGGTCACGTTTCAGCGGCCTCATCTCGGTGGATAACTACAGCCTCATCCAGTCGTGCCGAATCGACGGCGGCATGACGGTGACGGGCGCCCCGCCGGCAGGCATCACGCCGTTCGGGATCATCGCCTCCAACTTCACGGGGGGCACCTTCACCGGGCCGGCGGGCAGTGTCCTGCTCGATGGTGTCAGCAACCACTTTTTCAAGACCAACGGTGTGGCGCTCGCAGGGGGGCCCGCCACCAAGGTAATCATTGACGATCTGGTAGCGTGAATGGTTCCAGTGAGCACCAAGGCCGGGATATGACCCGACAAACACCCGTAGAGGACTGAGAAAACCATGGACACCAAAATCCTACTTGCGATTCTTGGGCTCGGAGCCGTGGGCCTTCTTGTGGCCGCCTCCATGGGCGGGGAGGAGCCAGAGGGGGAGGGGGAGGGCACGGACGCGGACGCGGACACGGGCCCGCAGACGGCCTCCCTGGGCACCGCTGGGGATCCCTATGACGATGAGGACCCGCCGCCCGACAACGGGCCCCTGAGTCTAAACCCCGTGGGGCCCGACGATGAGACCCCAGACCCAGGGCAGCCCGGGATGTTCCTGGGCCCCGCCTGATCCTGTAACCTGTCCCTATGTCCGAAACCGCATCACACCTTGACAGCAGCCAAAAGTTTTGGATCGGCACGACGGTCGCCGCGCTCGCGGGAACTTGCTACTGGCTCCTGAAACCGGGCCCCGGCTACTTCGACCGTTTCTGCGACGGTGAACTGGGAAACATTCTCCCGGACTTGAACCCCACCATCTCCTCGGAGCAGGTGGCCGAGGTGACGCTCACTGTGAAGGAAGCGATCCTCGCGGACTTCCAAAAGGCTGAGGACCGCGAGACCGAAGCGGTGCGGGCGCTGGCAGATGCCATCCCGGACGACTCCACGGAATAGAGTACCAACATGCCACGCAAAAAAGACGACAAGAAGAACCCGAAGGTGGGCGCTGAAAAGAAGGGGAGCCTGTGGCCCTGGATCTTCGGGCTCGCGGCGGTCGGCGGCGTGGCGGCCTACTTCCTGTACTTCCGAAAGGAGGGCGAGGGAGGCCCGGCGTTTTCTCCGATTCGAGTCCCGGCCGGGACCATCTCCGGTGACCAGTACGATTGCCTGCTCGGGGAGGGTGGAGTGATTCGCTGTATCCCCAAGGTGAACTGGCCCGCCAACTGGATGGCCGGCGAACAATAGCCCGGTCCTTTCAACTCTCAACCCAGGAACAAGAACATGGCACACAAGAAACCACGCTCTGCCGCGCAAAAGCGGGCCACCGCAAAGATGCTCGCCGCCAACAAGCGCAAGAAGGCCAAGAAAAAGGCCACCAAGAAAAAGGCCACCAAAAAGAAGGCCAAGAAAAAGGCCACGCGCAAGAAGGCGGCCAAGAAGGGCGCGCGCACCAAGGCTCGCAAGAAGGCGACGCGCAAGAAGGCGGCCAAGAAGGGCGCAGCTACCAAGCGGCGCACGCCCGCCGAGGAGCAGGCAGTATTGCGCGCGTGGCAGCGCGGCGACGGAGCGGTCTAAGCCATGGTCCCCTCCACCGTAGCCGGGGCCGTGATGGTCCTAACCGCCAATCTCACGCAGTACGATAAGCGGTACAACGCCGGCAATATATATGCGATGGGCCACTACTTGGCCGCGGCGAAGCGTGTGGAGGACGACTTGAGCCCTGGGCCATTGACCCCGGAGGCCGTGGCCATTCTGAAACGGTCAATCAACCGGCATTTTATCGTGTCGTCCATGCCGCCGGCACGGAAAACGATCAAGGCGCTGGATGATTTCCTGGTGACCGGGGAGTTGAACTACCCCGGTGCCAAGAAGGCCACCAAGAAAAAGGCGGCCAAGAAGGGGGGCACCATGGTGGG
>Ga0307380_10002001_pt1 | contig 29272 bp, 22 predicted proteins | sample UN3MG_FD_202239 | JGI IMG/M metagenome (GOLD analysis project Ga0307380, IMG submission 202239) | Soil microbial communities from Risofladan, Vaasa, Finland - UN-3 | ecosystem: Environmental > Terrestrial > Soil > Coastal area > Acid sulfate soil | place: Finland: Risofladan, Vaasa | collected... | reverse complement strand
TCAATTCCTGCACACGCTACATTTGAATTTATCTTTTTCATGGCTATCTCCTTTCTTTGTACCCTAATCATACAGGATCATACGATTGGAGACAGCCTTTCATGAGATTACGGGACAGCTAAATTGCATTTGAAGTAATGCTTCCGTACAGCTTTTCGATATCCCTTGCTACAATCTCTGCGATAATTTGTTCCTGTTCTGATAATATCGGCTGTTGTTTAATATTATAAGCAATTGGCTCAACTTTCTGCTTCTGCTGTGGGGCCTTGTTTTTCTTGCCGGGGCCTTTTCTTCTTATTGCAGCAATTTTTCTCTGCTCGGCCATAATCTGTTCGGCCAGGTCAAATTTCGGTATGTCGCTCGATTTATCGTTGGTTTTGTCCATTGTCATAACCTCCTCTGAAATTGCCGGGAAATAACTATAGCTTTCAAAAGTTTAATCCCTTGAAGTGGGCTCCCAATTAGTCAATCCGCTGCAACTGTACCGCCTTGAGGTCGAACGCGGCGTTTCCGGGAATATCCGTGGCTTTGACCACGAGTTTTGTTTGTCCCTTGCTTAGCACAACCGTGCCGAGGTTTAGCGGTGCCCAGATTTTTTCGAAGACTTCTCCGCGAGGGACGCGGTCGGGACTTGGAATAGGCTCGGGATCGTGTGACTTGCTTACAACGCCACCCACACTCTCGTCGCCGATTTCTACCAGCACTTTTACACCGACATTTTCTTTCGCGCAGACGTACATCAATGTCACCTCATAACGGCCGGCTTTGACCACCTCGACCGGCCACCAGGGATAAGCCTCGGTGCTTGTCCAGTTGGTAACATAATCGTTGGCCCAGCCGGAAGTGCCCTTATAACTAATTCCCTGCTTTGACGACGGTTCTAAAAAGGCCTCGTGGCCCGGCAGTGTGACAATCGGCCATTGCGGGTAACCTATTTGAATAGGCAGAGGTTCGAATCCCGCCATGGTAACATCTCTTACCATTGCTTCGTAAGCGGCGATGAGTTTCTTTGTAACCTTGGGGTATTTTATTGTGACATCTTTGTTCTGCCCGGGATCGTTGAGCATGTCGTACAATTCCCACTGCTTTATTTCTTTGACGGCTCTCCATCGCTGTGTCCGAACCGAACCGAGAATGTTGTCGGTCTGCCCTCGCGGGGTTCTGAAGGTAAATATCATTCGGTCGGGCCAGCTCTCCGGCTTTCCTTTGAGAAGCGGTACGAGGCTTAAGCCATCCTGCGGGAGTGTTTTGGGCATGGGGATGTCACATAGTTCGATGATCGTAGCAAATAAGTCTATGTGGGCTGCAATATGACTTATGCTGGTGCCGGGCTTGATATGCCCGGGCCAACGGATGAATAACGGCACACGAATACCACCCTCATTTGTGCTCGCCTTGCGGCCCTTCATATCACCGTTGTATCTATTGGTATTTGGCCCGTTGTCTGTCAGGAACAGGACGATTGTGTTGTCACTCAGTTTCAGCCTGTCAAGAAGCTTCAGGATACGACCAATGTTATCGTCGAGGTTCTCGCACATCCCGTAAACGCAGGCAGTCGTATCGTCGAAGCCCCGGGCTTTATATTTATCAAAGTACCTGTCGGGCACCTGGAAGGGCGAATGCGGGGCATTGTAGGGCACGTAACAGAAAAAGGATTTATCCTTGTTTTTTTCGATAAACCGAATCGCTGCGTCGGTCAGCACGTCGCTGATGTAGCCTTTGGTTTTGGTGGGCCGGCCGTTTCTCTCAAGCGTCGTATCAAAGTAGTTGTTCCAGTGTCCGCAGCAGAAACCCAGGAACTCATCGAAGCCCTGTCCGTTGGGATGGTAGGGGTAATGCGCGCCATTGTGCCATTTTCCGAAACAGCCTGTAGCGTAGCCGACCTGCTTAAGGGCCTCGGCGATTGTAACTTCCTCGCTGCGCATATTCTCGTAGCCGCGGGTAACGCCGTGTGTGCCGGTGCGCAAATGGTAGCGGCCAGTCAGCAGGCTCGCTCGCGTTGGAGCACAGACGGGACAAACGTAAAACCTCTCAAACCGGGCGCCGTCAGCGGCGAGTTTATCAATAACGGGAGTGTCGATTGTGTTGTTACCGTGTGAATGAATGTCACCCCAGCCCTGATCGTCGGTCATAATCAGAATGACATTCGGGTGTTTCCCACCGGTCGTTGTTACCTGTCCTGAACCGGCACAGCCGGACAATACGGATATCGCTTCGGCCGAGACGGCTACAGAACCAATCGTTTTGAGAAAAGCCCTTCTTGTTTGATTGGACATGAGTTCCCTCTCAGACCTTTTGGGCCTTTTTCTTTTTTTTGTTACTTCGAGCGTATCCTTTGGCGCACTCGGCACGACATCGCTGCTCGGTAATATCCGGGTGCTCTCCGATTTCATTTATCAGAGCCGCGTGCAGCGCATCAAGACTCCTTTGATACCTCGGCCGGCCCGCAAGATTATTGAATTCGCCCGGGTCGGACTGAAGGTCGTACAGTTCCTGCTCTGCCGGGTGGTTTGCATCTGCCGGGGTGTGATAGACGTACTTGTATCTGCCCATACGAATCATCGCGTAGCCGGATGCGATATTATGAGCGTAGTATTCGCTCACAGCAATGTCTTTCCACTCGGTTCTGGGATTATCCAGCCATTGAATCATAGAGTCGCCGTTCCAGTCTCCGGGAACATCAGCCCTGCCAATCTCCGCAATGGTCTGCACTACATCCACCAGCGAACAGGCTTGCGTTCGCCGCTGTCCGCCTTGCCACCTCGCGGGCCAGCTGACAATCAGTGGCACACGGCTGGCGTTCTCGTACATACAATTTTTCCACCATAAGCCGTGCTCGCCCATATTCTCACCGTGGTCTGTCGTATAAATCACCACCGTATTGTCAGCCACTTCGCTGTTGGCCAGGGTCTCAAAGACTTTGCCGATTTCATCGTCAAGCCATTGTGTCAGACCGTAATAGAGCTCACGTCCCTTCTGAACGATTTCGTCCGGTATATCTTCGGCATTAAAACCGATGCGAAGATGCTTGTAGTTTCTCGGCTGGGATTCAAGGTGGCCTTCGGGAATCACGGGCATCGGGACCTTGCCCTGATACTGCTGCCAGTATTTCTCAGGAACAATTAAGGGAAAATGTGGGGCAAGGTAGCCGGCCAGCAAGAAAAACGGCTTGCCGGAGGCACTGCGATTCTTGAGAAACTCAACGGTTCCGGTTGTGACTTTGCGATCATGGGTAAGAATACTCGAGTCATCGCCCGTGTGAAAATCGTCATAGCGATTCGAAATCCCAGGTTTCGGTGTCAGGTCGTCCGCTTTTCTGCGACTGCCTTTTCCGTTTTTCTGAGAGTTGTTCATGTTGCCGCCAATCTCCGTAAATCCATAACGGCGGGTGTTGTCGTAATGCATCTTACCGCAAAGGTACGACTCATAGCCGACTTCGTTCATAATACGGGGCAGCGACGGGTAATCTTCAGTGGGCAGCCAGCAGTTGTTGTTCCATGTGCTCACACGTGATACGTATTTACCTGATGTGAACGAAAGGCGTGAGGGTACGCAAAGCGGCGAGTTACAGTAGCAGCTCTCGAAAGTAACGCCACTTAGAGCCAGACCGTCCATGTTAGGGGTTAGTATAATATCATTGCCATAGCAGCCCAGCACACTCGCGTTGTGCTCGTCCGACATAATCACCAGGATGTTCGGTTTGCCCGTCGGTTTTTCCCTGCCAAGGACGAGCCCCGGCAGCATCAATGAGCCGGCTACAAGTCCTGTGGTCTTAAGGAATTCTCTTCTTGTCTGTTGATGCATAAATTATTTCTCCTTAGATAACTAATACAATATCGTTATTAAGAAACTATCTCGTCATAGACGTTTAGCATAGACATAATAAGCTCCAAGGGATGTGCCCTGATCATCCGTAAACCATGTCTGCAGACGTGTTTTGCCCGCTTTGAGTCCGACCTTGAACGTTACGCCGTGTGCATCTGTAGGAACCGGCTTGGTAACGTCCACATCTGCGATTTTCAGGCGAGCCTTCGTAGCGGTTATTGCTTTTCCGCCATCGGCCGCTTCGTTTATTGGCGCATCCAACTCCTTGGGCCAGCGCCGCAGCTCGAATGCATAACTGCCGTCGCGTTCGATTTCGACGGCCCAAAAGCCGTTGGCCTGCATCCCGCTTCGAACGGAACTCTGGCTCCAGGGCACTTCGGGGGTGTGCCAGTCGTGAGACATGAGCCGGGTCGGATTCTGCATGTCGGAGCCTATAATGATCTCACAATACTCATCGAAACGCTTGGAAACGTCGGCCCACCAGTCTTCGTAGGCCTCCCGCAGTTTTGCCACGACCTGTGGGTGCCCGTCGGCAATATCACTCTTTTGAGCCGGGTCGGCTTTGATATCGTAAAGCTCTGTGCCGTTGACCAGCCGCCAGCGATCAGTCATCACGGCGCTCTTGCGCCATTTCTCCGGATTTTCGATCCTTTGAGAATCGGTAATCAGTGTGCGGTCGGGCCAGTTTTGCTCTCGACCCGTCAACAGGGGTGCGATGCTGTCACCGTCGAACTTTAATCCCTGTGGTTTCTTCAGCCCGCACAGCTCGATCAGTGTCGGCAGAATATCCAGATGGGCTGTGAGCCGGTCAATGTCGGTGCCTCCGGTCAAACCTCCGCCGGGCCAATGAATAAAAAACGGCACTCGGTGACCACCCTCATACTCCGAGCCTTTCTTGCCCCTCATGCCCCCGCTGTCGCCACCCGAAGTCCCATTGTCGGTCATAAAGATTAGAATAGTATTCTCCTCCAGGTCCAGTTTCTTCAAATGGCTCATCAGCCGGGCCATATTGTCGTCGATGTTGGTTATCATACCGTAGAACCTGGCTTGTTGTTCCCGCAGTCCTTTCTCGATGTAAGGTTTATAATATTCTTCGGCAATATTGTATGGTCCGTGTGGTGCATTGGTCGGTATGTAGCAGAAGAAAGGACGGTTCCTGTTGGCTTCGATAAATTTCATCGCTTCGTCAAACCATACATCGGTACAGTAGCCCTTGAATTTCTCCGGCCTGCCGTTGTGGAAGTATGTATCATCAAAGTAATCGTTACCCCAGTAGTCATGTCCCTGGCTGACTCCACCACCCCCGTTGATCAATACTTCGCCGAATCCTCTATCCTGCGGCCGGGAAGGATAATTGTCGCCTAAGTGCCATTTGCCGAAGATACCGGTACGATAACCGCCCGCGGAGAAGACGTCGCCCATTGTTACTTCATCTTTGCGCAAGATTGAGCGTCCCATGATGGTATGCCATACACCTGTTCGGTTACAGTAACGCCCGGTCATCAGTGCCGCACGCGTGGGCGAACAAGTAGGTCCAACGTGAAAGTCCGTCAACCGCACGCTCCTGGTATATAGTCTGTCCAGATTAGGCGTTTGAATAACGGGATTGCCGTGGCAGCCCAGGTCGCCGTAGCCCTGGTCGTCGGTCATAACCAGAACAACGTTGGGCTGTTTCCTTTGTGCCGCTGTTGTCCGGCTTATACTGGAGCAGCTCAATAGTATCGAGAGAGTACCGGTCGAAGCCGCTGTAAAGCCAATTCTTTTAAGAAATTCTCTTCTTGTTGAATTGTTCATTATTGTCTCCTTAATATCAACTGTTTCGTGCAGGTCCTAAGGAAAGCTGTGTAAAGTCGCCCGGATTAAACTGCTCTATCAGTGAATTAAGATCGTCAACGGTAACAGCCTTAATTGCACTGACATCTTCTTCGATTGTGCGATACTGCTCCAAATATATCCAGTTAAAACCCAGGTCAACCAGCCGGCCCATCGGCAGCTCATTTTTAATAACCAAAACGCTCAATATTTTGTTTTTTGCCTTTGTTAACTCGTCTTCGGTTATGTCTTTTTTGGCCAGACTTTCAAAGATGTCCCGAACAATGTCGAGTACTTTTGTGACATTCCGGCTGCTGCAGCGGATATAGCTGTAAAAAGTCCCCGTGCCGTCCATAGCTCCGAATTGCATCGTTGCAGCTTCCGCTAATGCTTTATCTACCAGCTCCCAAAAAAATCGTGACCCGACATCGTCGCCTATGATAGAGCCTAAAAGTGAGGCTGCGAATCTCCTTGGGTCCTGAGCGGAAACCCCGGCGCTCATCAGACAGATATGCTCACGCGCCAGATTTGCTTTTTCAACGCTTTTTTTCTTTTTACTGCCCGGGCAGTGTTCCAATTTTCTTTCGACGGTTTGCTGCTGCCACTTGCTGCAGTAATTTACCCCTATCGAACAGAGTTGGTCCCAGTCGAAATTGCCTGTGCAGGTCAGGACCATATTGTTTGGTGCATAACGTCTTTCGAAATAGTCCCGCATCTGTTCTGCTGTGAGATTGTCGATGCTTTCTTCGGTGCCAAGAACGCTGTTCCCGCAGGGATGGCCATCGAAGTGCAGGGTCCTGCATTGTTCCATCACATCGAAGCTCGGCAGGTCCTTGTACATCGCAATTTCTTCTTTGATGACGTTCTTTTCAATGTTGAAATCTTCATCTCTCAGTGCCGGCCTCATCAGCTTGGTCCACAGCTCTGTCACCTCGGCAAGATATTCCGGAAGAAACGCGGCATAATAAACAGTGTTTTCCTCACTCGTAAAGGCGTTGAATTGTGCCCCTGTCCTGTCAAATGCCTCGTTGACTTCGAGCGCACTGAGCTTTTCCGTGCCTTTGAAAAGCATATGTTCCAGGAAATGCGAGACGCCGTTTATCTGTTCGGTCTCGTCACGTGAGCCGGATTTGACAAAAAAACCCACAGCGGCTGATTTGGCGGATTTGTTAATCTCACCAATTAAAACCAGACCGTTTGCTAATATTTTGCTCTTAAATTCCATATGTTGCCTTACTTAACGGTCACTTGCCTGGGGCCTATTGTCACGACCGTGAAGTCTTTGAACCTGTTAGTTCGTAAAAATCCCAGAACCGAATCAACCGTGGTTTGCTCGATTTTATCCTTAATTTCATCCAGGCTTCGGATTCTGCCTAATATATAGTAGTCGCCTCCAATTGCACCGGCTCGGCTGCTGGACGATTCGCTTTGTAAGATCAGTGAGCTTTTCAGTCCGACTTTAGCTCTGTCAATTTCTTCCTGGCTGATTCCTTCGCCGAGCCGATTAAATTCACCGATTACGCAATCAAGAGTTTCCTGAGCCTTGTCCGGAGTTGTGCCTGCGTAGCACATTATGCCGGCGGCAGCTTTGAGACCGTGATACCTCGCCCCAATTGCGTAGCACAGGCCTCGTTTTTCTCGTACTTCCGTAAACAATCTGGCACTCATCCCGCCTGATAGAACCGATACTGCAATTCTTGCATTGTAATAGTCCTTGTCGGTCGGCTTGACTGTCTCGGTCATCAATCCGATATGTACTTGCGCTCCGTCGTTATCTATATGCGTATATTTCCCGGCCCTGGGTCCAAATGTTATCGATTCGGCAGCTTTTTTATGCTCGTTTTCAAATAATTTCTCTATTTGGCTACAAACCGCATCGAAGTCGTATTTACCCGCGACTGTAAAAATTGTCTGTGAAAGATTGAAATTGTCCTCGATAATCTGTCCTGCTATCCGGGCTGTCAAAGCCTTCAATTCTTCAATATCCCCAACAGTGCTGCGTCCCAAAGGATCCGGAAAGAACTGTTCTCGGAGCTTGAGCATCACCTTGTGCCGTGGGTCGTCGTCTAAAGACAATACCTCATCAATCGCCAGTTGTTTTGCTAATTCGAATTGGTCGTCCTTCAGGCTGGGTTTAAGTATGATATCCGCATGCAAATCCAACGCTTCGGCCAGATTTCCGGCTTCCAAAGCAGCGCCAACGGCTATATGAGAGCTGCTGACCGAGCGGCCTCGTACCAGCCCCAGCCCATCGAGTGCGTCACTGAGCTGCCTGCTGTCTTTATCGCCGGCACCTCTGGAAATCCAGTCGACGATAACACTTCCAGCTCCACAGCAACCTTCGGGCAGTAAGGCAGCTCCGGCCGGCAGCATAAAATCAAACGCCACTGACTCGACCGCTTCCATCGGCTCACCGAGAAGGACCATCCCGTTCTTTAATATGTGTTTGTCAAAATTTTCTGCCATTGTTCGGTTCCGTTAAGAATCTAAAAAACGAGGCCGGATTCTACCAGTAAATGCAGTCTTCATCAACTACAAAATCTGGCGGTAATAAACCGGCAGAAAATCGCGTTGCAGCCCACACCTCCAAAATTTCAGTCAAAAATTGATGAGCGGTTCTTACACGTCCTGGACAAGATTATCGCGTAGAGTAGCCCCGCCATACCGCATCCAGGATTTAAATGCGTTCTTTTTCCAATCTGAAGCCATTATACAACATGTCAGATACACCTTATTCAGCTTCGAGACTAACGATCGTTAACACTAAGAGAATTTGTGAAGCTATTTTAGTGTTGACTTTCGCACTTTTCAAAAGCGGAATTCTCTGCCCAATACGGGTTTAACTGTGATTCCGAATTAAATGCATGTTCGGTAAATCGCTCGAACATGACAAGTATTAGTTGTGTTTTCGTGAAATGGCTCAAAAGCTTACAATTGCCCATATTAACACCATCTGAGAAGTGCGAAACTTAACTTAGTCTAAAGAAAAATATATTTTTCGGCAAGATTCGATTTTCGAGTGCAAAAAAACACTGTCGAGCCATATAGCCCAACAGCGTTTGTAAATGAACAATGTGTTAACAAGCGTGAATTTTTTGCTATTTTTCTATCACTGTAGCTCCTTCAGGAATCTCAAACTCAAAGAGTTCATCCGGGATGTTTTCATAAGACGTGATCTTTTCTACGACCAGAGTGGCTGGCCCTTCCCAGTTGGCATTCTCCCACTGTTTAAGACTGACCAGTAACTTGCTTTCCACATCAAACTCAATCCACATTGATCTGGGCCCATTATAACGCTTTTCGAGCCATGCAATCTTTAGGAAGGCCCGCTGTTTGCCCGTGGCAGGGTCTTTACCATAGGTTACCTGCCAATGGGTAAAGACTTCATCTTGAAGGCCCTTGAGTTGTTCAAGGAACTTGCTCCCACACCAGCATTCGGAAGCTATGTAAGGACGGTTTTCAATACGTACCGTGTTGGTTTGCAGATCGTATCGCCAGGTCTTTCGGCCGTTGGTGGTGATAATAGGTACACCATCCACCTCGTGTCGGTACTTCTCGACCATAGTCTGATCCTCATTGGCTACGGCCCACGATTTGAACGGCCTTTGCTCTAAACTGCCGTCTTCTCTCCAGGTTCGTTCCGAATCCAATCCTTCAACGAGTACGGCTTTATACTGACTAACTGCCTGGATACTCTGCTCGATAGCCCAGGCAGGGGAAGCTGAGTGGTTTAATATCGTTATTGATAATACAACTGACAAAATGATTATGGCAGCGGTAGCTAATTTTGTTATGTTGCTTTTCATAATTATTCTCCAGATTTGCATTTGCCGAGGTCGCTTTGCCAAAGCGAAAAGCAGGTCCTGTTCGAGTCTTTCCCTGTGGTTGCGGTCGGGAGTATCGTCAAACTTTATATTATTAACGAAATCTTCAAATTGTCTTTCGTCATTGTTCATTTTCACTTACCTCTGATTTCTCCGTTAACTCTCTGGCTAAAATCTTACGTAGTTTAGCAAGTGCCCTGGCTAACTGGCTGCGAACCGTGCCGGGACTGCTGCCCAATACCTCGGCAATTTCTGTCAACTTCAAATTTTCAAAAAAACGCAGTGTGATTATAGTCTGGTACCGCGGTCTCAAAGCAAATACAGCCTCTTTCAAAAGAATCAGTTTCTCAGCCGATTCTCCACAGTCAGCGGCCTGACTGTTGGCTTGCTCGCAAGCGACTTTCAAAAGACGATTTCGGCGGGCGGTCTTTCTCAAATAGTTATTAACGGCATTGGTTGCAATTCTATAAAGCCAGCAGCGAAACTGTTTTTCGGTGCCCTTGAAACCATGAATACTTTCAACAACTTTCAGAAAAACTTCCGAAGTAATATCCTCGGCCGCTGTCCTTTCGAATAGCCGGTGCACACAATAGCGAAATACCTCATCATAATGCCTGCGATACAACCGAACAAAAGATGTGCGGTCACTATGGGCCCGGGCTGTTAACTGGCTATCGTCAGCCGCTTTGCTGTCGTTATCCATGCTGATTGCTCTCCGGAGTTTACAGGTGCCAACTATCATCACCATTATAAATGCGCGGCGGATAAAAAACGTGGCAAAAAATATTAAAAATCAGAATGCAAAAAGCAAAATGACATATTAAAATGCAAAATATGGAAACTATGAACAAATTATATGGTCTGATATTCGACGTTGACGGCGTGATTGCCGATACCGAGCCTGTAAACGCCAGAGTGACTATCAGAGTTCTCGACGACATGTTTGGTCTGAAGGGCGTCAGGCCGGAGGATTTTGATGCCGGTATAGGCAAAGGAGCTGAGAAGTATGTGCAGGCCGGCGCTGATGCACACGGATTGACACTATCTGATAAACAGATAAAAGATGCGGCGAAGCTGCGCGAACAATATCTGATAAAGGCAATTCGAGAAGAAACACTGCCCGCCTTTCCGGGCGTTCTTGAGTTGATAAACGAAGCATTGCAAAGGAGTGACTTTCGCCTGGCCATCGCGACGTCTGCAACGGTCGATTTGTCCCGTGCCATTCTGGAATCGGCAAAAGTCCCGTACCATAAGATGGTTTATGTCACCGGCAGCGAAATCACAAGAAAAAAGCCCGACCCGGAACTCTTCCTCGTTGCCGCGAGCCGAATGAGTATCATGCCTGCAAATTGCGTGGTAATTGAAGACGCACCCAGCGGCGTGCAGGCCGCCAGGGCCGCCGGAGCCAAGTGTATTGCCGTGACAAATTCAACAAACGCTGCTAATCTGCGGGAAGCTGACTTGGTTTGCGATTCTCTTGAGCAGGTAAACCTCGACATGATTCAGGAACTGATCAACGCGAACTGACCTGTTTTTCGTTCACGCTGAACGTCACAGCCAGATAGCTGTAGATGAGGTCGGCAGATAGTTATGGAGAAGCGATAATTATGGCGGAACGTATCAATAAGGACGAGTTTGTACGCCGGATTGCGAAACGTATGAAGGCTAACGAGACAACAGCCCAAGCTTGGATCGATGCCGTGCTCGATACGATGTACGATACTTTCCGAAGTGGGAAAGGAATTACACTGCCTGGATTTGGCGGCTTCTATTTGGATAGAAGACGTGATAACTGTGCCTTCAAATTCAATCCGGGTCAGAAGCTGCGCGCTCTACTCGGCTGGTCATCTACCTACAAGGGACCGCTGTGAATTTCAATACTTGTTGACTTACCAAATGTACCGGGTTATGATCTTTGTTGTTAGCGAAGTATATATATGAATGTTATGCGGATAAACATAAACAATGTTAAGTCTTATCAGATAGAGCAATAATGACAAAGAGAACTATCAGGAAATAGTTTATCGGGGCAATTATTGCCTTCATTAATCTTCTTATTGTCGGAGTTCTTATTAGTATTTTTGATTGTTCTCAAGATCGGATTGTTTTTTCAACTTTCAAGGACCTCTTGCCGCTTTTTCTTGGTATCACAGCTGTATGGTTAGGTTACTGTGTTCAGCGAAGAAATGCCTATCAGCAACAATTGAGATCCTTATGGTCCAAACTTGTTGAGGCTGTTCACTATGCAATCCAATATTCCTGTCTTGACAGCCCAACTCAGGAGCAATATCGAACAGTGTTAACCAAATTGAGCGTAGCCATAGATGAAATACGAGGAGTATTCTGTAATCTTAGAGAAACAGATACCAATGTTGGATTATATCCATTCGAACCTATAAAAGATATGTACGGTCTTATAGAGGATATCGGTTTCGGTGACAGCTATAAATCATGTGGATCTTAGAAATGCCATGATCAAATATTTGCTCTATGGAAAGATGTTAGAAAAGAAATTCTAAAAGAATTCGATCGTGAGGCACCAACATTCTCCCACAGTCATTGGGAAGACTTATCTAAGGGCAGAGTGTATGATCAACATCAAATCCCTAAAAAATCGACCTAACCATTCGCTTCACTTAAATCATCTGGTGCCGCGGCGGTGAGCCCCATCGTTAAAACCTTGGTGTTCTCTGTCTATGCCACGATCCGCCATGACAAGTTCGCAACTTGGTTAGAGAACAATGAATTTTAATAGGGTACCATGTCGATCACAATCGCAGAGGGGAGTTTCTGGGTTATGATTTCTTTGGCGAAACTGATCTTTTTAACGATTTGCTGGAGCATATCAGCCCTGAGACGATTGTTAATTTGATCTCGCAGGGTGCGTAAGGTCGCTGCCACTAAGTTGTTCACGGTTCTGTTTTAAGATAGATGTCACCATCGGGACAAGCAAGTTTATGCTGTTTGGATGAATTTCCTGTTGCTGCACTTCTTCGGACTTCGCTGAAAACAACGTTCACAGTTTTGTTGCCCATTGGGTTGTAGACGACCGTCCCGTTCTCGAATTCGCGAATAACTGTTCCATTCTTGCTGTCAGTGCCTTCGCTAATGGGCTTGCCGAGGCTCTTGTTCCAGAAAGGATACCAGTTGTGGCGATGATCGCCGCTCGGCAGCGGATTCGGATCTGAAAACAGGCAGTAGCCGTCGGAATGAGTCAGGGCCAAAGTCGTTGTCGCCCGCATCAGGTGCAGGTCTTCTCGCGAATTGTGATACCATGTCTCGATGCAGTTGACCCGCGGCCGGCGAAGATTTTTCTCTGCCCATCGGAGGGTGGCCGCTATTCTCTCCCAGTCGGCGGGAGTTCTGCTTCTGGTGCACTCCATGAAGTAGCCGTTAATATACAGAGCCGACTGTGGAGCCGTGCGCTCGTTGGTATTTGTGATGATCAGATATTTATCCCCGATTGTCTCACGGACGGCCTTTACCAGCGCAAGGCGATCTTCATCATCTCTCCACCAGTCCAGCATGATACCGTCGACGATGTCCGACCGAACCGCCGCCCGTGCGCGTTGTGCAACATGCTCGCGGAACTGGGGATTGGCAAAATCCAGACAGATGTATCCTCCCTCGCCCCAGCCCTTGACCAGGTTGCCCTGCTCATCGCGTTTCCACCAGCGGTGTCCTTCGGGCAAAAAGCCCGGATGAGCATCGCGGTACCTGATCTCGGCTATCAGAATGATATTCGGATTTAATTCGAGCAGCTCCCGGCGGATTTTCCTGCCGGCTTCGATGCTCTCGGGCGTAAATGCTTCTGCAAGCCCCTGCGGTTTCGCGTCCCAGACAAGGCCGAATCCACCCGGACCGTGCCAGACAAGATCATGCATAGCCATCACGGCCAACCGGTCTTTGTTCGGCAGATTGTCCGCCGGGCTCCAGGCCTGGAAGACCGAGGGAAAATCTCTTGCCGCGATACGCCCGGCAATGGATAACTCAGGACTCTCCACCGAAAGATTGTCAGTGGCTGCAATGGCCGAACCGAAAAATGAGAGCACCAGAAGTAAAATATAATTCTTTTTCATAGCCGTTATCCCGTAAATCTGCGATATCTTTTCTAACGTTCTTGTGGGGCCAGGTCGATTATCCACGCCGAGGGCAATTTCTGTTTGATGATTGCCGTTGCAAGGTTGACCCATTGCTGGCAGCCGTCAAGGATGACACTATCGCTGCTGGCAACGATGAGGCTGGTTTTTATCAATTCGGCGTCGGGACTAAACAATAGTTCAATTTCCCAGTCCCAATTGTTTCTCCGGGCAATCTCACCGATCAGCTTTTTTAATCGACCGCTGTTGGAAACAGGGCTGTCCAGCAGCCACAGAGCTTTAGCTGCGTCGATTTCCTGCAGAAACCGGCCAATAAGCTCGACTGCCGGTATTGTCTCGGTAACTTTACGATATGTACCGTGTATGCTCGCAAGGTCTCGAAAGCAGCCGTCCCGTCCCTTGAAAATCACGCCCCCGCTGATTGCCGCCTCGACTGTTATCAGTACGTTATAGCCGTCGATGGCAATGGATTGGCCTGCAAGGTCGCTCGATTCGGCACGGTGCTGGCTCCGGGATGTGATCTGCCGGTCGGAACAGGAGCTTCGCATAACGGCCAATCTTTGTCTTTCCGTAAGCGAGAATCTATCACCAACCAGTTTCAGAGCACTTTTTTCCGCATAGCCCTTTGTCAGCAGCAGCGAAAAATCAGCAAGCGCCAATCTTAAATTAGAGATTGCACCGGGGGCAAACAATTTTTCGTCCGCGGGATGCGGCCCTCTATGAGTTCGCTTGTCGGGCATATACAATTTACTATTTACTATTTACTATTTATTATTTAGTATGTCATTTCGTGCGTGGCTTATTTTAAGCAGCCGATAACCGGAAACAATAATAAATAGTAAATCATAAATAGTAAATCACAAATGCCGAGCCATAATTTAGCACATATAGAAATAGATGATCTGGAAATAATCGGCTATTCGATTGCCGGTGAGGAAACCGTGGTCGCGATGCCGCAGTTGGACGTTTGCTTTGACGTCGGTAAGGCCCCCGACCAGATTATTCCGATCAATCACGTACTGCTCACACACGGGCATATGGACCACGCTGCAGGTATCGCATATTATCTGTCGCAGCGGAATTTTTGCGGCATATCCAAGGGAACGATTTTAGCCCCTCACAATCTTCTGCAGCCGATAAGGGAGATAGTCAGCGCCTGGTCTCGCCTGGACGGCAATCAAATACCAGCTAAACTCGTTGGAGTCAAACCCGGGGACGAATACCAGATAAAACCCAATTTGTTCGCAAGGGTATTCCCGACAAAACATAGCAAGGGTTCAGTTGGTTACTGCGTTATCGAAAAGCGAAAAAAGCTCAAACCCGAGTACACCGGCCTTACGGGCCCGCAAATAGTTGAGCTAAAAAAACAGGGCATTGAAATTGACTATCCGGTTGAGATTCCGATTGTCAGTTATATTGGCGATACGCAATACGTTGATTTTTCTCAATTGCAATATATCGCCGAGAGCAAAATATTAATCGCCGAATGCACGTTCTACGAAGGTGAGCATACGGACAGAGCCAAGGCCGGCAAACATATGCACATTGATGAGTTGACAGAGCTGTTGAAAAAACTGCAAAACGACCACATCGTGATCACACATACCACCCAGCGAACCCCCATGCGCGAAATCCGCAAAATATTAAAACAAACTCTGCCGAAGGAAATATACGACAAAATCATCCTCTTTATGGATAGACGATTTCGTTGATTCAGTTGTCTCGGTAAGCACAAATTCTTTTCATCTTTTTGAAGAACCGTGAAAGCGGAACAGTATTATCCTGACAACCATGTTTTGCGATGTAAAATAACGCATTTTCAGACTTATGGATGCAGGATTTACCACTTCTTTTCCACCCAGACGGCGCCGGCTTTCCAGCCGCTGTTTCCAACTTCGAAGCAGCCGATATCCGGAGCCGAGCCGACGTAGCCATCGGTAATGCCGGAAATTGGCACGCCGGCGTCGATAGCGCCGGAGCCGGGTGACGGCCAGCCACTGCTATTAACCGCATAGTTACCATTGTAGCCGGCTTTTGGTGCTAATCTGCCTTCAACAAGTCTGACGGTAGATTGAGTAAGGTTATTGATAATTCTGGTCCCCGCCATGGTTGGGACAGACGCTATGATGGGATTGTTCCAATAGTTGAAGGCCCATTTACAACTGTTCAGAATGGTATTGTTATAAACTTTATTGTTTATGGAGGGAGTGTTCAGAATGATCCCTGAACGGCTGCATTTCCAAACGAGATTATGATGAATATTGTAATTGGGAGTGTTGTTATCCAGATATATTCCGTTGCCGAAGGTATCATGTACGAAATTGTAGGCAATAGCAGCCCCCCGGCCGTCGGTTCCCCATGTTGTGGTTACACCGAGATCGCGGGTTAGCAGGCCGGCATTGAACATATCATTGTGCTCAATACGAAAAGCGCTGGCGTTTTGATGCCTGATACAATCGCGACCACTGTTGTACAGCGTATTCCAGGTATACTCGCCACCGTAACCTACGGTAGTGATAGCCGCGTGCTGCCCGGCCATATAGTCGACATCATGAATAATGCAATTGGTCACCTTGTTATAACTGCCCGCATCAAAGATGCCGTTGGTAGCAGAATAAACTATACTGGAATTTTTCCACTCATTGTGTTTGCCGCCCAGATAATTAGCCCTTGCCGCCCCGTCCGACCAACTCCACACGAATCTGGTATGTTCGGGATATTTGACATGGCAATCATCAACGACGCAATATGATGATTTGTTCATATTTATACCCGCGGCAAAAATACGCAATCCTTCAATCTGAGTGTGATTGCAGTTTGACAGATCAAAGGCGTGTATTCGCTGTTTAACTTCGATAGTATGAACACCCGGGTCCGGGTCTCCCGGGCACCAAAGGTAAATTTCATCGGTATCCGAATCCAGAAACCACTCCGTGGGAATATCAAGCCCGGCCAGTGACCCAAACAGCCAATAGGGGTCTCCGGACTCCGGTTCAAGATCATTATTTACCCAGCCGCGTCCATTAATAAAGACAAAATCAAATTCGCTGTGGCTGTTGTAGTTTTCAATCTGTGCGGTCAGACTGTTCCATTCTTTGCCGGGATTTATATGTACATAGGCGCCCTCCCAATCACCGTCGGGAAGTTCGGAATCTACAAGTGTACTTGTATTTGTTCCCGAATCACAGTTAGCCCTTATCATATTTACAAGATTGTCCACCTGCGTGTTTGGCCAGCGCGCCTCATTCATCATTTGGCCGTCCACGAAAAGCTGTTCGAATTCAACTGTGGTCGATGCCTTGTAGATATCGCCACTGTGAACAATCCACGACACGTCAAGTATATCGGCTCCACTTATAACAGGCAGTTCGCCGGGGTAAGCCGCGAAGCGTATGGGTGCCTCGGCCGTACCCGAGCAAGCGGGGCGAACGGTCTCGCGATAGGTCCCACCGCGAATCCAGACTATTACACCGCCGGTCGGTAACGGTCGGCTGCCGTACCGGATTTCATCACAAGCCCTGCCGATTGTCTGAAAGGGTAGTGCCTGGGTGCCTGGATTATTATCATTGCCGTCAGTGTCAACATAGTACTCCGGAGCGATTTGGCCGGCGGCATTACAGGTAAGGCACAGCAGTAACACCGGCATCGCCGGCCAGATGTTTAGGAACATTCTAAAGCTCATTCATCACTTCCTTTTGCAGCTAAAATTTCACCGCCAAAAGACAAAATCATCTCATAGCTCAATTGATGCATTTTGGTTCCAGCAACCAACATTTTGGCCAATTCCAAAAGAGCGGATTCAATTCTCACAATGGTGGCCTTGAGTCCGTCAGGCAGAGATCTACAAGTTCGTTAATCACGGCTGTGCCGGCGCACATTACTTTGTCGGCTCCGCCCCAGTAGAGTTTCAATGTGCCGTCCTCTTCGGGGACGGCGCCGCAGGTGAAGACAACATTGTGCACATAGCCGGTGACTTCCCACGGGTCTTCGGGCTGCAGGATCCAGCGGTCACCAACGCCAATAATTTGTGCCGGGTCGTCGAGCTTGTGCAAGGCGGCGCCGAGTCGATAGACGTGGCCGTCCATCGTCGGAAAGACGCCGTGGTAGATATTCAACCAGCCCTTATCGGTGCGCATCGGCGGGGCGCCCGGGCCTATCTTCATTTCGTCCCAGTGATAGGGCACGGGTTTCATTATCAGTTTCGAATCGCCCCAGTGACGCAGGTCGGGCGAGTAGCTTATCCATATCGACCAGGGGCTGATATCCGAATGAGGTCTGTCCAGTTTGACGTATCTGCCATTGATCTTTTCGGGAAAGAGCACGGTATTTCGATAGTCTGCCTGCGTGATAAAGGCCACTCTTTCGACCGACTCAAAATCCGGCGTTTTGGCCAGGCCGATGCGGACCCCGTGGGCCGAATACGCGCTGTATGTAATGTAGTAAGCACCTTCCAGATAAGTAATCCGCGGGTCTTCAACGCCGAACGCCTCGTACTCGGCGAAGATTGGCTCCTTGCCGGGCGTCATAAAAGGCTCAGACCGGGGTTTGAAGTTAAAGCCGTCTTCGCTTTCGGCCAGGCCGATGATTGACCGGCCGGTATCGAGGTGCGAGCGAAACAGCATGATGTATCGGCCATCAAATTTCGTAACGCCCGCATTATGAACCGTCTGGACCGGATAAGGGATATCGTCTTTTGTCAGGATCGGATTTCCCTGGTATCGAGTGACTAATGGTTTTTTCATTGCTTACATCCCTGCAACTCAATTCAAGTTTGATTGTTTGTCATTCCTGCGGAAGCAGGAATCCAGGGTCGAAACAATGGATTCCGCATCAAGTGCGGAATGACAGTTTTTTTTCTTCACGCCGGAAGATTTCTGCATAGACTTTTTCGTAGCCCTCGACCATTTTATCGATAGTGAAATTCTCTTGTACGCGCTGCAGGCATTTTTTACGGTCGATGCGGTCGATTTTGCCGACGGCCTCGACAGCCTCATCCACGCTGTTAGCCAGATAGCCGGTCTGACCATCCGCAATAACTTCTCGGCAGGAACCTAAATCCATCGCAATAACCGGCACACCGGCGGCCATGGACTCTGCCATCACCAGGCCGAACCGCTCTGGAATCAGATTGAGGTGAAGAACTGCGTACGCCTCCTTGAGCAGGGCATTGCGCTGTACGGGATTAACGGGCCCTATAAACTGAATCGACGACTCATTCAGGTGCGGCCTGATAAGATTATCAAAGTAGTCCTGGTCCTGAATTATGCCTGCTATTATCAAATCCATGCCGCATTTTTTTGCAACTTCAATCGCCAGATGTGTGCCCTTGTCATTATGTATACGTCCATAATGGACGAGCTTATCGCCGGGTCTGTCCCTGAAGGTCAGGTTGGAAAGGTCAATGCCGTTATAGACGGTCGCAAGATAAGGCAGACCGGGGTCCCTGTCTGAGTCACTGATTGAGACAAAGTAGGAATCTTTGTGGTCGTGGTAGACCCGAAGTATGTCGGGTTCGGAAAAGCCGTGAATTGTAGTCAGCATTGGTGTCTTGATGAGCGGAAGGTAGGTTAAAGGCAAGTAGTCGAAATTGTTGTGAATCAGGTCGAACTCATCGGCCCGCTGCATCACCTTGGAGATGTGCAGACAGGTCGAAACCATTGGGATTTGTGATTTGTCCTCTTCGTAGCCTTTATCGATCCATCCTTCGAGTTTCGCGTTTGAGATGGAATCTTTCGTGGCAAACAACGTGACATTTTTCCAGCCGCGGGCTACAAGACCTTCCGTGATATTGCCGGCGACGGTCTCCCATGCTCCATAGGCACGGGGAGGTGTCCGCCACGCAACCGGCGACAAAATTGCTATTCGTTTGTCCTTAATATCCGTCACGTCCACGTCTACAAAATCCCTTGCACTTTTTACTTTTACCTTTTTACTTTTTACTTTTTTTAACTTCTTCCTTAATTCGCTGGATATGTCCCCTGCCCAGACCTTTGACTTCACAGCCGAGCTCGAAATATCGGCGGATTCTCTGGTCATCCAATATGCCGAAGCAGTCGATGACCGCCAACGGGCCACCCGCCCATTCGACTATTTTGGCAGGCTCAAGCTCCAGATAAGGGGTGTGCGGCACAGCTAATATGATTGCCTGCGCCCCGGCGAGCGCACCGGCCAGGTCGCTTTGAACCCGGAGATCAACCAGGCCATCCTGATTCCGGAAGAACCTCGCCCAGGAATGTCCCGGTGCCGGATAGGTGTCCTGCGATTCCAGCTCGTACCAGTGTTCGAGATACGGATCGTGCACTCGCATCTCGGCTCCCATCTCGGTGAGCTTTCGAACGACGATTTCCGAGCCGCTGTAGCGGGTGTCGCCGACGTCCTGCCGATAACTCGCTCCACACAGGAGTATGGTCGCGCCGGCTGCCTGCCGGCCCATATTTCGCAGGGCATCTCTGGTCAGCGTCGCGACGTGCAGCCCGCGCGTATCGTTGACGTCGATAGCCGTCGGTGTGATCTTGAATATGTCGTCATTGAAACCGAGGATATGTTTATAAGCCCAGTGCCCGAGACCGCCATCCTTCGGCAGGCAGTATCCGCCGATGCCGGGGCCCGGGAAGATGATATTGCTGTGCGTGGGGCGGACCTTGATCGCCTTGATGACCTTGATCAGGTCCACGCCGTTGCGCTCCGCGAACAAACTCCACTCGTCGAGGAAAGCGAGGATTGTAGCACGGTAAGAATTCTCTACGATTTTGGTCGTCTCGGACTCGATCGGTCGATCCATCACAGTCAGTGGAAATTCTTCGGTGTTCAGCACCTCTCGCAGAAATTTCTCGACGCGCTCTCTGGCCCGGCTGTTACAGCCCGAGCAGACCCGCCAGAAGTCCCGGATGGACGAGACATACTGCCTGCCGGGCATCACCCGCTCGAAACTGTGGGCCAGCAGCGGCTCGGTCTCTATGCCGCGAGCTGCAAAGGACTTTTTCATAATCGGCCAGGCCACGAACTCCGTCGTTCCCGGCGCTACCGTTGTCTCAATCAGCGTCAGGCAATCCGGCTGCACTTTATCGCCGATGGTCTTTATTGTCGCTTCCAGGGCTGCCATCTCCGCTTTGCCGGTTCGCATGTTACCGAGGTCTTGTTTAGTATAATCACACTGGACATCCACGACCACACAATCCGCAAGCTTGAGGCAATCGCTGTTGTAGGTGGCGATCAGGGTCTTTTTCTCGAGCACACAGCGGGCAATCATCGGATCGACTTCGGGGTCCTCGGCCTTTACCGGCGATACGCCTCGATTCAGCAGCGGTATCTTCCAGTAGCTCCTGGCGCTCGGTCGTTGACAACCGATTACGAACTTGCCGGGTCTGCCGCTTTCTTTATCAACGGTATCGGCAATAATAGCCGCCATTACAGCACCTACAAAGCCCACACCCATGACGACAACGATTTCTTTACCCTCGCTACGTGCCGCTTCGACAAGTGACTCAACGCGCTGGAACTCCACAGCGTGCTCGTTTTCTTCAGGGATTGCAAACTTTTCACCTGCCGGACTTACCGAGTAATCAGTCATTGTAAGTACCTCTTCCAATGGTTTTTATTCATATATCGTATGTTATATTTTTTTTGCATTTTCGCTGTCCGTCTAATGGGCGAAGCACAATGAAATGCCGTCGGAAGTGTACCAGTAATCTCAAACATATCAAGTTTTTTCTGTGTGCTTACGGCCAGGTCACACTCCATTCCAAGCCAGAAGCGATTTTCTCTTGAATTATGGGTACAGAAATGATATAATTTCTTTGGGTATTTGGGCTTTATTTACATCGATATTTCCTAAGCCGGCTCGATAGTTGGCTGGAGGGCAAGAATGGAAAAAGGTTTCATATTCACCTTTGCCGTCATTTATTTGATTCAATCGTTTATGGGTGCTGCTTTGGCCGGGGAGGGAGTGTTCGAATATCCGTGTTATTTAGTCGATGCGTATGATGCCGACGACAGTTGCTGGACGGGCATGGATGCCGATGGACAATACGAAGGGCCGATTCGAGTAGTGCCCCAGCGTTGGCTTGTCGGCCCTCCCCTGTCGGAAAAGTCGGGAGTTACTATACCTCCGGACCATTGGGTTGAAGTTCAGTTTCGTGGCCGGATATTTGATGGCCCGGGTGATGATATACTGCTTATCGAACTGGGACCGGTGAGTGAGCAGGCTCGTATCTTTATTACAGACGGTGCCGGCCAGGAGTATTTGCTCGATATGGCTACGTCTGGAAGCGTCGGCACCGGGGTGGATCCGACCGAGATAGGTTTTGACATTTCTAATACTGTCTTGCCGTTTGTACCCCGAGCGGTGCGTATCCTCGGAATAGACAACGGCGGACAGGCACCTGGATTTGATGTGGCTAATGTGCGTGCGAGAATCAGCACTGATTGTGAGAATATTGCCTGCAATCCCATTCCTGTCGATCGTGCCCGGAATGTACCCACGGATACTGTTTTGAGCTGGTCGAAGGGACAATTTGCAGAAAAACATAATGTTTATTTTGGCATGGATATTACTGATGTGAACTCAAGCGCGACTGCCGTCAATAGGCCGGTGCAATCACAGGACGCAAACAGCTTCAATCCCGGTGGCCTTGAATTGGGTAGTACTTATTATTGGCGGGTCGATGAGGTCAATGATTCCCAAACCTGGCCCGGCGGGATTTGGAGTTTTACAACAACCGACCATCTGGTTGTGGACGATTTTGAGTCGTACAACCTCCTTGATCCGACTGATCCCAACAGTAACAGGGTTTATAATACATGGACAGAAGCCAACGTGTACCTTTGGATGGAAAATACTCACAAATGCAGCAGGAAATCGATGGAATTCTACTACCGGTACTATCGCGATACTGTGTACGCCGAGGCAATCCGTAGATTTGAGCCGGCTCAGGATTGGACGGCGGTCGGCGCTAAGGCATTAGAGCTGTACTTCTATGGTCAGGAATATAACGATGCCGCACAGATGTATATTGCTCTGAATGACGGAAACACGGAGATTGTCGTGCCGTACCCCGGCGATGCCAATGATGTCAAGAAGCAGGTATGGCAGCCCTGGAGAATCGATTTGAATGACCTGAACGATATGGACCTGAAAAATATCAAGAGTATTGCTATTGGCTTTTGCATGGAGCCGGACAAGCCATACAGCACCGGCAGCGGTACTGTTTATTTCGATGATGTAATGTTATATTCGTCGAGGTGCCTGGAAGCAAACAGGCCGGATGCTGATTTCAACAGTGATTGTGTCGTCGACCTGCAAGACTTTGAAGAAATGGCGTTTGGCTGGCTCGATAGAGAACATAACATTTACCCTGTGACAGCTCCTAAAGCACCGGTAGCGTGGTATAAGTTCGACGGCAATGCCAATGACAGTGCCGGCAGCGCCAACGGCCAATCCCGCGGAAATCCAACTTATGTCCAGGGAGTTTATGGCCAGGCAATCAGCTTTGACGGTTACGAAGACTCAATGGAAATAGCCGGTGCGGCCCATTTGTTCTCAAAAGTTACGACCGGGATAACCATCGCTTTCTGGCAATACGGTGCGGACTCGCCACATCATACCGATACGCTTTGCTGCTCGAACTATACCTACGGCATCGATGATCCGGCGATAGCCATAAACCTTGGTTGTTGGAGAAAGCCGGGCGAGTATAACTGGGATTGTGGCCGGCCCTGGTCTTTCAATGGCAGGCTGAGCGGGGAGCATCGATATGAAGCCGAATGGTCGGGCCGATGGAACCACTGGGCTTTTACAAAAGATGCTTATGCCGGGACAATGCAGATTTTTCTCAATGGCCGGCTTTATGACAGCCGCATTGGTGCGAGCTCACCCATTTCAAGAATCACTTCATTTGAAATCGGCTCCGGCTGGTATGGAGGCTACGACGGCTTAATAGACGACTTTCGCGTCTATGACTATGCCCTCTCGCAGCCGGAAATCGCCTACGCAGCGACCGACGGCACAGGTCTTTTCGACCAGCCGCCAATGTCACCAGCCGATTTAAACGACGACAATCAAATTAACTTCACGGACTTCGCCCTATTGTCCGAACACTGGCTCGAAAACCAAATCTGGCCATAATCAGCCGTATATATATCAGGAGTCTCTGGCTTTTCTTATACGAACTATCAGTTTGGGATAAGAAGCAGAGAGTGTTTTTCAGGAATGTCCATCGCAGCCATATCGGCTGTACTATTTGCTGAGGACCTTTACCTCGATGTCCCTGACGCCCCATTCCAGGGCTTCTTCGTGGGTATTAAAGAATGCATCGAGCCGGTTTCCCCGGATGGCTCCGCCCCTGTCGAGTACTTTTACGGGCTGCCCGTTATTATAGCCGGCGATGATTATTTCGCTGTCGAAGGAGTATCGATTGTCGGCGGCAACGAAGGTGTCTCCGGGTTTTATTTTATGACCACAGGCTGTTATACCGTCTGAATATTGACCGCAGCATTTTGGGCAGGGACAATAAGCGGTTACACGCATTCGGATGCTTTGCCATTCGTCGGAACGCTCCTGGTTCGTCTGGGAATTGCGGTTCGATTGATTCTTAATGCTGGATAATCTATACTCATCGAGAATAGACAAAGCCTTTAATTCAGATTCACTCAACAGCAATTGAGTATCGGTTTGTGTCTCGGCTCCTATAGCGTTGAGTAAAGTTATCGGCCTGCGAGATTCTGTGTAAGCCGCACCGGCGATAACACTCAGAACGCAGGCAACAACCAGAAGAGTTATTCGGTTAAGAACAATACCGTTTGAGCCTTTGACGATTCCTCTTTCCAACAGATACCCTCCTCAAAATCGGGTCATTTGGATTCGTGGAAGTCCTGATTCCTCGGCTTATGTTTAAGCCCCCCCTTCATCCCTGAATTGTTGATAACATTGTACCTTAATAGCCGTTCTAATTCAACAAAATAGCCTGCAAATAGCCATTATCTGTACTATTACAGCCGTTTTGGAAAGAGTGGGATGTTTTTATAGGGCCGGAACGAAAATTTTTTTTCTCACCTTTTTCTGGGGATATAATGACAAAGGGCTGCAAGTCCTCCTCCTTACGGGACCCGCAGCCCTTGAGGCAAACAGAAAGTCTCTGCCGCATTTTCGGATTTATCAGATTCTTCAGTATGCCGGGAGTGCGATTTGCCCTGCACTCAATGCCAAATTGTAGATTCGAACGTCATCAATCAGGCCGGAGAAGAAACTGCCGGGTTCAAGATTCTTTCCGGTTCCAATATACAAGCCGTTAAATGAGTTTTCGAACTGGTCCTGGGTGTCTTTGGCAACCTCGAGGCCATCAACATACAGGATTCTATTGGAGCCGTCCCACGTAAGTCCTGCGAGGTGCCATGCACCGTCGGTGATGACAGTTTGTGATGTCAGTGGATAGCCGGACCGGCCAAGAGCCTTCAAGTTGGTCATCAAGTTACCTTGTAATGGGTCGGCGCAGAGCCAATTGGCCTGGTGTTTTTGTGAGACAATGACTTGTCCCGGAGTACCACCTTTAATCCAGGCAAGGACGCTGAACTGTGCCTCAGCCGGATTGAATATAAAGTCAGAGCTGAGATAATCGTCGGTCCCGTCGAATGCCAAGGCTCCATTTGCCCGTCCACCGTCAGGCTGCCAAACGGGCTCACCGTTTAGGATGGCGTCATAGTTCCATACACTGTCGTAGGCGATGCTGCCTTCTGTCTCATCCAGCTTCCACCAGGCCACAAGGCCGGGGCAGGACAGGACGTTGAATCTCCAGACCTCGCCTTTGTACGGATTATTCGGGTCCAGGTCATTGACCTCATCAATTCGCCAGTAGTAAGTCGTGTCGGGAACAAGACCATCGGGATATGGAAATCCGGCCAAACCAACAGTAAAAGAGTTCTCGGTCTGATTGCCCCGGAACGTGCCGCCGGAGCCGCTGTTGACATCGTCGAAATTTTCACCGAAATACACATCGTTTGAGAAAGTAGCCGCTCCCCTATTCCAGGTAAGGGTCACCCAGGTCTCCAGATGTGCGGCACGGTCGGCCGGATAGGGATTCCATGCCTGAGGACTAGGGGTGACAACTCTGAACATGTCCGTGTTGTCCATGACCCAGGAGACCATTTCGGCATTCACGCCCCAGGCGTAAACCGGCACGTTGGCGGCTGTATGTGGAGCCAGTCCCTCGCTGCTGCTAATCCAATTGACGGTGGGCAAGACGCCGGCGCCGTTGTTGGCTAACACGGTCAGGCCGCCGGTTTCATGGTCGGCGCATACGAGTATCAGCGTATCGGTGCGTCCTGCCGCCCAGTCAATAGCCAACTTCACCGTATTGTCGAACTCAAGTGTCTCCAGGACAGCTCGCTGAATGTCATTGCTATGGCAGGCATGGTCGATCATCCCACCTTCGACCATGAGGAAGAAACCATCGGGATCGTTGTCTAATATACTCAGCGCAGTGGTAGTCATTTCAGACAGATGCGGCAGTGGCCCCAGTCCGTCGTACTCGTAGGGCAAGTAGCCATCGCCAAATTGCCCGAACACCATGGTTTCCGATTCCGTATCCAGGGCCTGCATGGCAGCACGGTCGGTCACGACGGTGTACCCGAGCAATGTGGTCACCGCGGCCAACTCTACATCGGTGTAGCCACCAAACACCACGTTGGGACGACTCTGAAACCAATAGTCATTTGCGATGCCCCCGTAATTCATACGGTTGGACTCGTGAGCGCCGAAGGCAGCCGGCGTGGCGTCGAACCACAGGGAGGTAGTAACCAGCCCGGTGCTTTTGCCTCGGGCTTTATAATATTCGAGCAGTGTTTCCAACTCGCTGCCGTCCCCGGGGATGGCTACACTGATGACGCCGTTGTTGACCTTGACGCCGGTGGCAAGCGCCGTTCCCGCAGCAGCAGAATCGGGTATGGGCGAGTCGGCTGCGTAAGTGGTCAGTTCCCCATTGTATGGCAGTGACTCAAAAGATAGCGTGCCGGCCTCGCCGTTGGCGTACATTCCCGCCGCCTTAACCTGCTCGAAGCCCATTCCATCGCCGATGAGGAATATCACGTACTTCGGCTCGGCTTGTGCCGTGCTTGCCAGGCCTGTCGCCAGGCCAAGGACGAATGCCAAAAACAATACGAGTGAAGTTCTTTTTTTCATCTTATCATCCTTTTAAAAACATTTTTGTTTTCACTCAGCACACTCGATTTGTGGCCGTCATAGCAAGCCGAGCGAAGCAATTTCTAAAGTTCGAAGGTCGTCGATTGCCGCGGCCTGCTTCCCAGGCCTTGCTCAGACTGTATTTCTCATTAACCGCAGAGACCGCTGAGAGGAGAAAAAATCATATTCCTTTTTTATATACAGCAAGAAAATATACGACCTCGGTGTTCTCAGCAGTGACAAAAAACGGTTAGTCTTATCTTGACGAGATTCTGGCAAGTTGAAGACTATTTGGATTTCTCCTCCAAAAAGGTCATCATACATCAGTATTATAACACCTCCTCATTCCTTTTCAAGAGAAAAAGGATTAAATAGGGACCTTTGCCGAATGAAAAAAACAGATAGTATTTGCTTGAATTAGAACTGCAATGTGTTATGAGGTAGTCTGAGATCAAAGATTGGGCATTTAATGTTGGGTATGTTGCCCGATACCATCAAAATATCCGTGAACGGTCACGATTATTTGGGAGTATGTGTCATGAGAATACAATGTATTCTTATAGTGGCAGTTAGCATTCTCCCCGGCTGCTCAATCTTAGGTAACATAAAGCCTGATTTTAAATTTGGCCCTAATCCCAAAGTAGGTTTAGTAGTTCTCTCTACCGTAGAGGACAATCGGTGCGAGGGGTTTCCGTTAGGAAGATCATCAACGTTTTACTATAGTAGAATCTCAGACAACGATAAGCATGTTCGGGATATAATTGTAAATAATCCATTCATAAAAACGGACTTCTCGGATCCCCCTGGATCGCTAAAGGTCTTATCTCTTGAGGAGGGTGAATATGCATTTACAAGGTGGGTGTGCCACTATGGAAATTGGCGTATTAGTGCACCAATAATGCGCCCAGGATTCAGGGTCAAGGCCGGTGAGATAATATATTTGGGAGAAATTCATTTCTTCGTCCCCCCGGACGGTAAGTCTGTAACGACCACTATTAGTGACAAAAGCGAGCGAGATCTTGCACTTTTCAGTAAAAAGATGCTAAACTTCTCTGAATCCGATGTCAGGAATCTGCAGAAAGAGTCTGTCGGTGAGCAGGACGATAGCACAATGTCCGTCGATTTGGATTCCGAAGAGAAGCCAAATAATAGCGAAGAAAAATGATTGCATCCGCCGGCACATTAATAGTGGCTGTACCTGGTTTATCAGCTGATTACTTCACCCACAGAAAATAAGCTTATACGTAAAGCGCGTACGCGCTTTACGTACGTGACATTAAAAACAACTCCAGGTTAAACACCCAAAAACATATCCTGGCCCGACTACAGTTGAGCACCGTCGAAGGATCAAAACTCATGTATAGTCGGCAAGGCTTCGGGCTTATCACTTCGGGCAATATAGCGCAAATAGATCCGCAACTCCCAAAAGTCCCGCCGGGGACGCCAGGCAGTGCGATGGCCAGGCTCATGTGGCGTGGCCAAGCCATCCCGGCGACCACGGCCTTCCGGGCTTGGAAATGACAGACATTGAGTATCAACTGAAAGCACATAGTCCTTTTGATTAATCAAAAGGACTATGTGCCATGTATAACCTATGACTAAATATCGAGCATTGAGCAGCAACGGATAGCGCTTAATCAAGAGTTGTTGTTACTGGCACGTACTTAATACGCACACCTCCCAAAAGTCCCGCCGGGGACGCCAGGCAGTGCGATGGCCAGGCTCATGTGGCGTGGTCATGGGCAGTCCACAGGACGTCTTGCGGCGGAAATAGCACATCCTGCCTGACTGAGTACTTCAACCATAAGAAAGAAGCTCATACTTAAAGCGCGTACCTGTGGCAGAGCTACGCGCTTTACGTACGTGACATTTATAATAACCACAGGTTTAATATTATGGTCGGCAAGGCTTCAGGCTTTGCTGAAAGGCATCCTGTGGACTGCTTTGTGTTACTTTGACAGGGACGGAAAGGAAAAAACACCCCTTTTTAACGGCCAGTTTAAGGCAAAATAGCTCAGGCCGATAGGCTAATGGGTATCCCGATTTCAAGAGCACACTTTAAAGATTTTTTACCTCTGAATTACCTCTAATTTCGATGATACCCGTTTTTGGGTTAAAAATGGGGGGCGAGTCAAGGAAAATACGTATTTACCACAATAGACAGCGATATGTTATTTTGTTAGTTTCTTCAGCTTGGCTTTGTAAACAGAGCGGCAAAGCCAGGCAGTTCCATAATTTTATCAATACTTAATTTCGTGAAGGAGCAATTGTTAATCTCTCTTGTTCCGTATTGTGAGGTCTTTCATATAAGCAAAATAAAATTCAGTAATTGTGTACTCCAGACATAAAAAAAGGTGAGCAGAAAAGAGGTGACTGAACACCATCGCGTGCTGGATATCTAACGATGAAACCCGTTTCGTTACGTAATATTAACAATTTCGTAACCGTTCACAGGGTGTGAATGTGGATTATGGCCCCAATAATGATGGTAAGGGTTGATCGGAGAAATGAGCTTGGATAGATTGGCATATAAAATCGAA
>Ga0307380_10002000_pt1 | contig 29272 bp, 17 predicted proteins | sample UN3MG_FD_202239 | JGI IMG/M metagenome (GOLD analysis project Ga0307380, IMG submission 202239) | Soil microbial communities from Risofladan, Vaasa, Finland - UN-3 | ecosystem: Environmental > Terrestrial > Soil > Coastal area > Acid sulfate soil | place: Finland: Risofladan, Vaasa | collected... | reverse complement strand
CCGGAAACCGACGACGCCGACACGTATGAGGACGACTACTCGTATGAATACGACGAGTATGATTCCGCTTACGGCAACGAGTACGACTACACGGACGAGTACGGCGAGGAACCGGAAGCCGACGACGCCGACACGTATGAGGACGACTACTCGTATGAATACGACGAGTATGATTCCGCTTACGGCAACGAGTACGACTACACGGACGAGTACGGCGAGGAACCGGAAGCCGACGTGGCCGACACGTATGAGGACGACTACTCGTACGAATACGGCGAGTACGAGTACGAGCACGAGTACTCCTATCCGGAAGAGCAGTACGGCTATACGGATGCGGTCGACGAAGGGCCCGACGACTCTTGGGAAGAGCCCTATTGCGAGTGGACGCCCGAGGAGCAAACGGTCGGTAGCGAAACAAGCTTCGACGGCGAGATCGACTTGTCGTTCTGGCTGCCCGGCGAGTTGTTGACGTCGGCCGACGCGGACTTGCTGCGGACGTTGGCCACCTTGAGCGAGGAGCCGGCGGAAAGGCGGCGCTCGACGTTGCAGGATTACCTGGAAGTTTTGGACGCCGAAGCGTTCGATTTCGCCAACCGGTTCGAGCAGGCCACGGGAATCGATTACCTCGATCTGGCCAACGACACTCCGGGAGCGGCGGCCCTGTTGGTCACGATCCGGCTGATCGAGCGAGGCGACGTGACGTTCGAGCAGGGCATCGACATGTTGCGTCGCGGTCTGCAGAACATTTCCGAGGAGTGGCTCGACGACGTGACGGAGATCACCGCGGAGCAGCCCGATTGGTCCGCCAATTCGCCGGCAGAGCCGACGGTCTTTCGGGTGGTCGCTTCCTGGACGTCGGAGTCGCTCGATGAACTCGGCAGCGCGGTTCGGGGCATCTCGAGGCAGATCTCCAACCTGAACTGGGCCTTGCTGGTGATCGACTGGCGGGATCCGATGGTCCGTCCGGCTCAGATCGGTTGGAGCCCGTACTAGTCGAATTCGGGCTTCTCCGAAGCCCTAACATATTACCGATAAAGGGTTTACGACCCAGGCGGTATCGTCCCGCCTGGGTCTTTTTTCGGTAATAGGGCAAGCAACCTGCCGTGGCTGCCGATCTTGCGCGACGCAGGGGAAACGTACACCCCATATCCGCCTCGCCCCTTTCGCTGGTTTTTCGTTGGCAAATGGCCGAACGATCGAGTAGAATGGGCGTAGTATTCGAGTCCAGGCTGGCGTTTGTGGAATAATCCCTGCGTGCCCCGGTCGTCGCTCCGGAACACGGCGACTCGGCTGGTTCGCGTTCTATCCATGTGTTGGAGACTCCAGACATGTTGAAAAACCCTTTCGTGCGACTCGCCGTATTGCCTCTGGCGTTGACGGCATTGGTTTTGCAAGTGAACGATAGTGTGGGCGCGGAGCCGAGCCCCGAGGCAGCTCGACTCGATCATTTCACTCATCCGGACGGCACGAACTACTTTGCCGTGACTCTGAAACCGGATGCCGTCGCACCGGCCGCCGGCCCGCGCGACGTCGTGTTCCTGGTCGACACCTCGGCCAGTCAAACCGGGGACTATCGGAAGAAAGGGTACGAAGCGCTCCGCAGCGCGTTGGCCAACTTGGGGCCCGGTGACCGGGCGATGCTGATGGCGTGCGATTTGAGCGCCGCCGCGTTGACCGAGTCGTTCGTGGCACCGGGAAGCCTGGAAATGGCCGAGGCGCTGAAGAAGCTCGACGCTCGCGTTCCCTTGGGTTCGACCGACATGCAGAAGGCCCTTTCGGCCGTGGCGGACGGTTTCGCCGGGGGGTCGCAGAACCCGCGTGCGGCGGTTTATATCGGCGACGGGATGAGCGCGGCCAATCTGCTGGGAACCGCAGAGTTCGAAGCGTTGACGGCGAAGCTGGTCGACGCCCGGATTCCCGTCTCGAGTTACGCCGTCGGTTCCCGCCAGGACATGCAGCTTCTCGGCGCATTGGCTGGCCGTACCGGCGGCGTGGTGATCGGCGACGGGGAGCAGGTCGGCCAGGATCTGGCGGCTGCGGCACGGGCCACGGTGTTGTGGCCCACGTCGGTGACCTGGCTCGGCGGAAAGGCCGAAATCTTTCCCGCAAGTCCGCCGTTGCGGTCCGACCGCGACACGGCGATGATCGGGACGTTTTCCGGCAACGGGCCGTTCGAGATCCGCATGGCGGCCGTCGGCCCGGGAGGAGTGGAAAACCTTTCCTGGAGCGTTCAGCCGGGCGTCTCCCACGACAGCAACGCTTATCTGGCCCAACTCGTCGGCCGCGCGAAGGTCGACGGCGGCATCAGTCTGCCGATCGTCGGTTCGGAGAGTCTTGGGCAGGCGCAACAGGCGATCAACGTGGGAATGGAGACCTTGGGCGAACTCGCCCGGCAGGCATTGAGCAGCGGCAATCTCGACAACGCCGAGCGGTTGGCCGGTGCGGCGCTCGAGCGCGATCCGAACGATCCGGAAGCCTGGGCCGTGAAAACCGCCGTGGAGCGGCGTCGCCAGGCCGGCGGTGTAGCGGTGGCCGGCGCTCCGCCGATTCCCTTGGACGGACCGGGGGGCGTGGGTGTGCTTGATCTCGGAGGCGCCGGCGGCGATCTGGAATTGGTCGGCAACGAGGGTGCGTTCGCTGAAGCGTTTGTCCGGGAGCGTGGGGTGGTCGAGCAGGTGATCCAGACCGAGGTGCAAAACGCCGTCAACCAGGCCCGCGGCCAAATGGGCACCGATCCGGAAGGAGCCACCCAACACTTGAAGATCACGCTGGAAAACGTCAAGCAGGCCCCGGATCTCAATCCCGAAATCCGCGATCAATTGGTCGACATGATCCGGGCGGCGTTGCGGGCGGCCGACCGGCGAAGGATCGAAGTCGACAAAGAGCGGCAGGCCCGGTACGAAAGGGAGGCGGCGACGGCCGAGCGATTGCTCGTGCTGGAAAACCTGCAACGCAAGCAGCAGAAGGTGGCCGGGTTGATGGAGCGGTTCAACTCCCTGATGGATGAGGGACGCTACCGGCTGGCCGAGGAAGCGGTCGCGGCCGCCGTGCTCGAGGAAATGCCCGAAAATCCGGTGGGCGTGGTCGCCACGCACACGGCTCGGGCGACCGGATATCTGCAAGACGCGATGGTCTTGCGGGTCCTTCGCCAAAAGGGCGTGGTGGACACGCTCTACCAGGTCGAGAAGTCCCACATCCCTTTCCCCGACGAACCGCCGATCGTCTATCCGCCGGCGGAGGTCTGGAAGGAACTCACGGCCCGGCGGAAAGAGAAATACAGCTCGATGAGCCTGGCCCAACGGGGCGCGAAGGAGAAGGAGATCGACGATGCGTTGAAGTCTCCCACCCAGTTGGAGTTCATCGAAACGCAATTGCAGGACGTGGTCGATTTTCTGAAGGACTATCATGACATCGAGATCCAGATCGACGAGCGTGCCTTGCAGGAGGTCGGGATCCCCACCGACACGCCGATCACGAAGAATCTCAAGGGAGTTTCGTTGCGTTCGGCCTTGCGGCTGATGCTCCGGGAACTGGATCTGACCTACGTGATCCAGGACGAAGTGCTGCTGATCACCACCCCCGAAGAAGCCGAGACCAAGTTGACGACCAAGGTCTATCCGGTCGCCGATCTGGTGCTGCCGATCGACAACAGCATGATGGGCGGCTACGGAGGGATGGGTGGCATGGGCATGGGCGGCGGCGGCGGCATGATGGGCGGCATGGGCGGCGGCATGGGCGGCATGGGCGGCGGCATGGGCGGCATGGGCGGCATGGGCGGCGGTATGGGTGGTATGGGCGGCGGTATGGGCGGTATGGGCGGTGGGATGGGTATGGGCTTCATGAACATGCCTAACGACATCATCCCCAGGGTTCCCGTCGACGGGTTCCGCGCCTTTTCGGTGAAGGACGACGTGCCCCGACCCGACAAGGTCCTGCAGAAGCCGGAGAAATCCGAAGAGATCGTCGTGGAGGTTTCCCCCAACGACGATCCGGAAGTCGTTTGGGACGAGTATTTCCGCACGCACGACCCGTCGCCGGCCGCGGTCCGCGATGCGGTCCGCCGGCTGGGCAACAACAAGACGAATCCCAAGCGGTTCAAGCACATCATCGCCCTGATCGGTGCCTCGCTTCGGCACCAGCAGAGCGAGAAGCCGATGTACGATTCCCGACAGTGGTGGATGTACGAAGTGATGGCCATCGCCATGCAGGCCGACGACCGGCCCCGCGAGGAGATCGAGCGGGTGGTGATGTCGGCGGTCGATCTGGCCAACAACTCGGCCGACCTGATGCACGTCGGCGTCTATGCCGCCCGGCTCGACTTGCAGAAGTGTGCGCTGCAAATCTTCCGGCAGGTCGCCGAGATGGAGCCGGCCTGGCCCGAACCCTACATGCACGGCCTGAAAACCGCCCAGAGGCTGAAAGACCTCGAAGGGATCCAATGGGCAACCCTCGGCATCCTCAGCCAGGCGTGGACCAAGGACGAAGGCATGGTCTGGAAGACCGGTCTGTACGCGGCCCACGCGACGCTGAAGCAACTCCGCGACGAAGGACGGACTTCCGAAGCCGAGCAGTTCGAGGCCGCGCTGAATCAGGCCCTGCTCCGCGACTGCTGGGTCAAGGTCTCCTTCACCGGAGACGCCGACGTGGACCTGCTGGTCGAAGAACCCTCCGGTTCCGTCTGTTCGTTGCGCAATCCCAGAACTGCCGGCGGAGGCGTGCTGGTCGGCGATATCTCGTCGCAAACGGGCCTCGACGACTCGGGGATTCGCAGCGAGGTCTATGTTTGCCCCAAGGCGTTCAGCGGCGACTATCGGATGATGGTGCGGCGCGTTTGGGGTAAAGTGACCAACGATCAGGTAACGGTCGAGATCCACAAGAACTTCCGTAGCGAGAATCCCGAGGTCCTGCGAAGGAAAATCCCGCTTAAGGACGATGAAGCGCTGGTGAAGTTCGATCTGCAAAACGGCCGGCGCACCGAACCGCTCGAGCAGCGGCAGGCCGAGATCGCAGCTGTGGGGCAGATTGCCGTGGGACGCCAGATCCTCGCCCAGCAACTGGCAGCCGCCATTGATCCCCAGGCGCTCGGCAGCCTGGCCATGTCGCGCAGCGACGACAACGGGGGCGGATACCCCTGGTTCGCCCGACGCGGGGCCGTCGGCTACCAGCCGGTGATCATCACCCTGCCCGAAGGCGCCAACATGATGGCCACCGCCGTCATTTCCGCCGATCGCCGTTACGTCCGCATCACGTCCGCACCGCTGTTCTCCGGCATTGCCGAAGTGAACGTGTTCAACATGGCAACGGGCGGCAGCACGGGCGGAACAGGCACCGGCGGTCAAGGCTATAGTGGGGTCTTCGGGCCCGGCGCCGGCGGCGGCTTCGGCGGCGGCGGTGGTGGCGTCGCCGGTGGCGGTGGTGGCATCGATCCGGGCCTCGGCGGAGGCGGCGGCATCGATCCGGGCTTCGGCGGAGGCGGCATCGGCGGAGGCGGCGGCATCGATCCGGGCTTCGGCGGAGGCGGTATCGGCGGAGGCGGCGGAGGCTTCTTCTAGTCGGAAAAGGCCGCGAAAAATCTCGCCAGACACATGGTGTCCGGTGCGAATCGAAGATTCCCGACCCCTTTTTCCGTGTTCGAACAATAACGCCCGGCGAGACAGCAATGCCTCGCCGGGCGCGTCTTTTCGGTCAGGTCGAGAAGGTGGCGACCTGCCTCACTCTTTCGCTTCGGGCTTCTTGGCCTCGGTCGCCTTTAGCTCGAGCTTCTTCGTTTCGGGGTCCCTCGTCACGTGGATGGTGACGGTGGCTTTGCCTTCCCCGACCTTCACGGCCGCCGGGTGGTGGACTTGCGGCGGCTTAGGAGCGAGCGGCGCCACAGGCTTTCGAACCGGTGGTTGAGGCGCTCGATGATGAAAACGCTTCACACCCTCGACAAATTCCTCCATGCTCAGCTTCCCGTCCTTGTTCTCGTCCATGTGGGCAAACATGATCTTCGGATCGGGAATCTGCGGTCTCGGTCCGGCTTGGGGGGGACCAGGTTGATGGGGCGGAGCCGGCCTGACTTGCGGAGCCGGCCTGACTTGCGGAGGTCCGGCGCGGTCAACCGGGCCAGCCTGCTGCGCCTTCTTCACGGCCTCTCGCCATTCTGCCAAGGTCAACTTCTTGTCGCCGTTGCCGTCGGCCCGAATGAGGATCGCTTTGAGACGTTCGGGGGCGCCGGCGGGCACTTCGTCGGCGGTCACCTGGCCGTCGTCGTTTCGGTCGAGCCGTTGGAACAATTGCGCGGCACGGGCACGTTGCGGCCCGTCCTTCGCATCTTCCGCCGCCACAACCTGCGGCAGGATGGCAACCGCCGCAGCCGTTACCATACAGGAAAACACCCTTCGCATGATCCTAATCTCCTGGGATTGGGGAAAACGGGGGGAATGAAACCAACATATCTTAACAAACCACCAAAACCGTCGCAAGTTCCGCCGCCGCGGCTGGGAACGGTATGAAGGCAGACCCCGGAGCATAGGCCGTAACTTCCGCGCACCGTGCGCGCGTGTTTGACATAACCAATTGTTCTAACAACGTTTAGCGGGCGGGCTTGCCCGCCGTTCCATTGAGGTGGAACACCGTCACGGGGGCATTACGGCTTCACCAGGGGGTTACTAGGGGCGCGAGTAGAATGAGACGAAGAGGGGAGATGGACAAGAGGGGGGGCAAGGAGAAAGGGGATACGAAAACTGCCGGAGAATAATCTACCCGCGAGCCTTTCGATCTTGTCCAGTTTTCGGCAACTGCCTATAATCCCTCGCCCGGCCTCGAACCGTTATACTCCGAAGCCGGGCGGAGAACCATCGCTAGTGAAAATCCGTATATGTACCAGGCGCGCGCAGGCCTGTCCGCACGATCTCGGCTTGGCCTGGAACCCCCTTTGGCGCATAATGGGAGACGGTTCCCGTGCAAAACAGGAATATTCGTAAAGACGCAACCGGAGGCTTGAAAAACAGGAAAAAACGTTTGCTGTGCGAGGGTGCGCGTTGCGCAGCGGTTTCGTCTCAGGGGACGGGTAGGCGAGGTACGGGTCGTAACTGCGAGCGGAAGAGTGCCGTACAGCCGGTTCTTTTCCGTCCGCGCCGAATCGTGCGACTGCACACTCGACCGGGCCGTCAAAGTGACGCCGCCAAAGTCGGCGCCAGCCGCTGCCGTTGATTGTGGACGACAAGGTCGCCCGCGGTCAACGCGTGTTGTGCAACCTCACCAACGCGACGTTGCCCGAACGCCTCGGATGAGTTCGCCGTGCATCACGGGGCGACGCGGCGAGCCGTTACAGGCGTCACAGCTCGTCGAGAGACGTACTTCGGCGCCGGGATCGCACTGCTGAAATGACTGAATCCGTCGGCCGTCGCCGTCCGATGTCACGGGTGCAAACACTGATGTGCCCGCTTGCGGAGTCAAGGTGGATGGTCAGCGCGGCGCGGCAGGAACGCAAGGTATAATTTTCCGACGACCCCAACGGTTTTGTCTTCGTGGAGGGAAGGATGCACATATACGGCCCGGCTCACTTGCACGGTCCCCAACCGGTCAGCCCGCCGCACACGTCTCGGGCGAGTCAGCCCGTCTCGCGGCCCGACTCGTCGCCGATCCAGGATGAACTGGAGATTTCCGATGCCGCCCGGCTGGTAGGACGGGCCGGCGAGGTTCCCGAGATCCGCCAGGATCGCGTCGATGAGATCCGCGCCCGGATTGCCGAGGGGACTTACGAAACGCGGGAGAAACTCGATATTGCCGTCGAGCGGCTCCTGGACGAGATCGGATAACCCTGGCGATCATGTCGAAACGCTATTCGCTTGGTTCGGTTTCCGTGACGCTGCCCCCGGCGGACCGTTTCGCCCAGTTCTTGCAGAGCCGCGGCAAACGGATCACGCAGCAACGCCGGCAGATCGTGGAAACCATTTTCAGCCACCACGACCATTTCGACGCCGATGAGCTGATCGACCACCTCAAGGAGTTGATCGCCCAGCGCAAGGTAAGCCGGCCGACCGTCTACCGCACCCTTTCGGAGTTGGTCGAGGCGGGCATGCTGCGGAAGATGGTCCTCGGCGGACGCAGCGTCTACGAGCACGAGTACGGTTACCCCAGCCACGATCATCTCTATTGCCAGGTGTGCAACAAGCTGATCGAGTTCCACAGTCCGGAGTTGGAACGCATTCGCAACGAGGTCGCCCGGCAACACAAGTTTCAGGTGAGCGGGCATCGGATGTTCGTCACCGGCGTGTGCAAGGGTTGCGGGGGAGTGGAGTGAGCGGAGATGCGGCCTCTGTTCCACGTCGCTACTGGGGAAAACCGCGTGGCGTTCTCTTCTGAATATCGAACGTCGAACAAGGAATAGCGAAGGAAGAAGGCCGCGATCACACGTCCACTTTCGCGGCGGTGTCGAGCGCATCAGGGTACTTCTTGCGGATCGGCTCGACGACCTCGGCAATGAACTCGTCGACCTGTTCGGGTGCGCGGCCGATGAACCGGGAAGGGTCGAGGATTTCGTCCAGGTCGACGCCGGCAAAGGCTTCGTCGTCGGCCAGACGCTGCAACAGATCGTTCCGCCCGCCCTCCTGCTTGACGACCGTTGCGGCGGCCTGGCTGTGCCGGCGGATCCGCTCGTGCAACTCCTGGCGGTCGCCTCCGGCGGCCACCGCGGCCATCAGCACGTTCTCGGTGGCCATGAAAGGCAACTCGGCGTCCAGTTGCGCGGCAATGACCTTCGGGTAGACCACCAGCCCGGCGGCCACGTTCTGATAGAGGATCAGCACCGCGTCGGTCGCCAGAAACGCCTGCGGCAGGACCAGCCGGCGGTTGGCGCTGTCGTCCAGCGTGCGTTCCATCCATTGCGTGGCCGCCGTATGGGCCGCGCTCGACTCCAGGCTGATCACGAAGCGGGCCAACGAACAGATCCGCTCGCTCCGCATCGGGTTGCGCTTGTAGGCCATCGCCGAAGAACCGATCTGCTCCTTCTCGAACGGCTCCTCCACTTCCTTGCGATGGGCCAGCAGCCGCAGATCGGTCGCCGCCTTGTGGGCGCTCTGGCCGATGCAGGAGAGCACGCCGACTACCTGCGAATCGATCTTCCGCGGATAAGTCTGGCCGGTCACCGCGTAGCTCTCGTCGAAGCCGATCTTCCGGCAGACGAGTCCCTCCAATTGCCGGACCTTGCGATGATCGCCGCCGAGGAGCTTGAGGAAGCTGGCCTGGGTGCCGGTGGTGCCCTTCGGTCCCCGGGCTTTCAAGGTCGCCAAGCGATGCTCGATCTCGGCCAGATCCAGCACCAGGTCGTAGGCCCAAAGGCATGCCCGTTTACCCATCGTGGTCGGCTGGGCGGGCTGCATGTGGGTGAAGCCGAGGCAGGCCAGGTCACGGTGCTCTTGGGCGAATTTTCCGAGTGCGTCGATCACGGCCACCAGCCGGTTGCGAACGAGCGTCATCGAGTCGCGCAACAGCAGCAGGTCGGTGTTGTCGGTCACGAAGCAACTGGTCGCCCCCAGGTGGATGATCGCCCGGGCGTCGGGACAGGCGTCGCCGTACGCGTGTACGTGTGCCATCACGTCGTGCCGCAGTCGCCGCTCGTATTGCCCAGCCGCCTCGAAATCGATATCGTCGACGTGCTCTTTCAATTGCTGAATCTGCCGGGCCGAGATCGGCAGCCCTAATTCGGCTTCCGCTTCGGCCAGCGCGACCCACAGCCGTCGCCAGGTAGAGAACTTCCGTTGCGGGCTCCACACCTCGCTCATTTCGGCGGAGGCGTAGCGGGTGATCAGGGGGTTTTGGTATTGCGTTGGCTGGCTGGGCATGGTTGGTATTCGAACAAACGAAAGGTTACTGGACTTGAGACAAACCCACCATCATGCCCAGTCTACCCGGTGCTGTGAGAATCAGTCAACTGCTCCGTCGGCATTCGGTTTCCCACGGCGCTATTCGGGAAACCACGTCGAAGCGGCAAAGTCTTGAACCAAGCGCGAACATCCGAATGTCAAGTAGCTTGTGGAGTTTCTGCCCACTTGCTAGACCGCGTGCGAGGCCCCTCCCCGACCGAGAGTGGCAGCAAGGAACGTCCTCCATCGCTATCCCGCCCCAATTCCTTCCCCGAGCGAACACCCCCCTTGCGGATCAGAATTGGTCGGCCGTGGAGTGATTCCTCATGGGAGAAATGGCCACCGGGTTGGCCCACGAACTGAATCAACCGCTCACGACGGTCGTCACCCTGGTCAAGAGTGATTTCCGGCACGCCAACATCGCCGTCCGCATCGACGTAGACAGCTCGCTGCCGGCCGTGCTGGCCGATAAGATCCAGATCGACGTTTATGTCTAATCGTCGCCATTGCACCTCGGAAAACGCCGAGCCGCCGCGTGCCTTGACTGAATGGACGACTTCCGCGGCCGCCGAACAGGCAGGCAGTGCCAGGTGTTGATCGTCGTCGACCATCGCTTCCCCCTGATTTCTCCTGACTCATCCCGCCAGCCACTTCGTCGGTACACCGGACGTCATCCTATATGCGCAGACGAACGCCTTCAAGAGTCTGCAAAAAACTCGGGAATAAATCGGCGTGTCGGGGCGTCCAATAGGTAGAGACCGCATCGGTTCCATGCCGTGGACGCCCGCTGCGGATGGGCCGCTCTCTGCGGCCGGTGAAATGCAATTCTGCGTCTACCCTTACCCGAAGGAGGTGTGCGATGAGGTTTTGCGCGTTGATGCTCTTGGCAAGCGTTTGCACGCTCGGCTGCGTGAAGGAGAAGGAATCGTCGGATTTCACCGGCAAGACCGCTGCCGAGAAGACGCCGATGTCGCCCGGGGCCATGGCGTTCCATCCGCAGCCTGAGGAGACTGCCCAAGAACCGTTCAACACGGAAGACTACGATCGGATCTATGAAACCCCATTCCTTGCCGCGCGCGACAACCCCTTCTCGACCTTCTCGATCGACGTGGATACCGCCTCGTATTCGAACGTGCGGCGGTACATCAACAACGGGAGCCTGCCGCCGAAGGACGCGGTGCAAATCGAGGAAATGGTGAACTATTTCCTCTACGACTACCCGCCGCCGGAAGACGACGTGCCGTTTTCCGCCCACGTGGAAGTGGCCCCGTGTCCCTGGAAGCCCGAGCACCGGCTGGCGCGGATTGCACTGAAGGGCCGAGAGATCCCGCAGGAAGAACGTCCCGCCGCCAATCTGGTTTTCCTGTTGGACGTCTCCGGCTCGATGGAAGGACCGAACAAGCTGCCGTTGCTCAAAGCCGCCATGAAAATGCTCGTGCAAAACCTTTCAGAGCGCGACCGTGTGGCGATTGTGGTCTATGCGGGCAACGCGGGGCTCGTGTTGCCTTCGACCTCGTGCGAGAACAAGGCCGTCATCTACGACGCACTCGATCAGTTGCACGCGGGCGGATCGACCGCCGGCGGCGAAGGCATCCTCCTGGCGTACCGCGTGGCCGAGGAGAACTTCACTGCCGAAGAAATCAACCGCGTGATCCTCTGCACCGACGGCGATTTCAACGTGGGCGTTTCCGACGACGGCTCGCTGACGCGGCTGATCGAAGAGAAGGCCCGAAGCGGCGTGTTCCTGACCGTGCTGGGCTTCGGGACAGGCAACCTCAAGGGCTCCAGGATGGAGAAGCTCGCCGATCACGGCAACGGGAACTACGGCTACGTCGACACGTTGCACGAAGCCCGAAAACTGCTCGTCGAACAGATGGGCGGCACGCTGGTCACCATCGCCAAGGACGTCAAGATCCAGGTCGACTTCAACCCGGCACACGTGGGGGCGTATCGACTGATCGGGTATGAAAATCGCCTGCTGCAAGCGGAGGACTTCCGCGACGATACGAAGGACGCGGGCGAAATCGGCGCCGGGCACACGGTGACCGCGTTCTACGAGCTGGTGCCCCCGGGCAAGGAGACCGGCCTGGTGGGCGACGTCGAGCCGTCGAAGTATCAGCGGCCTACCGAGCCGACCGACGCGGCCGTCAGCGACGAACTCTTCACGGTGCGACTCCGCTACAAACATCCCAAGGAAGACACTTCGCAGGAATTGTCGTTCCCCGTCACGGAGACGGACAACGTCGTGTCGGCATCTTCCGGGGATTTCCAGTTCGCTTCCGCAGTGGCCTGCTTCGGGATGTTGCTCCGCGAAAGCCAATACCAAGGCGACGCAACCTACGATCTGGCAATCGAACTGGCCATCGCCGGCAAGGGCGAAGACCGTAGCGAACGCCGCGGCGAGTTCATCCAACTCGCCGAGTTGGCCAAAGTGCTGCCGCGCAGATAGTAGCCGTCTCGCTCCGCGAGACGAAGCCGGGGCGGGGGAGCAGCTTGCGGCGAACGAGACTTGGCCTATCGCAAGGACACCTCCTTGGGCGGAAAGAGGTGGACTTCGGCATTCGGCAATGCCCGCTGCAACCTTTTGACGCCCACGGGCGTCACTTTGGACTCCGTGATGAACAAGGTTCTGAGATTCTTCAGCTTTTCCAGATGAGCTAATCCGGCGTCGGAGACTTGCGTATCGCGGAGGTCCAAGTGGCGGAGATGTGTCAACGCCTTTAGGTCTTCGAGCGCCGCATCAGAGATTAGCGTCCCCTGCAATCCCAGCCTCGAGAGCTTGTCAAGAGTCTTCAGCCGGGCAAGCCCGGCATCAGTGATTCGCGTATAGCCGAGATCTACATACTCCAACTCGGGCAACGCTGCGATATGTTCCGAACCCGCGTCCGTGACCGAGGTTCTGCGAAGATGTAACCATTTGAGTTTACTCAGCTCTTGAAGGTGCAGCAAGTCTTCATCGGCCACTGCGGTGGCTTCGAGATTGAGAGCCTCAACGCCGGGAATCCGACCCAGATGGGCTAGGCTGCTGCCGGCCAGTTTGCTGTAGCTGAGCCCCAACGTGCTTAGGCTCGGCAGGTTCGCGAGGTACTCGAAGCCCTGGCCGGTGATCTCGGTATTGTGAAGGTACAGCGATTCGAGCTTGGTCAGTTTGCTGACGTGTTTCAGTGCGGCGTCTGTGATCTTGGTCCCACTGAGGTTTAGTGTGTCGAGATTCGTCAGTCCTCGCAGGGACCCCAAGCCGGCGTCAGTGACCGCACTTTCGACCAGACCCAGAGTTCGCAGCCTCGTCAATTTCTTCAAGTGCTGTAAGCCATGGCCGGTAACGGCATTTTGCCCAAGATACAACTCCTCCAGACTTGTTAATGCTCTCAAGTGCGTCAGGCCCGCGTCCGTTACCCGAGTGCGGTCGAGATGCAGTTCTTGAAGACCGGTCAGGCCCTTAAGATTCTCCAGTGCCGCGTCGGAGACCTTGGTGTAGGAAAGATGAAGCTGTCGGAGTTTGTAGAGACCCTTCAAGTACTGTAAGCCTTCGCCAGTGATTTCTCCGCACGAGACGTGCAACACTTCGAGCTTCGTACATCCCTGCAGATATGCAAGATCAGCATCGGTCGTACGGAAAGGAGGGAACGACACCTCAATCACGGGTTCGCCCGGGGCATCTTTGTCAAACTTGCACTCGCCTCCCATCTTTTCGATCGCGGAAATCGCTGCATGTTCGCTTGCTTTCGGCACTGCGACGTAGCCGGCCACCGCCGTGAACAAAGGGAAACCAACCACTGCAATCCACGTTGCCTGTATTCGCATGATTTCTTCCTGTTCCAACAAATGCGATTCGTTGCCACACGGGGAGTATTCGGCGCGACCCGAAGTTTATTGAGTGCTTGATCGCCGTAACGCGACGATGCGGCCCTAACCCCACCCAAAACGGCGGGCAAGCCCGCCCGCTAAACGTGATTACCACAAATCCCCCCGACCCCCAGTCCCCAATCCCCAATCCCCAGTCCCCAGTCCCCAATCCCCAGTCCCCAATCCCCAATCCCCAATCCCCAGTCCCCAATCCCCAGTCCCCAATCCCCAGTCCCCAATCCCCAGTCCCCAGTCCCCAATCCCCAATCCCCAGTCCCCAGTCCCCAGCCCCCAGTCCCTCGTCCCTCGCCCCCAACCCCTCGTCCCTCGCCCCTACAGCTTCTCGTACGCCTTATCCCGATGTTTCCGCCTGGCGAGTTCGCTGGCGTACTTGATCCCGAGCTGATCGGCGTTTTCTCTGGCCCACTGGGTCAGCCTGGTCGTGCCGGCCGGGGGCGCGTCGACGTAGAGCAGTCCGCTCATCAGGCCCTTGACCTCGGCACGCGTGATGATTACGTCGCCCATAAGTTTGCCCATGATCGTCGCGCCGAGATAGGCGAGCGGGGCCGGTAAGCCGATCACCAGCCGGCGTTTTCCGATGATCCGGGCAATCTTCTTGACCAACTCGCGGAACGTGAACGTCTCGGGCCCGATCGCGTCGATCACGCAGTTTTCGCGCTTGGCCCCCTGCTCGACGGCGAGTTTCGCCAGGTCGTCGACGTAGATGGGTTGCAGACGATACCGCCCATTGCCGAACACGCCGAAGACGGGAAGCCTCCGCAGGCACCAGGCGATGTTGTTGACCAGGATATCCTCCTTGCCGAACAACAGCGGCGGGCGGAGGATGGCGTACGAAAGTCCGGATTCGATCAGACCACGTTCGAGCCGCGCTTTGCAGCGGAAGTATTCCAGGGGAGAGTCTTCCGAAGGGTTGGTGATGCTGACGTGGACGACCCTCGACACGCCCGCCTCTTTGGCCGCCTCGAACATCGCCAGCGTGTTCTCCACGGCCGCAGCCTGAGTAACGTCGCCGTGGTCGAATCGCACCCAATAGGTGTTGTACAGGACGGCCGCTCCCTCGAGCGACTCGACCAGCCGGGAACGGTTCTGGAAATCGAAGGGGCGTGCCTCGACCCGATCGCCGAACGGATTGGGCCGGTTAAGAGAGTTCGTCAACGTGCGCACTCGGTGGCCGGCCGCCAACAGACGCTTGGCGATGTACTTCCCCGAATACCCGAAGGCACCGGTCACCACGTGCAGTTCCTGGGTTGCCATGCGATCAACTTTCTCCCGAGGCGAGTGCCTCCTGGTCGTTTTCCAGGTCTCGTGCGGGCCATCGGCCGGCCAGCTCCGGCTGGAAATCCGCCTGACCGGCCAACCGCGCAATTTCGACCAGGATGCGTTTGGTCAAGTCTTCGAGGCCCTGGCGGTCGTTCTCGCGGCCGGCGTACTCCGAGACGTCGATGGGTCGGCCGACCGTAAGACGGACCTTCGCCGGCATCAAGACGCATCCCAACGGCGTTCCGTCGTACGGCGCGCCATGTACGTAGCAGGGCACCACCGGAACGCGGGCCTTCAGCGCGATCATAGCCGCGCCGGCCCGGCCTGGCAACAACAGCCGGTCGGTCACGTTGATGCGGCCTTCCGGGAACAGTGCCACCAACCCGCCTTCTCGGGCGTAGCGTATGGCCAGCTTCGTGGCTGCCGTGTCGATCCCTCCGCGATTGACCGGAATCACTTCGCAGGTCCTCAGAAGCCATCCCAATATCGGGTGCTCGACGTATTCCCTCGCCACCATCCAGTGTACGACGCGGCCGGCGATCGGGGCGATGAAGGACGGGTCCAAAGGGCAGCGATGGTTGCACACGATCACGGCCCCCTCGCCCGGCGGCAACGACACGCGCCCGCCAATCTCCGTCCGCCAGACGATACGGACGATCAGATAGTTCAGCCCATACAGAAGCGCCTGGGCCGGCGTAAAGGGCGAGCGGCGCAACCGGACCACCACCCAAGCCACCATGACCAGGACCATCCCGCCAAGAATGCAACCCGCAAGAATCTCCACTATGTCGGTCGATATCATGAGGAACCGTTTCTTTCTGAAGAGATTTGGACTCTAATGTAACTTTACGGTCGACATTCTGCGAGAGCGAGCAACTCGGACATACCCCATGCGGATCGGTATTCTCAGCGACACTCACGGAGAGGCATGGACCACCCAGCAGGCGGTGCGGACGCTGGAAAGCCTGGGGGTCGATCTGTTGATCCATTGTGGCGATATCGGTCCGCCGGAGATGATCCCCCTGTTTTCTTCCTGGCCGTGCCACTTCGTCTTCGGCAACATGGACGACGCCTGGACGCTTCGCGACGCGATCGATTCCGCTGGACAGACCTGTTACGAACGGTTCGGGCACATGAAATTGTCGGGGCGTTCGATCGCCTTCATGCACGGAGACGACCACGCCTTGCTGCGGCAGACGATCCGCAGCGGCAAGTGGGACCTGGTTTGCCACGGGCACACGCACGTTGCCGCAGAGTCTCTCGAAGGTCGAACGCTGGTGGTCAATCCCGGAGCCATCCAGCGGACCGGACGCCCGTCGGTGGCGATCGTCGACCTCGCGTTGCTGGAGGTCACTCACGTGTCGCTCTAGCCCGCATTTCTCACGAGCGTGTAGGCCAGCCCCATTGCCGCCTGGCCTCGAAGGCGATCACGGCGACGCTGACCGAGAGATTAAGGCTGCGGGTGTTGGGGTGAATGGGGATTCGCAGACAGCGGTCGCGATGGGCCCGGAGGATCGAAGGGGGCAGCCCCTGCGACTCGCTGCCGAAGACCAGGGCGTCGCCCGGCTCGAACCGCACGTCGGTGTAGCGATTCGCGGCGGTTTTGGAGAAGAGCCAAAGCCGTGTGCCGGCGAGGCGCCGCAGCAGGGCGTCCCAATCGTCGACCACTTCCCAGAGGAGGTGCTGCCAGTAGTCCAGTCCTGCCCGTCGCAGACGCCGGTCCTCCAGTTGGAATCCCAGCGGTCGAACCAGCCAGAGCTTTGCCTCCACCGCGACGCAGGTGCGTCCCACGCTGCCGGCGTTATGGGGAATCTCCGGCTGGTAGAGAACAACGTGAAGGCCGGGATTTGGCGTGGAGATCGGAGATTCGGGTTGATGCGTAGCCACGGAAGCCTTCGAGGTCTTGGCGAGGGTCCAAACGCCTGGGACGTTCACCTCGCGATGGTACCCCGCTGAAAAGGGGGCGTCAAGGTCGGCAAGACCGTTGGGCCAGAGACTGCCATTTTGCCGAACGTGGGCAGTCGCCAAGAAGGACACGCGTTACGGACTTCGCGCGGGATGCTCCTTTTTTTGGGGGGAACCCTTTGCATGGCCGATTCCCGGTTTCCGCCATCGGCTCGCAATAGCATTACCTAAACTGCGCGCATTCCCCAGAGTCTTGGTCTGCCGGCGATTTCTTGGGTAACTTTTCCGATTAGGCAGGATTTGCAGGTAAGGATGGCCGAAACAGTAGGTGCGTCAATCGCGACGGCCGGTTGTCGGGCAGGACCACTACTCTGCACACCCCCATCCGATTTCAACCACCCCTTCAAGATCCACATATCCTTCACCGGTTGCGGCGTCGCCGAGCGGTGACCCCACCCGGACGGCTGCCCGCCTCGAGTCCCCCCGGGCCGATGTCCCAGGATGCGACGAACCGGTAGCCGCTTCCGCGTTGAACCCGAATCGATCCGACTTCACGATGATTGAGCGCATTTCGAACGTCGTTTCCGCCATGGTGCTGACGGTCTGTGCCACGGGCTGTGTGCAGCGCGGCCAATTCACGGCGGCCAGTTTGCCGGCCGAGCTTCAAGCACCGCCGGTCGAGAACGCGCAGACGGTTGACCTTTCACGCCTTGCCGGACCTGCGGTGAGCCAGGATCTGATCGGTCCGGGCGACTTGCTGAGAGTCTCGTTGGCCGCCAGGTTGGACGCCAACGCGGTAGTCAACATCTTCGCCCGCGTGGGCGATGACGGGATCGCCCTGTTCCCCGAGATCGGCCCCATCCACCTGGCGGGCCTGCACCTGGTGCAAGCGGAACAACACATCGCCGCGGCCTGCGTCGAGCGCGGTCTCTACCGTCAGCCTTACGTCACCGTGGCCATGGAGCAACAGCGAGTGAATCGGGTCACGGTGGTCGGCGCCGTGAAGGAACCGGGAATCCACGAGCTGCCGCGCGGATCCAGCTATTTGCTCGCCGGGATCGTGACGGCCGGAGGACTGGCCGAGGACGCGGGCACGCACGTCGAGATCCGCCATCCTGCACTGGGCGGCAGACTGGCGTGGCAGGGCCCGACCCCTTCGGCAGCGCCGGGCGTCCAGTTGGCCAGCAACACGACCGTCGGTCCGAACGACTCGGTCCGCGTCGTTCGACTCGATCTGACTGAAGCGGTGCACCAGGGCACCGGCGGAGAGTACCTTGACGACGGTAGTGTCGTCACGATCGAAAGGAGACAGCCGCGGCCCGTCCAGGTGATCGGTCTGGTTCGCAAACCGGGGCAATACGAGTTTCCGATCAATCACGACCTTCGCTTGTTCGATGCGATCGCGCTGGCCAACGGAACGTCGTCGAGACTGGCCGACAAGGTGATCGTGATTCGCGGCACTTCCGACGAGCAGGACTTCGTACGTATTGCGGCCAGTCTCTCATCGGCGAAGCAGAATCCCGCGGAGAACTTGCGGCTTGCACCCGGCGACATCGTGAGCGTGGAGGAGACGGTGGCCACCGCGGTAGCGGGCATTCTCGAGAGCACGATTCGATTCGGCATGACCACCGCGGTGCCGCTTTTCTAGGAGATTGTCCGAAGAGTTGTCTGCGGAAGACGAGGTAACCTGACTCCCATGGTCGAACCAGCTTTCAAGCCGTCGCTGACCGCCAATCTGTCCGCCGAGATCCATCCCGTCCAGGCGATCCTGCGGTTCTTTCGCGCCGTGCGCTACCGCAAGGCGATCGTGATCGTGTCGGCGGCCGTCAGCATTCTGCTCGGGGGACTCTACTACTTCACGACGGATCGGGTCTTCCGGTCGGGAGCCTCGTTGCTGATCCTGCCGACGGGCACGAACCGTTGGACGACGGAAATGCCGGCCGAGAGGCAGACCCAGAACCTGATGGCCACCTATCGAACCATGCTCAGCAGCGAGGTGGTGCTGGAGGCGGCCGCGAAACTCCTGCCGTCGGAGTATCGAACCGATGCGGAAGACCGCTCCGGCCCCCGCCGCGGGAAAATCCTTCGAGATCATCTCGAAGTCGGTTCCGTTCGCGATGCCAACGTCCTGACCGTCGCCTACCGGTCCACCGACCCGCAGATCGCGAAGGCAGTCGTCGATAGTATCCTTTCCGCCTATTTGGCCTTCACGCACGAGTTGCACAAGAACACGGCGGGCGAGCTTCTCGATATCCTCACCAACGAGCAGCACAACCTCGAGGAGCAACTCGACGCCAAGAAGGCCGAACTGCTCGAATTGCGCAGCCAGGCCGGGGAGGTCGTGCTGAAAGACGCCAAGGATGGCGTCCACGTAGCCATCAAGCGGGCGATCAGTCTCAACGCGTCCTTGATCAAGGCGCACGAAGAAAGGCTCGAAGCCCAATCGAAGCTCGTCGCGGTCGAGACGGCCGTTCGCAACGGCGCGGACCTGCAGCAATACGCCGTGGCGATTCTCGATTCCGTGGGGGAGGAGATGCTGCGCCAGCGCCTGGGGATGAGTTCGACCGACGCCTACACCGTCTCTCGCATCAACCAGCAACTGCTCGAAGACAGGGCCCAGTGGCAGACGGCCATGCAGTTCTACGGCCCCGAGAGTCACAAGGTGCGCGAACTCGGACAGCGAATCCAGGTGGCGGAACAGTATCTCCGCGATCGGCATGAACTCGACGGCGCGCAACGGCAGGAAATCAGCAACGCACAACTCGCACCGCTGCTGCTGCAGACGGCGCAGCAGCAGTTCCAGCAAGCCGTGGCTCACGAGAATGCGATTCGGGTAAGTTACGAAGAGGAGAAGACTCGGGCCATCGGGATGGACCGCACGACGGCCCAACTCGACATCCTGGAACTCGACCTGCAGCGCTTGCGGGCGTTCTACGACGTCGTGCTGCAACGGCTTGCGGACATCGACCTCAGTCAGGACAGCGGCATGCTGAGGACCGAGATCCTCGACCATCCCGAAGCGGCTTCCGCCCCCATCTGGCCGCGCAAGGCCCCGGTGTTCTTCCTGGCGCTGGTGCTGGGAATCGGGAGCGGATTGGCGATCGTCTATTTGCAGGAATTGCTAGACGACCACTTCCGGTCTCCCGAGGAATTGCAGTCGCACTTGGGGCTTCCCGTGTTGGCCATCGTGCCTCGGCTGGAATTGTTCGCCGACCGCGGGATCGAGGCCGTGGCCGTTCACATGAAGCCCAATGTCCCGGAAGTCGAAGCCTTTCGCACGCTGCGCACCGCATTGGCTCTGGCCGAAAACGGCGTCCAGCGCGTGGTCGTCTCCAGCAGCGAACCGGGCGACGGAAAAACCACGGTGGTCGCCAACCTGGCCGCCGTGTACGCGCAATCGGGGAAACGCACACTGTTGATCGACGCCGACATGCGCCGCCCCGGGTTGACTCCCCTGCTTGATTTGCGGGGAGAGAAGGGCCTCTCCACGTTGCTGCGCCAGGATGCGCCGATCGCCGAGGCCGTCGAAGCCAATGCCCGATTCTCGCTGATCGAAAACCTGGACGTGCTCCCCGCCGGACCGCGCCCCACGAACCCTACGGAACTGCTGACCGGTGAGCGGTTCTCCGACTTTCTCGCCTGGGCGGAGATCCACTACGATCAGGTCCTCATCGACAGTCCGCCGGCCCTGGTCAGCGACACGGCAATCATCGGCCGGCTCGTCGACGGCGTCCTGCTCGTGATCCAGCCGGAGAAGAACCGCCGGCGAGAGGTCGTGCGGGCCGCCGAGGGCTTTCCCGCCCTCGGTGTGAAAGTGCTGGGAATCGTCGTCAATCACCTCGCCTCCGAAAACGACAAGACCTATTACGGGTACGGATACGGGTACGGGTATGGGCACGGCTACGGCTACGGCTACGGTCACGACGAGGATGCCCCCGAAGGCGAGAACGACCCCGACCTGTTAGCTCATCCGTCCAGAAAGACAGGACAAGAAGCCGCCTGAACGGAGTCCCCACGGGGCATGTCTGCTTACGACAGCGCAAGATTGCCGACCGACCGATCCGCCGATTCGAGAGAATCGGGCCCGGCGGTCGCCGGCGGCACGCTCGACCGGCTGTTGCTGCGAGCCGTCGACGCCGGACTGATCGCCGGCCTGTTCGCCGTGCCGTTTATCATGGGCGGCCGGATTGCCTGGGGACAATTGGTGCTGGTTGCCTTATCGCTCTGGGTCGCCGTGTGCTGGTGCGTAAGACAGTGCCTTCGGCAGCAGGCCGGCTGGGTCCGCACTCCGGCCGGCGTGCTGATTCTGGCGGCGTTGGGCCTGGTCGGATTGCAACTGGTCTCCTTCCCGCCGCCGCTGCTGAATGTGCTCTCCTCGCGCTCGCACGAGACTCTATGGCTTTGGGCGCCCGACTCCGACGTCGCGAACCCGCTGGGCGTTTGGAGCACGGTCTCGATGACGCCCGCCGCCACGCGCGATGCGCTGGTCCTGTTGCTGGCCTTCGCGTTGCTCTTCCTCGCCACCGCGCAGAGAGTGCGGCGAGTCGAGGACGCCGAACGCCTCATCCGTTGGATTGCCGTGGCGACGGTGGCGATGGCGGCCTTCGCTCTGGTGCAGTACGTGACCAACAACGGAAAGCTCTTCTGGTTCTTCGCGCATCCTTCCTGGCATGCGGCGGTCAACGTCCAGGGGAGCTTCTCGAATCGCAATCACTTCGCGCAGTTCATCGCGCTGGGCATCGGACCGCTGGTCTGGTGGGTCCACGAGGGGCTCCGCAGCCGGCCCCGGAAGAACCCGACACCACGACAATCTTGGGCCAAGAGCGGCAGCCGATACGGGGCCGCCGTGGGGCTGCGGGCAATCGCTCTGGGATTCACCGTTTTCGTCGGGCTGCTGTCCTTGTCGCGGGGCGGCGCCGTGGCCATGTTCGTCGCCGGGATCGTCTGCCTGGTGATCCTCTATCGAGGTGCTCTGGTCAGCCGTAAGACGGCGCTGAGCGTGATCGGAGCCGGATTGATCGTGGCGGCGTGCCTCCAGATTTTCGGCTACGAAATGGTGGCCGGCCGGCTGAACGATTTCGAGTCGGTCGAGAAGCTCGACGGCCTGCACGAACGTCGCCAACTCTGGCAGGCCGACGCGGCCGCGGTCGCCGATTATCCGCTCTTGGGCACCGGCCTGGGAAGTCACCGCGAAGTCTGCCCGACGTACATGCACAACGAGTACACCGCGGGGGGCTTCGAGTATTCGCACGCGGAGAACGGCTACTTGCAGGTGGCCATGGAAACGGGGTTGCCGGGCTTGTTGCTCGCGCTGAGTGCCGTCGGCCTTTGCCTGTACTGGTGTCTGGCCTCTCTCCGCCGGAACTCGTCCGTGCGGGTTCTCCTCTGCTTTGCCGCCATCACGCCGGCGTTGGCCGCCAACTTCGCCCACTCGGCAATCGACTTCGTGTGGTACGTCCCCGGGTGCATGGTCGTCGTGGTGATCCTGGCGGCGTGTGCCTGCCGGCTGCGGGGCATGAGCAGCGATCCGGCGGGGAGACCGACTTCGGCGACTGCGTTCCCGCGGGTCGGTTGGATCGCCGCCGCGTTGTGCCTGGCCGCGATCGGATACTGCATGGTGCGAAACCGGCTCGCCGCGGTCGAAGCCGAGCCGTCCTGGCACCGATACCTGTCCCTCAGCCGGAAGTTCAACGACACCGACGGGGCCAAGGGTCGCCACGACGCGCTGTGCGAGATGGCCGACGAGTTGTCGGTCGTCGTGGACCGGCAGCCCGATCACGCTCGGGCTCACATCCGGCTGGCGGAAATTCACCTGAAACTCTTCGACCACGCCGGGGATTCCGAAGCCGGTTCCCTGGATGTCCGACAAGTGCGCGAAGCCGTTCTGGCTTCCCGCTTCGAGTCCTCCGACGCGATGTACGACTGGCTCCGGCGTGCCTTCGGCGAGCGTCAGGAGCACCTCGGTGCGGCTTCGAAGCACGCACGCCGGGGACTGGCGCTGTGCCCTTTGCAGGGGAAAGGCTACCTCTACCTGGCCGATCTCTCTTTCTTGGAGGGGCCGAATTCTCCGGGAAAAGCCGCCTACGTCAAGCAGGCCGTCGAAGTGCGGCCCTTCGACGGGACCGTGTTGTTCGCGGCCGGGCAGGAGGCGTTCTTGGCGGGCGATCCGGAGGCGGGTTTGGAGTACTGGAAAGCCTCGTACCAGTCAGGCCCTGATTACCAGGAAAGCCTGCTGCAACACCTGGCACCCCAAACTCCCGCCCCTGCGTTCCTGGAGATGTTCCCGTCCGACCTGAATGCCTTGAAGTTGGTGTTAAGACACTATCGCCGGATCGAGCGGCCGGACGACCTGCGGTTCGTGCTCGGCCAGTACACGGCCGCGTGCGAGGCCGAGGCACCCACGCTGTCCCGAAAAACGGCCGCACAGTGCTGGGCCGACGCTGCCGGTGCGTATTGGGGAATGGGCGATCTGGAAAAGGCTCTCGAGTGCTTGCGCCAAGCCGCGGAATGCGATATGCACGATTTCGAGACGCGGCGCGCGATGGGATTGTGCCTGTACAAGCTGAAACAGTTCGAAGAGGCCGAGCAGCATTTGACGTGGTGCTTGCGGCGCAAGCCCGGCGACGGACAACTGCGCTCGCAAGTGCAGGCTGCCCTCAGCGGACGGCTGCGCATGTCGAGCCGCTCGGCTCCCGACAGGAAGTAGATCGCGAAGGAGAAACCCCCGATGCTCAGTACCGTGGCTCCGACGAGCGGGCAAGACCACGTCGTCACGTGGCCGAGCGTCGTTGCCGACGACCGGCCGCGGCTTACCCTTCATCGCGCTGAGGCCGAACCCGGGGCGTGGGATTATCTGTTGGTGACCGCCTCGAACGAAGACCAGGCCGCTTCCTACCAATCGCAACTCCGCGTGCGCCGCGAACAGGGGCTACTGGGCGACATCGGCGAGGTGCTCGTTGTGCCGGATCCCGAGAACCGGCGCATCGGCAGCGGGGGAAGTACGGTGCTGTGCCTGATGGAGGTGCTTAGGCGAGAACTGGCCGATCGACCCCAGGCCATGGGCGATCCGGCGGACTGGTTGCGGACGCTGCGAGGGCTGCGCATCTTGATCCTGCACGCCGGCGGTGACTCGCGTCGGCTGCCCGCCTACGGTCCCTGCGGCAAGCTCTTCGTGCCCGTCCCCGGAGCCGACGACCTGTTCTCCACGCTCTTCGACCGGCAATTGCCGACCTATCTGGCGCTGCCGGCCACCGCGCCCGGCGAGGGACAGGTCGTGATCGCCTCGGGCGACGTGCTGATCGACTTCGATCCGGCGGAGGTGCGATTCGCCGACGAGGGGATCACGGGATTGGGGTGTTTCGCTTCGCCGCGGCTGAGCGCAAAGCACGGAGTCTACTCGCTGCACGACGACGGCCGTGTCGAGCGGTTCTTTCAGAAACCTACCGTCGAGGAACAGGCCGCAGAAGGCATGATCGATCGCTATGGGCGATCGGCCCTGGACGTCGGCGTGATGAGTTTCGACGCGGCCACGGCCGTGCGGTTGTTGAAGATGGTCCGGGCGACGCCCGATGCCGAAGGACGGCCCACCTGGTCGGGTCCGATGTCCGAAGAGATCGCGGCCCGTGGATTGGACTTCTACCGGGAGATCGCCTGTGCTTTGGGGCACGGAGCCACGGCGGCCCACCACGCGGCGGCCGCCCGGGCCGGAGGCTCGTCCTGGGACGACGCCGGGCTGTCGCGGGTTTTCGAGTCTCTGCGGGACTCCGCCTTCGAAGTCCACATGTTGTCGAGTTGCGAGTTCCTCCATTTCGGCACCACCCGCCAACTCCTGACCAGCGGGGCCGAACTCGCCCGAGGGAGCCACGGCCTGTCGGAAACCGACGACTGCCTGAGCATCAGCAACGAAATCCTCGGCGGCGGCTCGATCACCGGCGGCAACGCCTGGGTGGAGGGATGCCGTATCCAGTCGACGCTGACCCTCGAAGGCGACAACGTCGTGGTCGGGGCGGACGTCGATCGAGCCCTGTTCCTGCCGCGCGGGGCCTGCCTCGACGTGTTGCCCGGCCGGAATCACGCGGGCGAAGAGGTCTCCTTCGTGCGCTGCTACGGTATCGACGATACGTTCAAGGATGGGCTTGTGGGGCACGTTTCCAACGTGCCTGGCACGATGGAATCGTGCCCCACTTATTGCGGGCAACCGTTCGAGGCGTGGCTCGAGGCCGTCGGCGCCGGGGCGGAAGACGTCTGGGACAAGCAGATCCCGCCCCAAGAGCGCGACCTCTTCAGCGCCCGAATCATCCCCGCCGAACGCAACCCGGCCGACTTCCGCCGCTGGATTTGGCTGTTCGACCCGCAAGAAGCCTCCGACGCCCAGAAGAAGGCGTGGCTTTCCTCTCCTCGGTACAGCTTCGCGGAGATGGTCTCGCTGACGGACAAGGAAGCCTTCCACCACCGGCGGGCACGATTTCGGGCCAACGCGTTTCGGCGTTCGACGCAACGGCTTTTCTCACGCGGCAGTGATCTGTCGGCCCTCGAATTGGCGTATCTGCTGCACCACGCCGACGACCCGACCGCTTGGGTTGTGGAACTGCTTGGCGAAGTCCACCGGCGTTGTGAAGGGGAATCGGCCGTCGGGGGACTCGAGTCGCTGGTGCCGCCTCGCATCATGCACACCCTCAGCTCCGCCGTCATGCGATTGGCTCCAAACGAAAACACCGCTTTGGCGGAAGTCCTTCCCGGCCTGGCACGCATGCTTCCGGACGACACTGCTGCGTGGCTGGACAAGCTGGGACTGCGGCCTCTGCCCGACACGACGGTGGGCTGCTGGACGCAGCGAGCCAGGTCGGCCGCATTCGAACTGATGGGCCGTGCGATCGTCGATAGCAGCACTCGGCGGTTTTCGGCACCTCGCAGCTCTCTGCGCAGCGACGAGATCGTTTGGGGACGCGCGCCGGCACGGCTCGACCTTTGCGGAGGCTGGACCGACACGCCCCCTTACTCGCTGGAGTTCGGCGGACGCGTGCTCAACGTGGCCGTGAACCTCAACAACCAGTCCCCCATCCAGACGTTCGCCCGCGTGATCGAGGAACCGGTGATCCGCATCGCATCGATCGATCGGGGTACGCGAATCGAGATCTCCCGCTTCGAGGAACTCTTGAACTACCGGGAAGTGAAGAGCGAGTTCTCGTTGACCAAGGCGGCGCTGGTTCTCTCGGGGTTCTCGCCGGAGGACGACGGCGACGGCCCGCCCAAAAGCCTCCGCGACGTGTTGGAGGCGTTCGGCGGTGGGCTGGAATTGACCACGCTCTCCGCGATTCCCAAGGGCAGCGGACTGGGAACCTCCAGCATCATGGGGGCGGTTGTGCTCGCCGTCATCAACCGGGTGTTGGGTCGCGACTTGGACCGCCGGGAATTGTTCCATCAGGTCTTGCGGCTCGAACAGGCCATGACCACCGGCGGGGGATGGCAGGATCAGGTCGGCGGCGTGGTGGACGGGCTGAAACTGATCACGACCGAGCCCGGAATGATCCCCGACGCCGTCGTCGAGTTCGTGCCCGGCGACGTGCTGCGGCCGGCGGATCACGGCGGGCAGACGCTGCTGTACTACACGGGCATCACGCGGCTGGCGAAGAACATCCTGGGCCAGGTCGTCGGCCGCTATCTGGACCGGGACCGCACGGCGATGGCCGCGCTTTCGGAGCTTCGCGCGCTGGCCCCCCAGGTATCGGCCGCGATGGCACGCCGTGATTTGCCCGCGTTCGGCTCTCTGGTCGACGAGGTCTGGCAACTGAACAAGCGGCTGGATCCCGGCAGCACCAACGAGGGGATCGAATCGCTGCTGGACCGGGTGCGGCCGCACGTCTACGGGGCCAAGCTGCTGGGGGCCGGCGGCGGCGGCTTCCTGCTGATGGTCTGCAAGTCGCCGGAAGCGGCCCGGGAGGTCCGGGAAGAGTTGGAGGCGAATCCGCCGAACGACCGAGCCCGATTCTTCCAGTTCGACGTCAACCAGGAAGGGTTGCAGGTAACGACCTGTTAGGAGGGCGAGAGATAGGTCGGTCGTCGGACAAGGCTGATGAACGGGGAAACATGATCTTGACATCAACGCCGAACAATCGGTATATACTGCGGTCCCCCTGGTGGGGAGAGATTGCCACAATATCCCCAGACTCCCAGTCGTCCTCTGCTTCTCGGTTTGACTTCTCCGATTCTTGGCTGGCCGATTGCTTTGCGACGTACTTTCGTGTGCCGTCGTCAACGGGGCCGCGTGTTGCGAGCGTCCGGCCTTGCATCGAAGTTCTCGAGTCGTGCATTCTCAAGGCAGAAATACCAATACGGTCTACACACTGTTTCAGTTGGCTAGGAGACGCGGAACGGGATGAGAAGGAAACCATTCAACTATCGTTACCGCCAGTTCGTGATGGGGACACTACGATTTTTTCTTCAGTGGTATGCGAAACTGACGGGGAAACGGTTCTGTTGCCGTACTCTTGCGGGCATCGACGGGGTTTTCGTCAACTCCGACATGACGGTGAGCTGCAATTGCCAGGACGCCGATGGAACCGGACAACTCGGCAACTTGCGAGAATCTTCGCTGGAGGAGATTCTCGGGGGGGAGACCGCTGCCGGATTCCGAAGAGGCCTGGTGGGCGGAAAACTCCCCATCCATCGCTGTGCCGCCTGCTTCCAACTGAGAATGGTCACGCCCGAGAAAGCCGCAGCACACGCCGAGAATTATCGCCTGCCCAGGGGACTCAGCGTCGAAAACACTTGCTGCTGCAACCTGCGGTGCCTGAGTTGTTGTCGCGAGATCTTGATGGAGACGAGGAAGGAACACTTCCTTTCTCTTGACGACGTGGAAGTCATTTCAAGAACGCTTCAGCGGTTTGGCGCCGAATCCTGCAGTTACACGAATTTGGGCGAGCCGTTTCTCCGCCCTTCCATTCGACGCGAATTAGAGATCATCCGAGAGTACAACCCCGGCATCGCGATCACCACCTGCACCAACGGCACCCTGATCGATACGGATGACAAGAGAGAAGCGGCTCTGCTGACGGACAAGATCACCGTTTCACTGGACGGTATTTCCACGGAAATGGTGAATCGCTATCAACGTGGCGGGGATTTCGACAAAGCGTACGACAACTTGAAGAAGTTGGTGGCTTTCCGGAACGAGAAGGGACGCAAGACACCGCTGATTCACTGGCTCTACGTGGTATTTCGGTGGAACGACGCGAAACGCGACATAGAGAAGGCCGTCACACTTGCCCGGCACGCAGGAGTCGATTACATGACGTTCCGATTTGCGCGAACTCCTTGGTACGGCATTTCGTGGCGATACTTGCTGTCCCCGTTCTTCAGGTCCCTCGGTGAGAAGGCGGGATGGCGGCACCGTCGAATCTGGTTTTCGGAATCGGCGCGCAACGACTGGGAACGGTTGTCCACAGAGAAGACCATCGCGACTGCGAAGGCTGCATAGGGGTCGAGGACATACTTCCCCCGACGGCAACCGGACCCCTTCGCCAAGACGACGTTGAGCACTACTCCCGTTCGATGGAAAAGGCCGGCATGATAAAGGTATCGGTGATTTTCGGCACTCGCCCGGAGGCTGTCAAGTTGTGCCCGCTGGTCTTGGCGATGCAGGAAAGCCCTGATTTGCAGGTCCATGTGTGCGTGACGGGGCAGCATCGCGAGATGCTCGACCAGGTCCTGGAGGCGTTTGGGATCGTGCCGGACGTGGATCTGCGGTTGATGCGGCCGCGGCAGACGCTGGCGGACTTGACCTCCCGAGCGATTGCCGCCGTGGATCGCTATCTGGCCGAGAGCCGGCCCGACATGGTCATCGTGCAGGGCGATACGACCACCACCTTCTGCGCCTCGCTGGCGGCCTTCTACCGTCGGATTCTCCTGGGACACGTCGAAGCCGGACTGCGCACGGCGAACAAGTTCTCGCCCTTTCCCGAAGAAATCAATCGCGTCTTGACCTCGCGGCTGGCCGATTACCATTTTGCCCCGACCCAACGGGCACGGCGAAATCTGCTCGAAGAGGGCGTTGCGGACGAGAAGATCTTCGTCACCGGCAATACGGTGGTCGATGCTTTGCTGTGGGCGTTGGAGAAGATTCGTCGGGACCCGCCCCGAATCCCCGATTTGCCACCGGACCTCTTGGAGGGAAACAAGGACAAACGCCTGGTGTTGGTGACCGGTCATCGGCGCGAGAATTTCGGCCGCGGGCTGGAAGCGATCTGCCGCGCGATTTCGAGTCTCGCCCTGCGGTTTCCCGACGTCGCGCTCGTCTATCCCGTCCACCTCAACCCCAACGTGCAAGAGCCCGTCCGCCGTTTGTTGAGCCGGATCGAGAACGTCTACCTGACTCGGCCGCTGGACTATTTGCC